>Ga0316188_10000248_pt1 | contig 21098 bp, 11 predicted proteins | sample Phiworburrow1_MG_FD_204933 | JGI IMG/M metagenome (GOLD analysis project Ga0316188, IMG submission 204933) | Coastal sediment microbial communities from Maine, United States - Phippsburg worm burrow 1 | ecosystem: Environmental > Aquatic > Marine > Coastal > Sediment | place: USA: Maine... | reverse complement strand
AAATTCTGCGTGGGTTACATTACAGCGGCCGCCACCTGATACCTTTACTTTGGTCAGCACTTGTTTTCCCCTTTCCAGAATCGCTATTTTTAGTTTAGGATTTGCTTCTGCAATATGAATAGCACAATAAAACCCGGCGGCACCACCCCCTATTATAATAACATCAAACATTAGTTAACCCGCTCCGGGTAATTGGTGAAAATACCATCTATACCCAATTCTCTGATTCTCGAAATTTGTATTGGATCATTAACGGTCCAGGTGAATATTTTAAACCCCTGCCTTTTAATTTCTGAAACATTTTCATTATTTAAACTAAGGTAATTAGGGTTTATAGCTATAGCATTCAATTCCCTGGCTATACCAATGGCGTCTAATGGGTTATCCTCTGTCAGTACCGCAATATCTAGATCCCTATTTAAACGACGCATTTCTTTTAACTCCTCCCAATCAAAACTGGAGATTAAAAAATCATCCAGAGTCCAGCCTTTATTTTCCGTGTAATTTTTTATAATATCATTAACGCCCCGGGATGTACCGGGCCCTTTTAGTTCAATATTCAGGGGCACCTTATGATTCATTACATCTAAAACTTCGCTGAGAAGAGGGATTTTATGCCCTCCTTCAAGATCGAAATTTTTAAGTGTTTTCAAATCAAAAGTTTCGATATCCCCGCTTCCATTTGTTAATCTGTCGATCATCTGATCGTGAAACACAACAATTTCACCACTTTTGATTTTAAAGACATCAATCTCTATCATATCCACCTGCAGGTCAAGAGCCTTTTGAACAGAGGCTAGGGAATTCTCTGTTTCATGCCCCATTGCACCCCTGTGTCCTATGGTTATCATAGTGTTACTTTTCTCTCCACAATTCATAAAAAAAAGTATTAGAACAATTGGTAATAATCTTCTCATCTAACTGGTCTTTTAACTGCTCAAAAGTACAACTTGATCTTTAGAATAATCAATCCAAAACAGAATTAATGGACATAACCGGTCCAAAGGCAGAGGCCATTTTTGAAATTTTATAGAGCGCATTGGAGCTTATTTATGACAGTTTGCTACGCCAACTCAGTAAGGGCCGCAACATCTCAAAATTACAAAAGGTAATTCCCTGAATTAAAATGTTTTGCTTTGAGGATGCGCTTTTAAGTTAACCGTTTACTCCGAAAGTTTAAAGATAAACGATTCCAAAGGTGCAATCTCCATCTTGGATATGCCTATTCCGTCATGAACATTCAATATATTTTTGGCTTTCCCATAAAGTACATCTGTCATAGTATATGAGCCATCCTGCAACTTCCACTCCTTTATTATTTCCCCCGGGATTTTTAGCTCAAAATAATAAGACTCCGCTGCATCAAAATTTGCGATGACCGCCAACTTCTCATTTGGAGACCATCGAACATATGACAGTACCCTGTAGTTGTAATTTTCAGTATGGTCCCTGTTGTAATAATGAATGTCTTCATATCTGCCCATTAAGGCCTCACTGCCAATTGTAAAATTGAGTAACCTCTTGTAAAAATCTCTTAATTCCTTTTCTTCCGGTTTCAATTGACCCCCATCAAACTTTTTATTATTAACCCACCTTTGGTGGTGAGGAACTCCAATATAATCAAATATTGATGTCCTGGTCGGGCTCCCAAATCCGGCCAACTCTTTTCCTGGTTCTCCCACTTCCTGTCCAAAATATATCATGGTAGGTGAAGTGCTTATAGTAGCTGATACGACCATTGCAGGCTTACCTTTTTGCGCACTGCCTGCGAAGTCCGGACTTGCTATTCGCTGTTCATCGTGATTTTCAAGAAAATGCAACATCTGATGCTCAATATCCTGCAAGCCTCTTTGCACAACCGGAATATGGTCTGTCCATCCATGACCCTGCATAATATGCTTCAGGCTATCATAAAATTCTACCTTGTCATACAAATAATCCATTTTTCCCAAATGAATATAGGCCCTGTATAAATCAGGGTTGTAAACCTCAGCCAACAGAAAAGCATCGGGGTTTTTCATTTTAATATTGGAATTCATATAGCTCCAGAATTCCACAGGTACCATTTCAGCCATGTCAAAGCGGAAACCATCCACACCCATCTCCAGCCAATACAAGGCGATATCCTTAAATTTTTTCCATGAATCAGGGATATCCCTGTCAGCCCAAAAAGCATAGTGAGCTTTATAATCTTTTCGAATATATTCCTCCGGTAAGGATTCAAAATCATAGGATCCATCCGGCCGAACCCCATAATTAATTTTCACGGTTTCGTACCAGTCATTCATATCGGGCTGCGAAAGACGTGAACCATTGCCTGTCCATTTTGCAGGATTCTCATCAAATTTGCCATCTGCCAAAGGGTGTTTTTCTCCTCCCAGGGGTAGATAACCATTTTGCCAAATGGGAACTTTAAAGGATTCTCCTGGTAAATAGTAATAATTATTATCTCTTTTGTATTCCACTGAGGTGTCATCCCTTGCCCCAAAAGGTTCCTGGTTCTTTGGAGTAGATCCCCCTTCATATTTCCGTGCAACATGATTTGGAACAATGTCAATGATCAGTTTTAACCCGGAATTGTGTGTACGCTCAATCAAAGACTTAAACTCCTCTAATCTGCTGCCTGGTTCATCTGCAAGGTCCGGATTTACATTGTAATAATCTTTAACGGCATAGGGAGATCCAGCTCTGCCTTTCACAACATCAGGGTCATCATTGGAAATATTATATTTTGTATAATCAGTTACTACGGCATGATGAGGCACTCCCGTATACCATATATGGGTAACCCCAAGGTCCTTGATTTCCTCTAGAGCTTTGTCCGTAAAATCAGAAAATTTACCAACTCCATTTTCCTGGATTGTCCCCCACGGCTTATTGGTGGTGTTGTTATTTCCGAACAAACGTGTAAATACCTGATAGACCACTTTTTTATTTGGTTGATTTATGCTCTTCATAGTTTCAATATTTTTTCTTTCTTTTTGTTCAGTACAACCCACTAAGAATACAAAGCAACTTAAAATGACCAACAGTATTTTTTGCATTTTAATTATATTTTCTGAAAAGAAGTAAAACGGCATTGTCCTTTAGCTGCAATTCGGGTTGCAGGATAATTTCCTCCGATGTAAGCAAATCAATAAACCTGGTGCCAATAAGTTCCATTTCATTGTAACGTTTCAGGTTTAGGGTATAGGGTTTGTCATTTTTATTTAGCACGAGCATTACGGTTTCATCCATATTTTGCCTAAAAATTACATAAACGCCGTCTTTTGGGGCAAAATGGATCGTTTTACCGGTATGAATCGCTGAACTTGTCTTTCGAAAATTTAGTAATTTTCCAGTAAAATCCTGCATCTTTTTTTGTTCACTTGTAAGACCCTCACCTGTAAAGGCATTAACCCTATCCTTTTCCCATCCCCCCGGAAAGTCAGACCGAATTAGACCGTGATCTCCCGGATTAGCACTATTACTAAGTAATACTTCCGTACCATAATAAATCTGAGGTATCCGTGGAGCCGTAATTATAAAGGCCAGTGCCATTTTTATTTTCACAAAATCTTCATTCAGCTGTGTAAATAGCCGATCCATATCATGATTATCTCCAAAAAACAATATGGAAGAAGGGTCATGGTATGCAAAATCATTGGCAAGTCCTTCATACAATTTAACCAATCCGGAATCCCAATTCTCTTCTTCATTCAGTGCTTCGATTAATGCACGCTGTAACGGAAAATCCATTGTTGTCTTTAGGTTAGATTCGTAACCATCTGAATTTGTTACCCCCTGTTGCCAATAGCGAACAAGCAGTGGGTTATAGGTCCATTCCTCCCCTACAATATTGAATTTTGGATATTCCTCCATAATGGCCCCAGCCCAAGCGGACATAAACTCCTTGTCAGAATAAGGATATGTATCCTGCCTGATTCCTCCAAGTTTCAAAGTCTCTATCCACCAAATACTATTTTGAATAATATAATTGGCCATAAATGGATTTTTCTGGTTTAAATCTGGCATTGAGGGAACAAACCATCCGTTGTCCATTAGGTCTTTATCTGCCTGTGAGGCGTAAAGGTCCTGATTTACCGTGCGACGGTGGTTTGTAACCCTGGCTTCGGATCCTTTCTCAAATTCCGATTGATAGTTTACCCAGTCACGAAATGGCAAATCCGACATCCACCAATGATAACTCCCACAATGATTGGCAACCTGGTCCATGATTAATTTTATGCCAATTTCTGATGCTTTTTTTGAGAGCAAAATATAGTCTTTCAGTTTCCCGAAACGTGGATCCACCTGGTAAAAATCCGTCATTGCATAGCCATGATAAGAGGTCTCGGGCATATCATTAATCAATAAAGGGGTGGGCCATAAGGCAGTAAAACCCATCTCAGCTATATAATCCAGATGATTGATGATTCCCTGAATATCCCCGCCATGGCGGGAATAATCATTATTCCTGTCTACCTTTTTATCAAGAAGTCCGGAGGCAATATCTATTTTTGGATTACCGTTTGCAAAACGATCCGGAGTAATTAAATAAATGACATCTGAAGAATCAAAACCCGAAAATTCCTCCGACGGCATTTCCCGCTCATCTAATGGATAAGAATATGATATTTCATCGCCCCCTGTGGTTATAAAAACAATTTCCATAATACCTGGAGAAGCATTGTCAGTAATGGTTATATCAAGGAATAAATAATTAGGACTATCAGCCCTGTGAATGGAATCCAGAGAAACTCCCTTATAGTTAATTACCGGAGTAGTAGTGCCAATTCCGTGGCCGTTAACCATTAGTTGCAACCTGGAATTCTTAAATCCCAGCCACCAATTGGGAGGCTCAACCCTATCTATTTGAGCGAATGAAAAAGACAATGTCAAAAAGAGCATACCAGTTAAAACTATAGATTTTACCAACCATCCAATTTTCATCTTAGGTTAATTTCTTATCAAATACCATCTGAATAAAATAATTCGATAAAGTTAAAAATGATCCAGCCCGATCTATTGGGTATTTGCTACTATAGTTTCCTGAGATGGATTTAAAAGGATCCTTGTACCATTTACCCGAATAGTCATTTCAGCTGTCCCTTCATAATCAAAACTAGTCTGATTTTCTGTGACATTTACTTTAATGATGCGGTTTCTGAAATTTACTTTAAATGAGTAAGATTTCCATTGTTTGGGAATTTTCGGTGCAAAAGATAGTTTATCATCTTTCATTCTCATTCCTCCAAAACCCTCTACAATGCTCATCCATGTTCCGGCCATTGAAGTAATATGCAAACCTTCTTCAACCTCTTTGTTATAATCATCCAAATCCAATCTTGAAGTACGCAAATAAAATTGGTATGCCTGCTCCATCCTGCCTAATTTGGCTGCCTGAATACTATGAACACATGGAGATAGGGAGGATTCATGAACAGTAAAAGGTTCATAGAAATCAAAATGCCTCTCCAGTTCTTCCATGCTGAAATGATCCTCAAATAAATAAAACCCCTGTAAGGTATCGGCTTGTTTTATGTAGGGTGACCGCAATATCCTATCCCAGCTCCATTTTTGATTAATTGGACGTTGTGAAACATCCAAATCTTTAACAGTAATCAGTTCTTTGTCCAGAAATCCATCCTGTTGCAGGTAAATTTTCAATTCTTCGGAATAGGGAAAGTACATGTTTTCTGAAACCTCTTTCCATTTATCAGTCTCGGTTTTCGTTAACCCAGTTCTCCCAATAATCCTGGTATAGTCCTCTTTATAACCCTCTTTTACTTTTTGAAGCTGATCAACGGTATATTCCATGCACCATTTTGCCAGGTAATTGGTATACCAATTGTTGTTGACGTTGTTTTCGTATTCATTGGGCCCTGTTACGCCAAGTATTACATATTTATCCTTGTTCTTGGAAAATGTAGCTCTCTGCCCCCAGAAACGAGAAATACCAATCAGTACTTCGAGCCCCATTTCAGGAATATATGAATAGTCCCCTGTAAACCGGTAATAGTTGTAAATGGCGAATGCAATAGCTCCATTTCTGTGTATTTCCTCAAAAGTAATCTCCCATTCATTATGGCATTCCTCACCATTCATAGTAACCATTGGATATAGGGCTGCACCTTTAACAAAACCTAGTTTTTTGGCATTCTCAATTGCCTTTTCCAGATGATTATACCTGTACTGCAGCAGATTCCTGGCTACAAGGTGATCTTTGGTTGCCATATAAAAAGGTATGCAATAGGCTTCAGTATCCCAATAGGTACTTCCTCCATACTTTTCCCCTGTAAACCCTTTGGGTCCTATATTTAGCCTCGAATCAGTACCTAAATAAGTCTGATTCAGATGAAAGATATTAAATCTGATACCCTGCTGCGCTTTAACATCACCTTGAATACTTATATCGCTCATCTCCCATATCTTGGCCCATTCGGATATTTGTTTTTCCAACAATTTATCGAACCCAAGCGATGTGGCAGATTTTAAGGCCTTTTTGGCAGCGTTGACCAATTCATCAGGCTTGTGATCTCTGGAAACCGTGTAGCCTCCATATTTATAGAAAGTGACAGATTCACCCTGTTTGGCATCATAGGTATATTCATGACCAACCCACAATTCTTTAACCTCCTCCGAAACACCTACAGCTACTTCAGTTCCATTAGCAGTTAACCTGCATTCCATAAAACTGCAAATCTCAAAATGAGTTTTCATGGTATGTGCCTCTATAAAAGCCTGGCTGCCTTCCGAAATAACATTGGTTACATTCCAGAATTTATCTGCCCAATTGCTGTCTTCATTGGTAATGCCGTTGTCCAGATACGGAATAAATCGAATGGACGCATTTTTGTTTACCGCCGTAATGCTATACTTAATAGCCCCTACTTCATCAATATCAAGGCTTAAAAAACGAACTACTTCAACCTCAACCTCAGCAGCATTTGGCAAGGTAGCCGTGAAGTTTCTTTTATACCAACCCTCCTTCATATTCAGTTCTCTCCTGAAACCGTTTACAGCGATACAGGTATTAAGGTCTAAGGGCTCTCCATCAATAAAAATATTGATCCCAATCCAGTTAGGTGCATTCAATACCTTTGCAAAATACTCGGGATAACCATTTTTCCACCAGCCTACTCGGGTTTTATCCGGGTAATATACTCCGGCAATATAGCTCCCCTGAAAAGAAGGGCCTGTATATTGCTCCTCAAAATTTGCGCGCTGTCCCATAGCGCCGTTCCCCAGGCTAAAGAGACTTTCAGAAGATTTTACTTTACCTTTATTAAAACCTTCTTCAATTATGGACCATTCGTCCGCTTTGATGTATTCCTGATTCATATTGTATTACGTTATAATCCTTTTATAAGAGTCGATTAAAATAGGCAATTAAGAATAGTTTGCCAGAAATAAACCTTAATTTTTATTTTTCAATACTAATATAAGGTCATTTAAAAAACCCAGATCTATTTCGGTGAAGTTCTGAAACCCGTGGTCTGCTTCCGACAGAATATTTACGTCTCCAATGCCAACACTCACCATACCCGCAACATTAGCGGCTTCAATCCCGGCTAAAGCATCTTCAAAAACCACACAATTTATAGGTTTTACACCCAATTTTTTTGCCGCAATCAAAAAAACTTCAGGGTCCGGTTTAGCTTTGGTTACCTGATTTCCATCAACAATTGCATCAAAATAGTGCATAAGCTCTACCTTTTCCAAAATTGAAATTGCATTTTTACTCGCAGATCCAAGTGCCATCGGTATGTCCTTCCCTTTGAGATATTTCAGCACTTTGGTCACATCAGGAAGTATTTCACTCTGGTCCATATTGGAAATATATTTCAGATAATCTTCATTTTTTTCCCGCAACCAGGCTTCGAATTGTTCCTTTGAAACAGAAATACCCCCCATTTCCAATAAAAGCTCCAGACATCTTTTACGGCTAACCCCTTTGAATTTTTCGTTATCCTCTTCGGTAAAATCTATTTCCAGTTCATCTGCGAGATTTTTCCAGGCCAAATAATGGTATTTTGCAGTATCGACAATTACGCCGTCTAAATCGAATATGAATCCGGTTTTCTTCATTTTTATTTTTGATGTGTGAAATTAATTAATTGTAGATTCTCTTTCAATTAGCGTTGCCTCGATAATTTCAGTCCTATATGTTTCTTCTTCCATTTCTTTGTCGTCATCTCTTTCTATCTTTTCAATAAGCATTTTAGCAGCAATTTGCCCCATAAGTTCGCCATGCTGGGCAACTGAGGTAAGTGCAGGTGTAGACATCTTGGATAGTATACCATCAGTAAAACCAATAAAAGCAATGTCTCCAGGGATTTTCAACCCATTATTCTGAGCAATTTTCATTGATCTGACCGCAAATATTTCATTTACACATAAGGCCGCATCAATCTTAGTGGATGAAAAGAACGCTTCGCTTTTCTTTTCATCTTCGAATTGAAATGGCAAACGCAAAATTAAACTTTCATCTACCTTGAGGTTGTGGTCTTTCAAAGCCTGGTAATATCCTTGAGCTCGTTTTTCACTCACATTCAAATAACTTTCAGTGGTAACCAGTGCTATTCGCTTTCTGCCATTGTCTATAAATTTTTTTACGGCCATATAAGCGGCATCAAAGTCGTTTATTATCACCTTGTCACAAATTATCTCATCGGTGATCCTATCAAAAAGTACCAAGGGCATTCCCTGATCAATTATTTCCTTTAAATGGTTAAAATCATTTTTCTTTTGTGTTTCGGCAGAAAGGGCCATTATAAATCCATCAATGCTGCCATTTGCCAATAATTCCATATTAATAACTTCCTTTTCAAAAGATTCATCCGATACACATGCGATAACATTATATCCCTTTGCATCCGCAAATTGCTCAATCCCCCTAAAAACAGTAGTGAAAAAGTGGTGAATTATATCCGGAATGATTACTCCTATGTTCTTGGTGCGCCTGTTTTTAAGGCTGATTGCAATATTATTTGGCTTATAGTTATACAGTTTTGCAAAGGCCTGAATTTTTTCCTTTGTGTCTTTGCTTATTTCTGCACTATTTTTTAAAGCTTTGGATACTGTTGAAATGGATACATCCAATTCGCGGGCAATTTGCTTTAAAGTAATCTTTTTTTTCAAATCAAAAAGAATCAAAATTATATCAAATGTTAAAACAATTAAAGTTAGCCATCTTATAAATATATTCTTTTTTTAACATATAAAATTGCCTATAAGTTTATAAACAAGCATATCTTTAAACTTGTAGAATAAAAAAAATACTATATTTGTTCCGTTTTTAACAAAGAATGAACCAAAAATATAAGGATAACAGAATTTTGCCAATTCTTTATTATCGGACTTGCATTTAGTGAAAGTTATTAACACGAAACCGTTTTCGTAAATATAAAACACTAATCAGAGAAAGATTTTAACATATTTTTTACATAGGTTTAACCTTTGGTACTAAAATTAACTAAACTCAAAATTAACTTTTTATGAAGATTACGCTACTAAAAGGCTTTTTACTGGTTGGGGCTATTTTAAGCTTCGGACTTGCAAAAGCACAAGAAGTATCAGGTACAGTAACTGATGCAAATGGTCCTCTCCCGGGGGCTAGTGTTGTGGTAAAAGGAACTACCAATGGTACACAAACAGACTTTGATGGTAACTATACTATTAGCAATGTGGATAGCGATGCTACACTGGTTATTAGTTATGTTGGTTACAGTACTCAAGAAATTGCATTGAATGGAAGAACTACTGTTAATGTAGTTTTGGAAGAAGATGCACAGGCTTTGGATGAAGTAGTAATTATCGGTTATGGTACTACTACTGTTAAAGATGCTACCGGTGCTGTCTCTGCAATTAATTCAGAAGACTTTAATGGTGGTATAATTGCATCACCTGAACAATTGATCCAGGGTAAAACTGCCGGGGTTCAAATAACCCAGGCGAGTGGTGAACCAGGCGCAGGTGTGAACATAAGAATTAGGGGTGCCAACTCCATCCGTTCCAATAACAACCCACTTTTCGTTGTAGATGGTATTCCATTGTCTGCTGAATCTACAACACCGGGTGCAGGAGATATTGCGGGTGGCGAGAACGCTTCAAGGAACCCTTTGAACTTCATTAACCCCGCTGACATTGAAAGCATTTCTATTTTAAAAGATGCCTCTGCAACGGCCATTTATGGGTCAAGAGGTGCAAATGGGGTTGTAATTGTAACTACAAAAACCGGTAAATCCGGACAAGGTGGTACATGGGAATTAGATCAAACCCTTAGTTTTGCTACGCCCAGAGAAAACTTTGAGCTGTTTGACGGTCCAACATTTATTGCTAGAACAGCGGAACTTCGTACTCAGGAGATCGCTGATGGCATCGATTACGGTTCTAACACAGACTGGCAGAAAGTTATTACCAGAACAGCTGTTTCACCGGTCACAAACTTGTCTTATTCCAACAATTACGGAAGTGGTAATGTACGAGCTACTTTTGGTTACGGAAAACAATTTGGGGTTCTTGAAAAGTCTTCTCAGGAAAGAATTACCGGAAGGATAAATGCTAATCACCGTTTTCTGGATGATAAATTAAAACTAAGCCTACAGGCCAGCCTTTCGCGGGTTAATGATTTAGCTCCACAAATCAGTGGTAGTTCTGGCGCCAGTGGTAACTTAATTGGTGCTGCCTATTCTGCAAACCCAACCTGGCCCAATAGTTCTGAATACTTTTTACAGGGTAACCTGTTGAACCCGGCCAACCTTTTGGCTTATTACCAGTCAAAAGTTAATACAAACAGGCTTCTTACTAACTTTTCAGCTTCTTATGATATAATTGATAACCTAACCGCCAAGGTAACAGTAGGTTATGATAATTCACAGGCTGATGCTCGTTCAACTATTTCTCCTAAGGTAAATAATATAGAGAGGGTTAGTGGTAACGGACAGGCTTCTTACAATACGCTGGATGCTACCAGTAAATTACTTGAAGCAACACTTAACTGGAAAAAAGATTTTACCAGTTCTTCTTTGGATGTTATAGTTGGTTATACTTACCAGGATTTCCGAAGACAAGGAACAAATTCTCAGGGTTGGGGTTCCTTTACTTCTAACCTGGACAAAATGGGTGATGACCTGGCAGAAACAATCGATGGTGCTGCAAACAGCATTTCAGGATCTTACCAACAATTTGGATACGATGCTAATGGCAGTTTTGTTAACAGCCTGAATCCATTTGATGATGCCGGAGTTCTTAATTCTATTATCACTAAAAAATATGTTTCTGCATGGGGAGATACCTTTGACAATACGGATGAATTGCAATCCTACTTTGCAAGGGCTAATTTCTCATTACATGATAAATACTTGTTTACAGCAACTTTTAGGGCAGATGGATCGTCTAAGTTTTCACCTGACAACCAATATGGATATTTCCCATCTGGGGCATTTGCCTGGAAGATAAATGAGGAAGATTTTATGGGTGAGACATTCTCTACGCTAAAGCTGCGATTAAGTGCCGGTATTACTGGTAACCAGGATGGTTTATCTTATGCCCAGTTTATTAAAAGACAGCGTTTTGCACAACCTGGCATTAATAATGATGGTAGTATAAACAGGCCTGGACTGGAGACTGTAGCAGTGCAAAATCCGGATTTGAAATGGGAACAAACACTTGACTATAATGTTGGGATAGATTTTGGTTTCGGACTTGACCGTTTTAACGGGTCTCTTGATTTCTACAGAAAAGAAACTACCGATCTTTTATTCAGACAGTCAGCAGCTGCTCCGGCTTTCGATCCTTTCGTGTTTAAAAACCTTAAAGATGGGAAGTTGGTCAACAAAGGGGTAGAATTGGCATTGGGTTATGATTTTATTCAAAATGAGAGCCTAACTTTTTCCGCAGCCTTTAATATCTCTTATAACGACAACAAGGTTGAAGGCCTGAACGGAACCACTGCAGATTTTGCAGCACTTAACGGTCCCGGACTAACCGGTGCGTTTGCCCAGCGTTTAGGGGAAGGAATGTCTATCTTCTCTTATTATATGGCAACATATTCTGAGGATGCGAACGGAAACCCGAACTTTAATGCGGACGAAAAAGATTTTGTTGGAGAAGATGCTGTACCGGATGTAACTTCAGGGCTTACGCTTAATTTAAGAGCTGACAGGTGGGATGCCAATGTTTTCTTCACCGGACAATTTGGGTTCTCTGTGTATAATAACACAAGAAATGCTTTCTTAAACAGGCCCACATTTGAAACTTCCAGAAACGTAGATCAAGTAGGTATTGGACTGGTATCCCAGGAAGTATCTACCCTATATTTGGAAAAAGGAGATTTTGTACGTCTACAAAACGCATCAGTTGGTTATACTGTTCCGCTTAGTGGTGAAGGCACATTCAAGAACTTGAGGTTCTCACTAATAGGACAGAATTTATTATTGTTCACCGATTATACCGGACTGGACCCTGAAATAATTGCCAACACAGGTGACTTTGGAACAGGTATTCCAAGTCAGGGGATTGATTATACTACATTCCCACGACCATTAACTATTACTTTAGGAATAAATGCTAAATTTTAATTTTAAAAAAAACTGCGATGATTAATTATTTAAAAACTAAATTTAAAACTGCGACGTACTCGTTTTTTACTTTGGTGCTGCTTTTTTCCTGTACCAATCTAGAAATCGAAGCGACTGATTCGTTACTTGCGCCTAACTTTGAGGGTATTGCTACTGCAGAGGAAGCGGCGAGTTCTGTTACTGCCATGTATAATTCCATTAATGGATATATAGGGGACCAGGCTAACTTATATGCCCTTTCGGAGGTAACTACAGAAGAAATGTTAGTTCCTACAAGAGGTTCTGACTGGGGAGATAATGGTATTTGGAGACAATTGCACCAGCACAGCTGGACTCCTGATCACCAGTATATCACTACTGTTTGGAATCAATGGAATGAGCTACAGCTTACTGCCAGTGAAGTATTGGACAGCAGGTCTGCCTCAAGCCCTGATTCAAGGGCAGCAGCTTCATTTTTCAGAGGCCTGGCCATTTACGTAATCTTAGACAACTTTGGACAGGTACCTTTTAGGGATACTGCAGCTGCTCCTTTAGATGATCCTGCAGTTCTTACAGGTGAAGAAGCTATCGCTCAGATAGTTTCAGATTTGGAGGCTGCTATTTCAGGCCTTCCTGCTACAGGACCTTCTGGTGCTGCTAATGTTAATGTTTCAAAAGCTGCCGCCAGATATTTATTGGCTAAAGTGCATTTAAACAGACATATTTTTAACGGTTCCGGAAGCCCGGATGCTGCAGATATGGCTAAGGTAATATCCTTAGTTGATGAAATCGCTGCTGATGGTTACGCATTGGAATCAGGCTATTTTGACATCTTCAGAGATACCCCTGATAATGAAACCATATGGTGGATTAAGACTTCCATTGGAAACCTTATTTGGAATGGTATGCATTATAATAACACCACTCCTGAACAAGCAGGTGGATGGAATGGTTTTTCCACACTTTCTGAGTTTTACGATTTGTTTGAAGGACCTGAAAGCAACGTACTAGGTGGTGGTCAGGAAGAACGAAGAGGTGGTGTGCCACTTGAGGGAGAGCCTGCCGGCGCTGATGGTACAGTTGATTCAGATGGTGACGGTTATGCAGATGGTACAAACATTGGATTTGGTTTCCTTAAAGATCAGCAATATGCTGCTGACGGTTCTTTACTTACAGACAGAAATAGTAACCCATTGATTTTCACGAGAGAATTTACCAGTTCTGTATCCGGTCAACCAAGTCTTCTAGACAATGATGAAAAAACAGGGATACGAGTGCTTAAGTACAACCCAAGGTACGGGGCCTTTAAAGAACACAAGGTTTTCTTCAGATACTCAGATGCCCATTTAATGAAGGCAGAAGCTATTTTCCGTAGTAGTGGTGATGCAACTGCTCTAGTAAATGAACTTCGTGTTTTGCGTGGCGCAACTCCTTTTGGAAGTGTAACTGAACAAAACTTAATCGATGAAAGAGGTAGAGAACTTTATATAGAGTTTTGGAGACGAAATGATTTGATCAGATTTGGTCAATACACTCGTGATTGGGAATTTAAAGACCCGGCAGCTATAGGTAATGCGGATCGTGAATTGTTCCCTATTCCGGCTACACAGGTTATACTTAATCCTAATCTGGTTCAAAACCCTGGATACTAAGAGATATTTTTTAAGATAATTTTTTAAAAATCCTGATCAATATGATCAGGATTTTTTACTTTTAGTTCATTGGCATATCCGAGTAAAATCAATATCTTACCAATTCAAAAACTAATTGCAAAGCATGTACACTTTAGGCTATGATCTGGGAAGTTCTTCAATAAAGGCTGCCCTGGTAGAAGCGTCTACGGGTAAAAGTATAGCCTTGGTAAGTGAGCCAAAAAAAGAGATGAGCATGCATTCTCTCAACAAAGGATGGGCAGAACAGGATCCTAATGTTTGGTGGACACATGTTTGCAATGCCACAAAAAAAATACTTGAAGAAACCAAGGTTCTGCCAAGCCAAATAACGGGCGTTGGTATTTCTTACCAAATGCACGGCCTTGTAATAGTTGATAAAGAAGGTATTCCCTTAAGAAAATCTATTATCTGGTGTGACGGGAGAGCAGTAGATATTGGTGCCAGAGCTTTTGACGAACTGGGCCACGAAAACTGTGCTCAAAAACTTCTCAATTCACCGGCTAACTTTACAGCTTCAAAATTGAAGTGGGTCAAAGAAAATGAACCGAAACTTTATGATACTATTTACAAAGCCATGCTGCCCGGCGATTATATCGCCTACAGATTAAGCGGTAAAATTAATACTACCGTTTCCGGGCTTTCCGAAGGTATTTTCTGGGATTTCAAGGAAGGGCAAATTGCCGGCTGGCTTCTGGACTACCTTGGAATACATAAAGAACTAATTCCCGAGATTGTAGATACTTTTTCAGACCAGGGGCACATCACAGCGAAAGGAGCCAGGGATACCGGTTTGGCTATAGGCACACCTATTCTTTACCGCGCAGGCGACCAACCCAATAATGCACTTTCCCTGAACGTATTTAATCCCGGTGAAGTTGCAGCAACGGGAGGTACTTCGGGCGTAGTATATGCTATTACGGACAATCTTTCTGTCAAGGAAAGTTCAAGGGTCAACAATTTTGCCCATGTGAACTATTCTAAAGGCAACAAACGTATTGGAAAACTATTGTGCGTCAATGGAGCCGGAATTATGTACAGATGGTTATTAAATAATTTAAAGGTTTCATCCTACCAGGAAATGAATGAGCTGGCGGATCAGGTGCCTATTGGTGCTGATGGAGTTATTATTTTGCCTTTTGGAAATGGCCCGGAACGCATGTTAAACAATAAAGATTTAGGAACACAAATAGAAAATATAAACTTAAATATACATTCTAAAGCGCACCTTTGCAGAGCTGCACTTGAAGGGATCGCTTTTTCTTTTGTATATGGTATGGAAATTCTAAGGGCAGATGGTATTAAGGCGAAGGTAATCCGGGCAGGCAATGATAATTTATTCAGGTCCCCCATTTTTTCCAACACCATAGCTACCTTAATTGAACAGGAAATTGAAGTCTACAATACCACGGGGGCCATTGGCGCAGCTCGTGCCTGTCAGTTGCGTAATGGCAATTATGCCGCTTTCGGAAAACAAATTATGGACAATGATTATATTATGAGCTATTCTCCTACCTCTCAAAAGGCAGAATATATAAAAGCGTACACTCGCTGGAAAAGCCAACTGGAAATAACATTAAAAAACAATTAATATGGCACTTATTGGTAACAAGGAATATTACAAGGGAATAGGTCAAATCCACTTTGAGGGCAAAGAATCTGATAACCCTCTGGCATTTAAATACTATAATCCGGAACAACTGGTAGCGGGAAAAACCATGCGGGACCACTTAAGGTTTGCTGTGGCTTACTGGCATACCTTTTGCGGAGTAGGGGCTGATCCCTTTGGACCAGGTACTCAAAATTTTCCATGGGATAACCATAGTGATGCAATTGATGCCGCCAAAGCAAAGGCCGATGCAGCCTTTGAATTCATAACAAAAATGGGATTTGATTATTTCTGCTTCCACGATTATGATCTTATCCGGGAAGGTGGCTCTTTTTCAGAATCTGAGAAGAGGCTTGCCACCATTGTTGACTATATTAAAGAGAAAAAGAAGGCCTCCGGTGTAAAACTTTTATGGGGAACAGCAAACTGCTTTTCAAATCCCAGGTATATGAATGGCGCATCTACCAATCCGGATTTTAATGTACTGGCCAGAGCAGGTGGGCAGATAAAACTTGCGCTTGATGCCACCATGGCACTTGATGGCGAAAATTACGTTTTCTGGGGAGGAAGAGAAGGCTATATGTCTTTGTTAAACACAGATATGAAACGCGAATTGGACCATATGGGCCGCTTTTTGGCAACAGCCAGGGATTATGCCAGGAAACAAGGTTTCAAGGGGACTTTCTTTATAGAACCAAAGCCCATGGAACCTATGAAACATCAATATGATTTTGACGCTGCAACGGTCGTTGGCTTCCTGCATCAGTACGGATTACAAGACGATTTTAAACTGAATCTTGAGGTAAATCACGCCACCCTGGCAAGTCACACAATGCAGCACGAAATGGAAGTAGCAGCAGCACATGGAATGCTCGGAAGTATTGATGCAAACAGGGGGGATTATCAGAATGGCTGGGACACAGATCAGTTTCCCAACAACATTACAGAAGTAACAGAAGCAATGCTTACATTTTTGAAGGCCGGGGGCTTACAAGGAGGAGGTATTAATTTTGATGCCAAAATAAGACGGAATTCCACTGATATGGACGATGTATTTCACGCCCATATTGGCGGCGCGGACACTTTTGCAAGGGCATTGTTAATTGCCGATAAAATAATGACTTCTTCCCCTTATAACGCACTGAGAAAAAAACGTTATCAGTCCTTTGATTCAGGAAAAGGCAAGGAATATGAACTCGGAAAGTTAGATCTCAATGATCTCTATGAAATTGCCAAATCAAATGGAGAATTGGAATTACAGAGTGGAAAACAGGAATTATTTGAAAATATAATTAACCAATATATATAACCGCATAGTTAAAAGGGAATAAATTTGAAGGCTTTTTTTAAATTAGAGGAGATTTTTAACTAAATTGAGGAATTAGCACAAACTAAACTAACAACCAACCAAACTAATTATGACATCATCTTTCGGATTTTGGGATTATTTTATTTTTATAGCCTATGCCTTCCTGATTTTAGGAGTAGGTCTATGGGTTTCCAGAGATAAAAAAGGGCATCAGAAAAACGCTGAAGACTATTTCCTGGCAAGTAAATCATTGCCATGGTGGGCAATTGGCGCATCCTTAATCGCGGCCAATATTTCAGCAGAACAGTTTATTGGGATGTCCGGTTCAGGTTTTGCCGTTGGTCTGGCAATAGCCTCCTATGAATGGATGGCAGCTATTACGTTGCTTATCGTAGGTAAATACTTCCTGCCTATTTTCATTGAAAAAGGCTTATATACCATTCCGGAATTTGTGGAGCAAAGGTTTTCGACCAATTTAAAAACCATATTAGCTGTATTCTGGATAGCACTCTACGTTTTTGTAAACCTCGCATCTGTATTATACTTAGGTTCACTTGCATTAGAAACAATAATGGGAATACCTATGGTTTATGGTGTAATTGGACTGTCTATGTTCGCAGCCGCATATTCCCTATATGGAGGTCTTTCTGCTGTTGCCTGGACAGATGTAATCCAGGTTATCTTTCTGGTCTTTGGTGGCTTAGTGACATCGTATTTAGCACTAAATACAGTTTCCGACGGGCAGGGAGTACTTGAAGGCCTCAAAATTGTTTACGACACTGTCCCTGAGAAATTTGTTATGATATTGGACGAATCCAACCCGGAATACAAGAATTTACCGGGTATTGGTGTTTTAGTTGGCGGGCTATGGGTTGCAAATTTATACTATTGGGGTTTTAATCAATATATAATACAAAGAACACTGGCTGCCAAATCGTTAAGAGAATCACAGAAAGGAATAATTCTGGCGGCTGTATTAAAGCTAATAATCCCTGTAATAGTGGTTGTTCCCGGGATTGCAGCTTATGTTATGATAAATGATCCGGAAACTATGGCCAGATTAGGCGATATTGGTTTGCAGAACTTGCCGTCCCTGGAACAAGCGGATAGGGCATATCCGTGGTTACTGCAATTCCTGCCTGTCGGACTAAAAGGTGTGGCATTTGCAGCGCTATCTGCTGCCATTGTATCGTCCCTGGCGTCGATGTTAAATTCTACTTCAACCATTTTTACAATGGACATATACAGGCAATATATCAATAAGAATGCTTCCGATAAAACAACCGTTAATGTTGGCCGTCTTTCTGCCGGAGTTGCCCTTGTTATTGCGTGTATCATGGCACCTTTATTAGGTGGAATTGATCAGGCATTCCAATTTATTCAGGAGTACACCGGCTTGGTGAGTCCGGGTATATTGGCAGTTTTCATACTGGGTTTATTCTGGAAAAAAACCACCAACAAAGCCGCTATTATTGGTGCTCTTGTTTCTATTCCAATAGCGCTTTACTTCAAGATTGCTCCCAATGGTTGGTCTACAAGTTCGTTTTTCCTCGATGTCCCGTTTTTAGACCAAATGGGGTATACCGCACTTTTGACCATGTTGGTTATTGTTATTGTTAGCTTATCACAAAATAAAGGCGCAGATGATCCTAAAGGTATTCCTTTTACCAAAGATCTTTTTAAAACCAGTCCAAAGTTCAATATTGGGGCATTCGCTGTAATGTTAATCATTGCAATGCTTTATGCGTTCTTTTGGAGTTAATACCTGGTAGATAATACAATTAATACATTAGAAGGACTGATATTTTTCAGTCCTTCTTTTTTGTTTCCGGCAACGGTTAGTGATTATCCGAGTCCGGGCAACAACCCTGTTATTAGCAGAATACTTTGGATAAACATTAACGAGCAATCCATTCCTCTTTCTACCAGTTTCATTATCTTGCCGTCCAATTTTGTAACGTAAATGAATAGGATTTTAGGACTTTCTTTAAGCGTGTTTATACTATTGTGCGCCTGTAACAAGAAGAAGGACAAACTGTTTCACAAAGTTGACTCCGCTCATTCCGGAATATATTTTAAGAACCAACTGAAAGATACCCCCGAGCTTAACATCCTAACTTATCTGTATTACTATAATGGAGCCGGAGTGGTCTCGGCCGATTTTAATAATGACGGATTGTTAGATCTATATTTTACCGCTAATCAGAGTGAAGATAAACTGTACATAAACCGAGGAGGGTTAAAATTTGAAGATGTCACCCAGGTGGCCCAAATAAACAATCTTGGAAACTGGACCACCGGAGCCACACATATTGATATTAACCATGATGGTTTACTTGATATTTATGTCTGTAAAGTCAGTAATTACCTCGGTATGCAGGGCAAAAATCTCCTCTTTGTCAATCAGGGAATAAATGAAGAGGGCATTCCAATATTTAGCGAAGAGGCATCTTCCTATGGACTTGATTTTAGAGGCCTCTCAACCCAGGCTGCATTTTTTGATTATGATCTGGATGGAGATCTGGATATGTATCTCCTAAACCATTCCGTACATCCCAACCGCACCTATGGAAAAGGATCTCAACGTTCAGAAAGAGACTCAATTTCCGGAGATCGCCTTTATAGGAATGATGATGGAATTTACAAGGATGTTTCCATTGAAGCCGGCATTTTTCAGGGAAAAATCGGATATGGTCTGGGACTTGGTATAAGCGATATAAATGATGATGGGTATCCCGACATCTATATTGGCAACGATTTTTTTGAAAATGATTACTTGTATATCAACCAAAGAGACGGGACTTTTAAAGAACTAATTTCGTCAGATAATAAGCGCCTGGGGCATACCACACATTACTCCATGGGTAACGACCTCGCTGATATAAACAATGACGGCCTCACCGATATACTTTCTCTGGACATGCTTCCTGAAGATCTGGAAACCTATAAAACCTCAGGGTTAGAGTATTCATATCCCACTTATCAATATTATTTAAAAAATGGATATGCCCCACAGTATATGCAAAATACCCTGCATTTAAACCTGGGGTCGGAAAATTTTAGTGAAATAGGAAACCTCTCCGGGATTTCTGCCACAGAATGGTCCTGGGGTGTCCTTGCTGCAGACTATGACAATGATGGTTTTAAAGACCTATTCATATCCAATGGAATCAAGGGTGCCACGAATGATATGGATTTCATCAGTTATATAGCCAATGAGAACATTCAAACCAGAATAAATGCGGGAATGACTCAAACGGATATGGAATTTATTAACGAATTACCTGAAAAAAAAGTTTCAAACTACCTGTTCAAAAATGATAAAAACATTTCTTTCAAAAATGTTACAGAAGATTGGTACAAAGAGGAAGTCTCTTTTAGTAACGGCTGCGTTTATGCAGACCTGGATAATGATGGGGATCTCGACCTTGTTGTAAACAACCTCAATGAAGAAGCCTATCTGTTGGAAAATAAATCTGACTCAAAAAAGGACATGCATTATATCAAGGTTGCTTTAACCGGGGATGAAAAAAATAAATTCGGCATTGGAGCTAAAATATTGGCTTATTCCACCAGTGGAATATTGAAACAGGAACAGTTTGTCACCAAAGGGTATTTATCTGCTGTTTCAAATAAAGTCCATTTGGGCGTAGGTCAGGACACTCTCATAGACAGCATTACTGTTATTTGGCCTGGTGGTAAATTTCAAACATTGAGATCCGTTAAAACAAATCAGGAACTTGTACTAAAAGAGCATTCAGCCCAGGGAAATTTTTATGAAAAGCCCCAATCAAAAATAAAAAGCTTCCTCATGAATACTTCTGAAAAATTCACTTTTACCCATAGAGATCCAATTACTCTTGAATTCAACCGAGACCCCCTTGTCCCCTTTGCAAATACCAATGAAGGCCCTGCCATTTCTATATGCGATATTAACAGGGATGCTTTAGATGATATCTTTATTAGCG
>Ga0316188_10000247_pt1 | contig 21099 bp, 18 predicted proteins | sample Phiworburrow1_MG_FD_204933 | JGI IMG/M metagenome (GOLD analysis project Ga0316188, IMG submission 204933) | Coastal sediment microbial communities from Maine, United States - Phippsburg worm burrow 1 | ecosystem: Environmental > Aquatic > Marine > Coastal > Sediment | place: USA: Maine... | reverse complement strand
GAATCGTTGACGTTAAATGCCGGGCATGCCAGCGAACCGTCTTTCATCATGTCATACAGACGCTTGACGCCTGTCGTCGTTTCTTCAGACAGGCCTTTGACGTTCTTCATGATCTCCGGATATTTGTCGTGCAGGATCTGTGTCAGATCGCCGCCGTCATCCAGAATCATGTTTGGCTGCCAGCCATCGGGCCCGTTGATGGTCTGCTCAACACACCACCAGTATTCCTCTTCGCTCTCGCCTTTCCATGCGAACACCGGAACGCCGGCGTCAGCGATGGCCGCAGCGGCGTGATCCTGCGTGGAGAAGATGTTGCAGGACGACCAGCGGATGTCGGCCCCGAGTTCCTTGAGGGTCTCGATCAGCACGGCTGTCTGGATGGTCATGTGCAGGCAGCCGGTCAGGCGCACGCCGTCCAGCGGCTTCTGGCCCTTGTATTCTTCGCGCAGCGCCATGAGACCGGGCATTTCCGTCTCGGCAATGGCTATTTCCTTTCGGCCCCACTCGGCCAGCGCAATATCGGCGACCTTGTAGTCATTCTGTTGGAGGGCAACGGCTTCGCTGCTCATAGTGTTCTCCTGGTAAATTCGTTAATTGGGTACCGGACACCCTATTTTTAATAGGGTGTCCGGTACCTATTTTCAGGCGGCGGCGTGTTTCAGCGCGTCGGCTTTGTCGGTGCGTTCCCAGCTCAGGTCGATATCTTCCCGGCCAAAGTGTCCGTAGGCAGCCGTCTGCTTGTAGATCGGCTGGATCAGATCCAGCATCGTCAGGATGCCATACGGTGTGAGATCGAAATGATAGCGGATAAGCTCCGTCAACTTTGTATCAGAAAGTTTCCCGGTGCCGAATGTGCGCACGGAGATAGACGTGGGCTCCGCTACGCCAATCGCATAGGACACCTGGAGTTCGCAACGATCGGCGAGGCCGGCCGCAACGATGTTCTTGGCCACATAGCGGGCAGCATACGCGGCTGAGCGGTCTACCTTGGACGGGTCCTTGCCCGAGAATGCGCCACCGCCATGGCGGGCCGAGCCGCCGTAGGTATCGACGATGATCTTGCGCCCGGTCAGGCCGCAGTCACCCATCGGGCCGCCGATCTCGAAGCGACCGGTGGGGTTGATGTGATACTTCGTATCGGCGCTGATGAGGTGAGCTGGAATGATTGGCTTGATGATCTCTTCCATGACGCCTTCGCGCAGATCGTCCATCGATACGTCAGGATCGTGCTGTGACGACACGACGATGGCGTCGATCGCCACTGGCTTGTTGTCCTCATAAACGAACGTCACCTGGCTCTTGGCGTCGGGGCGCAGGTACGGCAGCGTGCCGTTCTTGCGAACCTCGGACTGGCGTTTGACGAGGCGATGCGAGTACGTAATGGGTGCGGGCATCAGCACGTCCGTCTCGTTGGTCGCGTAGCCGAACATCAGGCCCTGGTCGCCAGCACCCTGTTTCTCGGCCGATTCCCGGTCTACGCCCATAGCGATGTCCGGAGACTGTTTGCCGATCGCATTGAGGACCGCGCACGACGCACCGTCGAAGCCCATCGCTGAGGAGTTGTAACCGATCTCCAGCACGGTATTGCGTACGATGTCTTCGATGTCGACCCAGGCCGACGTGGTGACTTCACCGGCGACAATGGCCATACCGGTCTTGACCATGGTCTCTACGGCAACGCGGGCTGCCTTGTCCTCAGCGAGAATCGCATCAAGGATGGCATCGGAGATCTGGTCAGACACTTTGTCTGGATGGCCCTCGGACACAGATTCCGAGGTGAACAGGAAACTTTCACTCATGATTTGGGATGTTCCATACTAGGGGGTGGCGCATTGTACCCTTGATGCGGCCCTCTATAACAGGGAAAATGCGCCCCTCGCGACAGCGAAAAATTCCCCTCCAGAAAGGCTTCCGAGCCAAAGACAGGTCACATGTCACATCAAGCAAAGCGTGCCGGCCAGGCTGACCGGCGAGTTCTCGCGAATGCAATCAGAGCCCTGAGTATGGACGCCGTCCAGGCCGCCAGGTCCGGTCATCCGGGCGCCCCAATGGGCATGGCGGATATCGCGGAAGTCCTGTGGCGCGACTACCTTAAACATAATCCGGCCAATCCGCGCTGGGCCGACCGCGACCGCTTTGTGCTGTCGAATGGCCATGGCTCGATGCTGCTGTACAGCCTGCTGCACCTGACCGGGTATGACGAGTTCACCATCGACCAGCTCCGGAACTTCCGGCAGATGGGGTACAAGACCGCAGGCCATCCGGAGTACGAGCGCGGTGGCCCGGTCGAGACGACCACCGGCCCGCTGGGGCAGGGCATTACCAATGCCGTGGGCATGGCGATGGGCGAGAAGATGCTGGCCGCTGAGTTCAATCGTCCGGGACACAATATTGTCGATCACAAGACCTGGGTATTCCTCGGCGACGGCTGCCTCATGGAGGGCATCTCGCACGAGGCCTGTTCGCTGGCCGGCACGCTCAAGCTGGGCAAGCTGATTTGCCTCTACGACGATAACAACATCTCGATCGATGGCGAGGTCAGCGGCTGGTTCACGGACGACACTGCGAAACGCTTTGAAGCCTACGGCTGGCAAGTCATCGACAACGTTGATGGCCATGACGCGGCGGCGATCGCGGCGGCGATCGAGCAGGCGACGGCCGAGACCGAGAAGCCGTCGATGATCTGCTGCAAGACGATTATTGGTTTCGGGTCCCCGAACAAGCAGGGAACAGCCGCGACGCATGGCGCACCGCTCGGTGACGACGAGGTCGCCGCGACACGCAAGGAGCTGGGATGGGAATCACCGCCATTCGTCATCCCGGCAGAGGTGGCCGCAGCCTGGGACGGCCGCGAGCATGGCGCAGCCGCGGAGTCGGGCTGGAATGAGGCGTTCGCCGCTTACAAAGCGGAGTATCCGGAACTTGCCGCCGAGTTCGTTCGCCGCATGGCCGGCAAACGACCGCATGGCTGGTGCAAGCATGCGGACCAGTCTATTGCCGAGATCGATGCCGAAGGCGCCAGGATGGCGACGCGCCAGGCTTCGCTGCGCGCGCTAAACGCGTTCGCCCCGTTCCTGCCGGAGATGGTTGGAGGTTCCGCCGATCTGACGGGTTCGAACCTGACCAAGCACGACGCGTCCACACCGATCTCCGGTGATGACGCCAGGGGCAACTACGTCTGGTTCGGTGTGCGCGAGTTTGGCATGACAGCGATCTGCAACGGGCTGCGCCTGCATGGCGGTTTCATCCCGTATTCGGGTACGTTCCTGACGTTCTCGGATTACTCGCGCAATGCCCTGCGAATGGCCGCCTTAATGAAGGTGCAAAACATCCTCGTTTATACTCACGACTCGATTGGTCTGGGTGAGGATGGTCCTACGCACCAGCCGGTCGAGCACACGGCATCGCTGCGACTCATGCCCAACATGAGCGTCTGGCGTCCCTGTGATACGGTTGAGACCGCTGTGGCGTGGCGTTATGCCATCGAGAATGAGACCGGCCCGACCAGCCTCGTGCTGACGCGCCAGGGATTGCCACACCAGCAGCGCGATGCTAAACAGATTGCCGCAGTCGCTCGCGGTGGCTACGTATTGAAGGACTGTGACGGCACACCCAACATCATCCTCATTGCGACGGGCTCGGAAGTCGAACTGGCAATGTCAGCGGCCGACGCGCTGGCGGCGGATGGCATCAAGGCAAGGGTTGTATCGATGCCGTCTACGGATGTCTTTGATGCACAGGATGCCGACTATCGAGAGGCGGTGTTGCCATCGGCGGTGACGGCACGCGTTGCGATCGAGGCAGGGGTTACCGCGGGCTGGTGGCGTTATGTCGGCACACACGGACAGGTTGTCGGGCTCGATCGCTTTGGCGAATCGGCACCGGCTAACGAACTTTTTGAATACTTCGGCTTCACGACCGACAATGTTGTCGCCGTCGCGAAAGACGTACTGAATTAAAACTGGAGAAATAACAATGGCAATTAAGATCGGCATCAACGGCTACGGCCGCATCGGACGCAACATCGTTCGCGCTATCCATGAATACGGTCGCGCAGGCGAGTTCGATGTCGTTGCGCTGAACGACCTCGGCGACGCAGAGACAAATGCACACCTGACCCGTTATGACACGACGCATGGCAAATTTGCCGGTACGGTTGAAGTCGATGGCGGCGATATTATCGTCAATGGCGATCGCATCAAGGTATTCGCCGAACGTGATCCGGCCAAGCTGCCCTGGGGCGAACTCGGCGTGGATGTTGTCTTCGAGTGCACGGGTCTGTTCCGTACGGCTGAGACGGCCGGCAAACATATTGCCGGTGGCGCCAAGAAGGTCGTTATCTCGGCACCGGGTGGCGCGGATATCGACGGCACCTTCGTCTATGGCGTCAACCACGACCAGCTGACGGCGGACCACAATATTATTTCGAACGCGTCCTGCACCACGAACTGCCTGGCGCCGCTGGTCAAGCCGCTACATGATGCGATCGGCGTCGAACACGGCATTATGACGACGATTCATGCCTACACGAACGACCAGGTTCTGACCGACGTGTATCACAAGGATCTGCGTCGTGCGCGTTCCGGCACGATGTCACAGATTCCGACGAGCACGGGCGCTGCCAAGGCCGTAGGCCTGGTTCTGCCTGAACTCAACGGCAAGCTGGACGGTTTCTCCATGCGCGTCCCGACGATTAATGTCTCGGCAGTTGACCTGACGTTTGTTGCGTCGCGCGCGACCTCGATTGACGAGATCAACGACGTTCTTCGTGCGGCTTCAGAAGGTCCGCTCAAGGGCATACTGGCTTACAACGAAGCGCCGCTCGTATCAGTCGACTTCAACCATGATCCTGCTTCGTCGACCTACGATTCGACGCTGACCAAGGTCATCGACGGCACGCTCGTGAAAGTCCTGTCCTGGTACGACAACGAGTGGGGCTTCTCGAACCGCATGCTCGACACCACTGTCGCGCTGATGAAAGCGGCCGGGTAACGGACGCAAGACTTAAGGAACCAGCATGGCTGTCATCAAGATGTCCGACGTTGACCTGTCGGGCAAACGTGTTCTCATTCGCGAAGACCTGAACGTCCCCGTTGCCGACGGGGTGGTGACGAGTGATGCTCGCATCCAGGCTGCATTGCCTACGGTAAAAGCAGCACTGGAAGCGAACGCCGCAGTCATGCTGGTGTCCCACCTCGGTCGCCCGACCGAGGGTCAGCCCGACGCCAAATTCTCGCTGCAACCGGTGGCCGACCATCTTGGGCAACTGCTGGGTCGCGAGGTGCCGCTCGTCAAGGACTGGATCGACGGCGTCGAGGTGGCTCCGGGCGACGTGGTGTTGCTCGAAAACGTGCGTTTTCTGGAAGGCGAGAAGCAGTGCGATGAAGCACTGGCCAGGAAGATGGCCGCCTTGTGCGACGTGTTCGTCATGGACGCTTTCGGTACGGCACATCGAGCCCAGGCAAGTACCTATGGCGTTGCAGAGCATGCGCCTGTCGCCTGCGCCGGTCCGTTGCTGGCCGCTGAGCTCGAGGCGCTTGCGAAGGCGATGGACAATCCTGCTCGCCCGTTCGTCGCCATTGTCGGTGGCTCGAAGGTGTCAACCAAGCTGACCGTACTCGATACGCTGGCCGATGTGGTCGACTGCCTCATCGTGGGTGGCGGCATCGCGAATACGTTTATTGCTGCGGAAGGGCACGCTGTCGGCAAGTCACTTTACGAAGCGGATATGCTGGATACGGCCCGCGCACTTGCGGGTAATAGCGATGACCGCGCCGAAATTCCGCTACCGAGCGACGTGGTCTGTGCCGACGAGTTTGCGGCTGATGCAACGGCGACTACCAAGGCGGTCGATGCCGTTGCGGCGGATGACATGATTCTCGATATTGGCCCCGAAACGGCGGCGCGCTTTGCTGCGATCCTCAAGGATGCCGGGACGATTATCTGGAACGGTCCGGTCGGTGTATTCGAGTTTGACGCGTTTGGCGAAGGCACGAAGGTGATCGCTGAGGCAATAGCGGCAAGCAGCGCGTTCTCGGTTGCAGGTGGTGGCGATACGCTCGCTGCGATCGACAAGTACGGTGTACGCGACGGGATTTCCTACATCTCGACCGGCGGGGGCGCGTTCCTCGAATTTGTTGAGGGCAAGACCCTGCCAGCGGTGGCCATGTTGGAGAAACGGGCGGACCGCGGATAAGCCACCAGGTTTACGCCGCTCTGTTCAGGAAAATATCGACCAGTCACCGGTGATGGCAATCGTCATGCCGGGGTACTGAATATTTACGAACAGCGTTTCGCCATCCGGTGAGAAGCACACGCCTGCCATCTCCGACCTTGAATGCGCATTGTCCCCGATCGCGTACTGGCTGCCGTCGGGACGAATCCCGACGAGGCCGCAGTGGCCTGACGTATCTTCGCAGACAATAAGGTCGCCCCAGGGGGCCATCGTCAGGTTGTCCGCATTGTGCAACAACGAGTCACGCTGCGATTCGGCGATGAGCTCCAGTTCACCGGCATCGGCCGACGTTGGCTTGTACGTGAATATCTGTCCGAGCCTGGCAGGGCCACCGTTGGTGCAGGTAAAGGCAAAACGATCCCCGGCGGCGCACAGCCCTTCGCCGCGCGCAAAGGTCGCCGCACCACGCTGTTCGCCATGGTCTCGCAGCGTATCTTCAAGCGGGTCGGGATCGTCGAAGTCAATCCAGTGCGCGGACAGGGGTTCCCCGAGCCGTACTGACGGTGATGAGGTCCAGTTATGCGTTGTCAGCGACGGATGCTTGTCGACCGCCAGTGCCTGTAGTCGGCCACCGGCGAGCAGGTGGCCCGGCTTGTCGGGAACGTAGCGATAGAAGAGGCTGTGGTAGCGGTCCTCGGTCATGTAGACGATGCCTGTTGCCGCATCGACTGCGCACGCCTCGTGTTCGAAACGGCCCATACCCTTTACAGGTATGGCCTCCACGAGTTCGTCGGATGCGGCAGAGACTTCGAACACGTAGCCGTGCCGTTGGTCACGCCTCGCAGCGGGTCTGCCGAAATACTCGATATCGCCGGCCCATTCAAAACACTCCTCGCAGGAGAGCCAGCTGCCCCACGGCGTTGGTCCACCGGCGCAATTCAGTTCCGTACCGCCGAGGCTCAGGAACTGCCGTTCGGTTGCACCTGTCGCCGGGTTGTAAATGGTCGTGGTCGTGCCGCCAAGTCCAGGCGTCCGGTCCCCGCCGCGGTCATAGAATTTTGCCCTGGTCGCCTCAGGCAGGGCGGAATACCGCTCCCTGAGGCTGTTGTAGACCGTATCTTCAGGCTGGATCTCGTGGTTGCAGACGAGCCGGATGCGGCCGTCCTTGTCCTCGAAGGCAGCCATGCCGTCGTGCTTGCCGGGAACCTGCAGGCCATCGCTCATTTCAGTCTTGAACTGCGAGACGACCGTGTAGCCAAAGCCCGCCGGGAGGTCGAAAATCTTCCCGGGATCAGAAATCAGGCCGGTCCGGGCCGCATGTGGCGTGGCGCAGGCTGTTGAGACGACAGGTGCAGCAGCCGCGGCGGCGATGCTCTGTAAGAAATGGCGGCGGTTCAACATTGACGGCGGCAGGAGGTGAGTATCTCTGGGCAGCATAGACCTGAATGGTTACAACTGAAAGACATTGCTGCCTATTCGCGGCGCTTTTCGCGATAAAGCTGTGCAATAATCCCGCGCATGCTGAGACGAACCAAGATTGTTGCTACGCTGGGACCAGCGTCGGAGCGACCCAAAATATTGCGCAAGATGATCGATTCTGGCCTCGACGTTGCGCGCCTGAATTTTTCACATGGCAGTGCTGATGAGCATCGCGAGCGCGCGCGGCGCCTGCGTGCGGCTGCACGGGATTGCGGCAGGGATGTTGGCCTGCTCGGAGATCTGCAGGGCCCCAAGATCCGGGTAATGCGGTTCAAGAAAGGCAGTGCCAACCTCAAGTCGGGTGCCTCATTCTTCCTGGATAGTACGCTCGGTCTAAACGAGGGGACAAAGAGAGGGGTTGGTGTCGCGCTTGATACGCTGCACGAGGACGTCAAGGCTGGTGACACACTGCTGCTGAATGACGGCCTGATCTCTCTGCAGGTCGACAGTATTGACGGCACGCGCATTCATACGACAGTTGTCGATGGCGGAATCCTGTCGGATCACAAGGGAATCAACCTGAAGGGCGGAGGCTTGTCGGCGCCCGCGCTGACCGACGTTGATCGGGAGAACATCAAGCTTGCTGCTGAACTCGAAATCGATTTCCTGGCGGTTTCCTTTGTCCGCACCGGTGAAGACATCATGGAGGCGCGCAGGCTGTTTGAAGCTGCCGGTGGTAACGGGCAGATCGTCGCGAAAATCGAGCGTACCGAGGCCGTCGAGAACATCGACTCAATCATCGATGCCGCCGATGTGATCATGGTCGCGCGCGGCGACCTTGGCGTGGAAATGGGCTATGCGGGCCTTACCGGTATCCAGAAGAAACTCATTCGCAAAACGCGCAAGGCACACAAGATTGTTATCACCGCGACACAAATGATGGAATCGATGATCGCTAACCCGATTCCGACACGCGCTGAAGTGTCCGATGTGGCTAATGCCGTTATCGATGGTACCGATGCCGTGATGTTGTCCGGTGAAACCGCAGTCGGCAGTTATCCGAATAAGGCGATCATCGCCATGGCCGAGGTGTGTGTCGGTGCCGAGAAATTCAACGTGCCCTATGCGGTTACAGCTCGACGTAGCGAGGAGGAATTCGAGCGGGTCGACGAAGCTATTGCGATGGCGGCAATGTACACCGCCAATCACCTGTCGGTGAAGGCGATCATCGCGTTGACGGAGTCGGGCTCGACGCCACGCTGGATGTCTCGCGTACGCTCCGATATTCCGATTTATGCGCTGACACCGCACGAGGCCACAAGCCGGCGCGTAACGATGTACCGCGGTGTATACCCGGTTAAGTTCGAGATCGACGCCAGCAATCCACGAAGCCTGTATCAGGATATTTTCACGAAGCTGCTTGAAAACGATCGTGTGACCGTTGGCGACCTGGTGATATTCACGAAAGGTGATCTCGACGGTGTGACCGGCAGTACCAATGCATTGAAGATCCTGCCCGTCACCAAGGCGCCATGAAGCGAGTTCTGGCTAGAGTCTTTGGCGCTTTGGCGCTACTGATCGTTGCACTGGTGGTTGCTGGCTGGCTGCTGCTGCGTGCCAGTCTCCCCGACCTCCAGGGCGAAGTCGTGGTCGCGGGTATCGACGATGCCGTGACCATCCAACGTGATACGGACGGTATTCCGGTCATAACGGCGTCGACTCGCGGTGACCTCGCGTTCGGCACAGGCTTCGCGCATGGCCAGGACCGGTTCTTCCAAATGGACCTGATTCGTCGCCAGGCTGCGGGTGAGCTCTCCGAACTCGTTGGCGCGGCGGCGATCAATGTGGACAAGCGCTATCGCTTCCACCGATTCCGTGCCCGCGCCCAGGCTGTCTACGAAGCGGCCAGCGAGGCAGAACAGCAATTGATGGGAGCCTATGCGGCCGGCGTTAACGCGGGTCTGGCCTCGCTCGGTGCGCGGCCATTTGAATACTTTGTGCTGGGCAGCGAGCCGCGTCCATGGAAGCCCCAGGATTCCCTGCTTGCCGTCTATGCCATGTATATGGAACTCAATGATTCGCGTGCCACCAGGGAAACACGACGCGGACTTGCACACCGCGTGCTGCCCGCGGAGGTCTATGCCTGGATGTATCCGCAGGGAACCTCCTGGGATGCGCCGATCATGGGCGAAGCCCGCGCCACTGCGCCGATTCCATCCGCGGATGTGTATTCGATCCGGCATGTTGCGGATACCGCGCCGCCGGCCAACGAACAGGGACGCTATCCGCTGCGCGGCAGCAACAACTGGGCCGTATCGGGTGCCCTGACGAGCAACGGCAGGGCGCTCGTATCGAATGACATGCACCTCGGTCACGCCGTCCCGAACATCTGGTACCAGGCACGACTGCGTATCGCGGGGCCGGGTGGTCGCGATGTCACCGGCGTGACCCTGCCTGGCGCCCCGTTCGTGATTAGTGGCAGCAACACGCATGTGGCGTGGGCTTATACGAACAGCTACGGCGACTGGACGGACGCCGTCGTGCTGAAACCCGGCGAAAAAGACGGAACCTACAAGACGCCCGAAGGTGATCGAGAATTCGACACGTTTGTCGAAGTGATCAGCGTCAAGGATGAGGACGCCATCGACTACACGATTCGCGAAACGATCTGGGGTCCGGTCGTTGACGACATCGAGTATCCCGACGGTGAAATTGCGGTGAGCTGGATCGCGCACAAACCGGAGGGACTGAACCTGCGGCTTCTCGATCTTGAAACCGTTACCTCGGTTGCCGAGGCGCTGGACGTCGCGAACACCATGTCGATGCCGCCGCAAAATTTCGTGACGGGTGATGCGGCTGGCAACATCGGCTGGACGATCGCCGGCCGAATCCCCCGCAAGGCGGACTTTGACCCGATGTTACCGGCTGACTGGAGCACTGAGCATGGCTGGCAGGGGTGGCTGGACCCATCCGAGTATCCGCGCGTCGTGAACCCTGAGAGCGGTCGCATCTGGACGGCGAATGCCCGTGTAACGGATGCCGAGGCGCTGCGCACCGTCGGTGATGGCGGTTACGACCTGGGCGCGCGAGCGAGCCAGATTCGTGATGGCCTGTTTGCCAAGGACCGCTTTACGCCCGAGGACATGCTGGCGATCCAGTACGACGATCGCGCGTTGTTCCTGTCGCGCTGGCGCGATCTCCTGCTGGACGTCCTTGACGCCGACGCAGTCGCCGCCAATGCCGCGTTGGGTGAATATCGCGACCTGGTCGAGAACTGGATACCGCGAGCGGTCCCTGAATCTGTCGGCTACCGACTCGTGCGAGCATTCCGCCTCGAGGTCGAGCGCCGGGTTTTTCATGCACTGATGGCGCCGGCCTGGTCCGCCTATGGTGAAGATGCGCGCTTGCGCCTTAGCAACCAGTTCGAGGGGCCGCTGTGGTCTGTCGTGACCGAGCAGCCGATACACTTGTTGCCCAGCAACTACCAGACCTGGCAGGAACTCATGGTCGCAGCGGTCGAACAGAATATTGCCTGGTTCACCGGCAACTTCGAGGGGCCGCTTTCCGAGCGGACCTGGGGCGAGGCGAATACCGCGTCGATTCGGCATCCGCTGAGCGGCAGCATTCCCCTGCTGGGAGGCTATCTCGATATGCCTGCGGACCAGCTGAACGGCGATCTCGACATGCCCAAGGCACAAGGCCCGACATTCGGAGCGTCGGAGCGTTACGCGGTATATCCGGGCGATGAGGCCAACAGCATCATGCATATGCCGACGAGCCAGAGTGTGCACCCACTGTCCGAATTCTTCGGCCGCGGTCACGAGGATTGGGTCGATGGACGCCCCAACCCGTATTTGCCGGGCGAAACGGCTTATATCCTGACGCTTACACCCGACAGGCGGTAAGATGGTTGGCCCGATACGGTATGGACAGGTAGATGGCTGACAAGAAATTCACGGGCACCAGCTCCTATATCGCGACAGACGACCTGACAATGGCCGTCAATGCCGCAGTCACGCTGCAGCGCCCCATTCTCATCAAGGGCGAGCCGGGAACCGGCAAGACCCAACTCGCGATCGAGGTGGCCCGCTCCCTTGGCAAGCCGTTGTATGAGTGGCATATCAAGTCGACGACCAAGGCTCAGCAAGGCCTGTACGAATATGATGCGGTGGCGCGACTCAGGGATTCACAGCTTGGCGACGATCGCGTTCACGACATTGGGAACTACATTCTGCGTGGCAAGATCTGGGAGGCTTTCGAGTCCGACGAGCAGCCGGTCCTGTTGATCGACGAGATCGATAAAGCCGACATCGAATTCCCGAACGACCTCCTGCGTGAACTCGATCGCATGGAGTTCTATGTTTACGAAACGAAGAAACTGGTCGAGGCGAAACACCGACCGATCATCGTCATCACGAGCAACAATGAAAAGGAACTACCCGACGCATTCCTGCGGCGCTGTTTCTTCCACTACATCAAGTTCCCGGACCAGGACACGATGGCCGAAATCGTCGATGTCCACTTTCCGAACCTCAAGAAGGACCTGCTTGCCGAAGCGCTCAATGCGTTCTACAAGGTACGCGATGTGCGTGGTCTGAAAAAGAAGCCGTCAACGTCCGAGTTGCTCGACTGGATCAAGCTGCTGCTGGCCGAGGACATTCCGCCCGAGGCGCTGCACGGGGAAGGTAATCGCAATGCGATTCCACCACTCTATGGCGCGCTGCTCAAGAACGAACAGGATGTGCATCTGTTCGAGCAACTCGTCTTCCTGGATCGCCGCACCAACCCGCAGTAACGCCATGCTATTGCCGTTTTTCTACATGCTTCGTGAAGGCGGTATGAAGACGTCGATCACCGAGCTGTTGACGCTGCTCGAGGCGATGCAGAAAGGCCTGGCCGGGCAGAGCGTTGATGATTTCTATTTCCTGGCGCGCACGACGCTCGTCAAGGACGAGTCGGAACTTGACCGCTTCGATCGGATTTTCGGCGCCTACTTCAAAGGGGTCGAGGACTCGCTGTCGGACCTCTTCCAGGAAATCCCCGAGGAATGGTTGCGCCGCCAGGCCGAACTAATCCTGACCGAGGAAGAACGCGCCCAAATCGAAGCCATGGGTGGTTTTGAAGAACTAATGCGTGCCTTGCAGGAGAGACTGAACGAGCAGAACGAGCGTCACGAAGGTGGCAGCAAATGGATCGGTACAGCAGGCACCTCGCCGTTCGGCGCTTACGGATTCAACCCTGAGGGCGTCCGCATCGGCCAGGACGGTTCGCGTAACCGCAGTGCCGTGAAGGTCTGGGACAAACGCGAGTATCGTAACCTTGACGATTCGCTCGAACTGGGTACGCGTAATATCAAGGTAGCGCTGCGGCGCTTGCGCAAGTTCGCACGCGAAGGTGCGGCCGATCAGCTTGACCTTGATGACACGATCGACAAGACGGCGCGCAATGCCGGACTGCTCGACATCAGGATGGTTCCCGAACGCCACAATGCGATCAAGGTCTTGCTGTGCCTCGATATTGGCGGATCAATGGATGATCACGTGCGCATCTGCGAAGAGATGTTCTCGGCAGCGCGTACGGAGTTCAAGCACCTGGAGTATTTCTATTTCCACAACTTCATTTACGAAAGCCTGTGGAAAGACAACCGGCGCCGGCACTCGGAGAAGACAGCAACACTGGATATCGCGCACAAGTACGGCTCCGACTACAAACTGATCTTCGTTGGTGATGCGACCATGAGCCCCTACGAGATTGTCTATGCCGGTGGCAGTGTTGAACACTGGAACGAGGAGCCCGGTGCTGTATGGATCAAGCGCCTGCTGAATATCTATCCGAAAGCGGTCTGGCTCAATCCGGAACCGCGGGACCGTTGGGATTACACACCGTCAACGAAACTCATACGTGAGCTGATGGACGATCGTATGTATCCGCTGACGATTGCGGGCCTGGATGATGCCATCCGCGAACTTCATTGAAGACGCTGGCCGATGCCGACCTTGCGCAAGAGTTCTGCGAGATCGTTACGCTCCCGGCGGCTGAGAGACTGTAAGGATTCGTCAGCCGCATCCAGCCGCATTTGAATCGCCTTATCGATCAGTTTTTTTCCCCTGGGTGTGAGTGAGACGACAACGCTCCGCCGGTCCGCATGGTCGCTTCGTCGACAAACCAGTCCCTTCGCCTCGAGCCTGTCGATGCGATTGGTCATGGCCCCGGTGCTTAGGCCGGTCTCATGAGCGAGACCGGTTGCCGGCAGCGCGAACGGCTTTCCCTGCCTGCGCAGGGCGGACAGGACATCGTATTCGAAGAGTTCGATGTCCAGGGGGCCAAGCGCCGAGGTCGCCTCGCGCATCAGTGACTTGTTCAGTGCCATGACTCTGACCACCACACCGAGGCTCGCGGTATCAAGTTCAGGCCGTTCTTCCGACCACTGTTCCAGGATTTCATCCACCGCATCTTTTTTCATACGAGTGCTCAAATAAAGTAATTTGATATCAAAATACTTGACATCAAGAGAAAATAAAAGATACTCCGGAAAAGTGTCTCGTGTCTCGCCGGATTCCGGAAATGCCCGAAAATCGAAAAATCGAAACCCGCTTCGATCTGCCCATCCGGATACGATCGCGAAAACACCCCGGAACTGAACTTCAGGCGAGGCTGGACCTTATCGACCGCGTCGCCGATCTGCAAGGCATCGAGGTAGCTGAACAAGCCGATGACGCGGTTTCATGCCGTGTCGACGTCTATCTCAGCGATTCCCCGCCGGTTGCGTTGCGCGCAGAAAGACCGTCGACCCTGCTGTGCAGCCTGAGCCGCGATGGCATTGCGATTTATGGTCTCGACCGCTGGGCGCGCTACCAGGTCCTGGCCCGCGGATGGGGGGCTCTGAACGAAGCCTGCGCGCAAGTGCACCTGCCCCGTGACACAAACGAACTTGAGGCCGTCTGGCAAATAGTCAGGCGGGCGTATGACAACCGGCAACTCGAGCCTGAAAAAGAGCTTGAGGGGCTGGTGGTATCCACTTGGGATTGGCCCAAATATTCACGCACAAGCCTTCAATAGAGGAGATATGACAATGCGTGCCAGCAGTGACTACTTCGAAGACTTCGATGATGTGGGATTTCGTGGATCGCGCAGGTTACGGCGCATGATCGATGAACAGCGCCATCGGGTTAAGAGGATGAAAGCAAGTAGCGGATTCGGCCCTGGTGACGAATGGGACGACGACGACTACGACGACGATGACTTCGACGATTATTCCGATTACAACGAGGAAGAATTTGACAGTTACAGCATTTCCCGCTGATTATCTGACCGCTTAATAAACGAGAAGGGGCGCCCATTACGGCGCCCCTTTTGTTTGCGGCTTGTCCGTCACTGGCTAGCCCTCGATGAGTGCCCTGAGGTCAGCGAGTACCTGTGCGGAGTGTTCGGCGGGGTCCACTTTCTCATAGTGCTTTGCGATGGTGCCATCCGGCCCGATGATGAATGTCTGGCGCTTGGCTACTACCATCCCGAACATGCGTGTCTTTACGCCGTAAGCCGTCGCGGCAGTGCCGTCCACATCGGCGAGCAATGGGAACGGCAGGCCGTGGTTTTGGGCAAACGCCTTGTGTGACTCGGCATCATCAAGACTGACGCCCAGGATCTGTGCATTGAGGTCCCGGTACGCGAAAATATTGTCGCGAAACTCGCAGGCCTGGGTGGTGCATCCCGGGGTCTCGTCCTTCGGGTAGAAATAGAGCACGACCCACTGGTCACGATAGTCCTCCAGTGAATGCAGCTGGCCATTCTGGTCCGAAAGCTCGAATTCGGGCGCTGGGTCGCCGCTCGTGACCTGGTCATTGGCCATGCCAATCGACGTGAAACTCGCGATGAGGGCCGCCAGAATGACGGCAACTGTGGTGAATACAATGTTTCGCTTCATGATACGGGTCCGTTTTCAGGACGCGCATTATAATACGATCTCACGTATGGCGATGGATCTCTTTGATACGAAGGCATGAACCGGACTCCCGATAAACCCAAAACTGCCCTCGTCATGCCCGGTGGCGGCGCCCGCGGGGCGTTCCAGGTTGGGGTACTCAAGGCGCTGGCCGAATTGCCGCGTCGCGGTCGCGCCAACCCGTTCTCGGTTATCAGCGGGACATCGGCCGGCGCGGTCAACTCGGTAGTCCTCGCGTCACGCGCCCGGAATTTCCGTGCCGCCGTCGCCGAGCTCGAACGCGTGTGGAGTCATTTTCGTTGCCACCATGTGTACAAGACCGACCATCTGACGATGCTCAAGAGCAGCCTTCACTGGATGGCCTCACTCGTCCTCGGTGGCTGGCTGGTCGGTATGCCAAAGTCCCTGCTCGACAACGCACCACTGCGTGCCTTGCTCAGCAACAATGTGCACTTCCCTCGAATCCGTGACGGAATAGAGGCAGGGCACCTCGATGCTGTTGCGGTGACCGCGGCCGGCTACGCGTCCGCGCGATCGACGACCTTCTTCGAAGCATGCCCGGAGCTCGAGGGCTGGGATCGCACGCGGCGACTGGGCAAGCAGATCGAGTTGCATCTCGATCATCTCATGGCGTCGATTGCGGTGCCCGTGGTGTTTCCGCCCGTTCTTATTGGTAATGAATATTTTGGCGACGGGGCGATGCGGCAGGCCACGCCGCTCAGCCCGGCAGTCCACCTTGGCGCAGACCGTATTCTTGTCATTGGTATTCGCGATGAAACCGGCGAGAAAATCCCGGATTCACCGGGTGATCCGCCGAGCTTTGCCCAGATTGCCGGCTATATGCTCGATACGCTGTTCATGGATGGCTTGTACTCCGATCTCGAGCGCGTCACCCGCATCAACGAGATGCTCGATGCAGCGCCGCTCGAAGGGGACCGGCGGCATGGCAGAGGGCCGCTGCGCCCAATCGACACGATGCTGATCGTACCAAGCGAAGACTTGCGTTTGATTGCTCACAGGCACCGGGAGGAACTCCCATTCGCCATTCGTGCGTTGTTGCGCGGTGTCGGTGGCAGAAGCCCGGGTGAGAATCGGCTGCTGAGTTTTTTGTTGTTTGAGCAAGCCTACACGCGGGAGCTCATCGCACTTGGCTACCGGGACGCGATGAACGTGAAGGACGAGTTGCTGGATTTCATCAATGGCGCCGCTGTGCCGCGACTGTTTGCGCCGAGCTGGATCAAGCGGGACCTGAGCGCTTTTACATGAGGAAAATCGCCGCAAGTCCCAGGAAGGCCATGTAGCCGACGACGTCTGTAACGGTTGTGAGCACTACGCCACCCGCCAGCGCAGGGTCTACCTTCAGACGTTTCAACGTCACCGGAATGAAATAGCCTGCACCGGCCGCAACAAACATGTTGATGATCATTGCGCCGCCGAGTATGCCGCCAATGCGCCAGTCGCCTATCCACAAGTACGTAAACAGCGACACAATGGTTGCCCAGCCAAGTCCATTTAGTACACCAACGAGCAGTTCCTTTCTTAGAATACCTCTCGCGTTGGCTGAATTAATCTGGCCGAGTGCTATGGCACGCGTGATGATCACGAGTGACTGAGTGCCGGCGACGCCGCCCATGCTCGGCACGATTGGCATGAGCACGGCCAGCAGCACGATGGCATCGAGTGTGGTCTTGAACTGGTCGACAACAGCCGCGGCCAGAAACGCTGTGCCCAGATTTACGCCCAGCCATAACGCCCTGCGCGTCGCGCTCTTGACCACCGGCGCGAACATATCATCCTCTTCGTCGAGGCCCACAGCGCCCATGAGTGCGTGTTCCGCCTCGTCACGAATCACGTCGACGACATCATCGACGGTGATTCGACCCAGGACCCGGTAGTCGTCATCAATGACTGGGGCGGACAGCAGGTCGCGATTCTCGAATTCCCAGACAACCTGGTTCGATGGCGTGTGCGCGGGAATGGGCATCAAGTCGGTCGACATGACGTTCGCAACCATTTCCTCGGGGTCATGCGTCAGCAGGCGCGACAGGAAGAGTGAGCCAATATAGGTGTTGTCGCGGCTGACGACGAAAACCGAATCAGTGCCGTCGGCAATCTCGCCGACGACTCGCAGGTAGCGCGCAACCACTTCGAGCGTAACGTCGGGACGCACGGTCACGACGTCGATGTTCATCATGCCGCCGGCGCTTTCCTCGTCGTACGCGAGCACCTGTTTCAGGCGCTCATGGTCCTGCTTGTCGAGCGACTGCAGGACCTCCTGCGTTACCGCTTCCGGGAGGTCCGCAAGCAGGTCGGCAAGATCGTCGATCTCCATGCCTTCGGTGGCCGCAATAAGGTCTTGCGTGCCCATGCCCTCGAGCAGTCCGTCCCGAACTTCCTCTGCAACCTCAACAAGGACCTCGCCTTCCAGGTCGTGATCGACCATCTCCCAGAGGACGGCACGATCCTTGAGCGGCAGCGATTCGAGCAGGCGTGCGACCTCGGAGGGGTGCAGGCTGTTCACCATGATGCGAGCAGACCGCATGCGGCCACTGTCAAGTTTCTCCCTGAGGAGTTCGACGTTGGCCTTGGTGTGTTCTCTCGCTTCCATGGACGCGGAGTTTAGCAGCTTAGTCCGGGCGGAGACGATGCTCGGGGAGACCGTTGTGGCGCGTCAGAATCGGCTCATGATGCTCTCGCAACGCGGCCGCGAGTTTTTCGGCCATGTAGACAGACCGGTGCTGGCCACCCGTGCAGCCGATAGCAACGGTAAGGTAGCCGCGCTTGGCACTCTTGTAATGCGGCACCCAGCGGCGCAAAAACCGGAGGATATCCTCGAACATCTCGGCGAAGGTCTCCTGCTCGTCGAGAAACTGCTGTACCTCATCGTCGAGGCCCGTGTAGCCGCGCAGTTTCATCGTCCAGTACGGGTTTGGCAGGCTGCGCACGTCGAATACGAAGTCCGCGTCGGCAGGGATGCCGTACTTGAAGCCGAAGCTTTCGATGAGTATCGACAAAGATTCCGACTGGCGCCGATCGACACGCGACCGAATAATATCGGCCAGCTCGTAAATACTGGACTGCGAGGTATCGATAATCAGGTCGGCCGACAGCTGGATATCGGATAGCACCGCGCGCTCAGACGCGATGGCTGTACGTAATTGTGTGCCCTGGTTGGCGAGTGGATGACGGCGTCGTGACTCGCCATAACGCTTCAGCAAAATCTCCTCGCTGGCGTGCAGGAATATGATGTCCGTCTTGACGTCCTGCTCACGCAGCTCGCGCAACAGGTCCGGCAATGCATCGAGGTTTTCCGCGCGGTTTCTTGCGTCGAGCCCCACAGCCAGGTGCTTTGGTGAATCGCCGCCGTAACGCCGTACCTCTTCCACGGCCGCAAGCAGGAGTCCCGCCGGCAAATTGTCTATGCAGTAGTAACCAAGGTCTTCAAGGACATGGAGCGCCACGGACTTGCCCGAACCGGACAGCCCGCTGACGATAATCAGGCGCAGTTCGCCTGGCATGTCATATCTGCGCTGTTAATCAGTGTGTTGTACAGGTCCTTGCTGCTGTTCATCTCGCGCAGCCTTGCGCGCAGTCCCTCATCGGCCAGCAACTGCGTGATCAGATTCACATCTTCACGATGCTGGTCGTTAACCTCTTCCGGAACGATCATGCCGATGACGATGTCGACGGGTTCCCCATCGGGCGATTCGAAATCGACCGGTTCCGACAGCTTGATGAGCACAGCGACGCTCTCGTCAATGCCACTAATACGGCAGTGTGGAAACGCGGCACCCTTGTCGAGGCCCGTGCAGCCAAGTCGCTCGCGGCCGATCAGGCATTCGAAAATATCGTCGCTGGCGATATCCGGAATATTGCGGACCAGCAGCTCGCTCAATATTTCGAGGCAATGTTTTTTGCTGCGTGCGGTTGCGTTGCACAGCACGCCATCGGGCTTGATGATTTCTTGAAGGGCCATAGGTTTCGGGATTTACCTGGGATCGACCGGCGCGGCCCGACTGGACCGCGCCGGGACCGCCTGATCAGGCGTATCGTTCTTTGTTTTTATCTCTTGCGTGATGATCGACAAGTTTCTCTTTGTATTTGCGCACTCGCCGTTCGAGTTTGTCGACCAGTCCGTCGATCGCGGCATACATATCTTCTTCGATGTGATCGCAGTAGATAGTGCCGCCGTTGACGCTGGCGGTGGCTTCGGCTTTATGCCTTAGCTTCTCGACGGTCAGGATACATTGGACGTCAGACACGATGTCAAAATGTCGGCCAATCTTGTCTACCTTTGCACCGACATATTCTCTCATTGATTCAGTTACCTCGACATGATGGCCTGAAACATTCAATTGCATAATGGTCTCCCATATTTTTGATTTGCCTGCGGGTTCAGGATAACAGTCCGGGGGTCCTCCTTCATGTAGTGTTTCTTACCTACGGTTTTACCGTGCCTCGCGAACCCTGCGTTCGCTTGACGACGGAATGTTCATGGCTTCACGGTACTTCGCGACGGTCCTTCTCGCAACCGAAATACCGTCATTTTTCAGCAAGTTGGTGATCTTGCTATCGCTGAGTGGTTTGGCCGGGTTCTCGCCACTGATTAGTTTCCGAATTTTCGCGCGAACCGAGGTCGAGGACTGGTCTTCGCCACTGGCGGAGGCCAGGTGCGAGGAGAAGAAATACTTAAATTCAAAGACGCCACGAGGCGTGTGCATGTACTTGTTGGTCGTTACACGTGAAATGGTTGACTCATGCATGCCGATCTCGTCGGCGATGTCGCGCAGCACCATGGGCTTCATGGCCTCGTCGCCATGCTCGAGAAAATCGGTCTGGCGCGTGACGATGCTGGTCGCGACCTTGAGCAGCGTTTCGTTGCGAATTTCGAGGCTGCGGATCAGCCAGCGGGCCTCCTGCAGCTGCGACTTCAGCACTGCGTGCTCGCCGCTGCCGCGAAGCAGCTTCGCATATTGCTGGTTGACCGACAGGCGTGGCACACCGGTTGGGCTGATTTCGACCTGCCAGTGCTGATCGATCTTGCGCACGAAGACATCCGGAATAACATATTCGGCAGCCGCCGGGCTCACCGCGGTTCCGGGTCTCGGATTGCAGCCACGAATCAGTGCGAGCGCGTCATGCAGGTTGTCTTCGCTGGTGCGAAGGCTGCGTCGCAGTTCGCCATAATCACGTGTTGCCACGAGGTCCAGATGATCGCCCGCGATCTCGATTGCGAGCTGCAGACCCGGTGTTTCCCAGTCAAGCTGGCTGAGTTGCAGGACAATACATTCGGACAGGTCGCGCGCGCCCACACCGATCGGGTCGAGGCGCTGGATCTTGACGAGGGTTTTCTCCACTTCGCGCTCGGTGGCGGGCGGTTCCTCGTCGAGGCTGGCGAGGATTTCCTCGATATCGGCCTCCAGGTAGCCGTCGTCGTTGATCGAATCCACGATGGCCTCGCCGATCACAACCTCCCGCGGCGTGAAATGCTCCATCTCTAGCTGCCACAGGAGGTGGTCGCGCAGCGATTGGCCGGATTCGTCGGCGAACTCCGTGATGGGCC
>Ga0316188_10000246_pt1 | contig 21115 bp, 11 predicted proteins | sample Phiworburrow1_MG_FD_204933 | JGI IMG/M metagenome (GOLD analysis project Ga0316188, IMG submission 204933) | Coastal sediment microbial communities from Maine, United States - Phippsburg worm burrow 1 | ecosystem: Environmental > Aquatic > Marine > Coastal > Sediment | place: USA: Maine... | reverse complement strand
TCTTTATATTGATTTAAATACACCACTCTTTTAATACCAGACTGGTGAATTAATTTACTACACTCTTTACAGGGTGACAGCGTAATGTATAACGTAGAATTTGCACAAGATTGTGTTGAAGCTGCTACTTTTAATATCGCATTTGCTTCAGCATGTAAAACGTACCATTTAGTATTACCCTCTTCTTCACAACAATTTTCAAAATTAGTAGGTGTGCCGTTAAAACCATCAGAAATAATCATCCGATCTTTTACAATTAAAGCTCCTACTTTTTTACGTTCACAATATGACAGTTTTGCCCATTCCAATGCCATTCGCATATAAGCCTGATCATATTTAAGTTGTTTTTTATTTTTCATTTTTTAGTCTGCGTACGAAATTACTAAGAATCTTATACATTGAACGTTAAAGTTTTACCAAAAAATGGCGTTTTTAAGCATGGGAATTACGATTCCTATTACAATTGAAGATATAATTAAAACCCAATCTCTTTTTGAAAAACGAAATATTTTTTGAAAAACAAACCCTAAAATTAAGATTACAATTACTATAATAATTTGAGCAAGTTCTATTCCAAGAGCAAATTCTAATAAGGAAATAAATTTTGTGCTTGAACTTCCTACCAACATTCTGAAATACCCTGAAAACCCAAGTCCGTGAATCAACCCAAAAAATAGGGCAAAAAATAAATTGGTATTTGTTTTTGCTTGCTTCGCTGTATTTCCAGCATAAAAAATATTCACTAATGCTGTTATTATGATGGTAACAGGAATTAAAAATTCAATCCAATTAGAACTAACTGACACAACTTTATAAGCAGCCAAAATAAGTGTTATGGTGTGCCCAATGGTAAATAACGAAATTAACCATAAAATACTTTTCCAGTTTTTGAAATCGTAAACAACCGCTAAAGCTATTAAAAATAATACGTGATCATATGCATTCCAATCCAATACATGAAAAAGACCTTCTTTTAAAAAAAACATAAAATTATCCATGGGGTTCAAAATTTTGATTTTTCAAATATAGAAAAAATTGTTTCCTTTAAAATACTACTTAAACCAATTATTTACAATCTCAATTTCTATAGGTTTCGCTGTTTTATGAATAAATTCATTTTTAGAAGCATTGTATATGTAATCTTTAGCCCATTCTTTATGGTTTTCAGCTACTTGCCTTATGCTTTCGCAAGCATATAAAACTTCATCTGTTGTAATTGTTGGATGAATAGACATGCGAATCCATCCCGGACGCTCTGTTAAACAGCCTTCAATAATTTGTTTTTCAATACCTTTTGAAGTTTGCTGATCTACGTGCAATAAAAAATGCCCATAAGTTCCAGCGCAAGAACAACCTCCACGTGTTTGAACTCCAAAACGATCGTTTAACAATTTTACTATTAAATTATAATGTGCTTCTATAATATAAAATGAAAAAATACCCAATCTATCTGTATGCTGACTTGCTAATATTGTAAGGTTTGGAATTTTAGAAAGCTTTTCAAAAACAAGTTCGTTAATTTCATGCTCTCTTTTTAATATTTTTCCAACCCCCATTTTTTCTTTCAGCTGAATGGCTAAGGCAATTTTAATAGTTTGTAAAAACCCTGGTGTACCACCATCTTCTCGCGTTTCAATATCATCTATATAATCGTGATCACCCCAAGGATTGGTATAATTTACAGTGCCACCTCCTGGATTATCGGGCACAATATTTTTATATAATTTTTTGTTGAAGATAAGTACTCCTGAAGTACCCGGACCACCTAAAAATTTATGTGGTGAAAAGAAAATAGCATCTAAATAAGCTTCATCATCATCGGGGTGCATGTCCATATCAACATAAGGAGCTGAACAGGCAAAATCAACAAAACAAAGCCCACCATGTTGATGAATTATTTTTGCTATTTTATGATAATCGGTTCTAATACCAGTTACATTTGAACACGCCGTAACTGAGGCAATTTTAATTGGTCGATCTTTGTGTTTTTTTAATAATTTTTCAAAGCTATCAAAACAGATCAAGCCAGATTCCTGACACGGAATTATTTCAACATTTGCAATGGTTTCTAACCATGAAGTTTGGTTTGAATGGTGTTCCATATGCGTAATAAAAACAATTGGTTTCAGCGCTTCCGGAACTGATGTATATGCTTTTAAATTTTCGTTTACTTTTAACCCTAAAATACGCTGAAATTTATTTACAACGCCTGTCATTCCTGTTCCATCGGTTATTAAAACATCATCTGAACTTGCATTGACATGTTTCTTAATAATGCTTCTGGCTTTGTGGTAAGCCATTGTCATAGCAGAACCCGTAATTGATGTTTCTGTATGGGTATTGGCTACAAAAGGACCAAATTCATTGAGTAATTTTTCTTCAATAGGCCTATACAATCTTCCGCTAGCTGTCCAATCTGTATAAATAATAGGCTTCAAACCTAAAGGAGCATCAAAGGTCTGATTTATCCCGACAATATTTTCTCTAAATTGTTGAAAATATATTTCAAATTCAGAAGGATTTTTCATAGAGAATATTTGTAGTTATTTGTATTTTAATATTTGAAACAAGTTGAAAAAATTTAATTTTCAGTTTGTTGGTGGTTTTTTAATAAAAGAAACACTCTAATTTAATTAATTAGAGTGAATCTATATGAATAAAAATCAAAAATCGTTATTATAAATTCAACTCGTTCAAAAGTGATTTTAATTCTTCGGAAGATGGTCTTGGCGCATCAGCAGCTACAATATTTCCTGCTGGATCTATTAAAATAAATCGTGGAATACCATTTATTTTGTATGCCTGTACAAATTCAGATTTCCAATCATTGTCCGCAAATACCTGGATACCACCCAATTCTTTATCTGCAACCATTTCCTTCCATTTATCATGGTTTTTTGCTTCATCAATAGAAACACTTAAAAACGCAATATTTTTATCGTGATATGCTTTTTCTACTTCTTTTAAAAATGGAATTTCAGCTTTGCAAGGACCACACCAAGTTGCCCAAACATCAATATAAACATACTTTCCTTTTAAGTCATCTAGAGAAGTTGTTCCTCCTTTATTGTTTTCATAATCCATAAATTTTGGAGAAACTTCACCTTTTGCTAAAACCGTTTTCAAATATTGTTTTTCTTCGTAACTACCAGAAATATAGTTTGTGAATCCATCAACTCCTTTAATTTGGTCCGCAATAAAAGTAGAGTCTAAGTCTTGTGTATTTGTTAAAAGCAGTTTAAAACTTTCGTTAATTTCAATTACTTTTTGGTCGAAAACTGGTTTTTCTAAATCAAATAATGATTCATCTTCAAAAACCGCTTCTTGTTTTAAACTTTTAGCTGCCAAATAATTGTTTGCTTCTGCCCCAAATCCTGTAAAACCAATCGTTTCATCAAATTGTTTGGTGTCAAGTGTAATTACCAAATCAAATCCGTTTTTTAAATACAGTGAAGTTGATTCATTCCCATCGAATAGATTAAAAATCCCAGTTTCAATTTTTAAAGTATCTGAAAAAGTACCATCGGGATTTACATTTATTTTTTTACTAAATGTTCTTGAACGTACAATTAAAGAATCTGAACTTTGATTGGTTATTTTACCCGAAAGTGTAACATAATCTATTGGGGCATCTTCGCTACAAGCTATTATTGCCAAGGCAATACTTAAAACATAAATTAATTTTTTCATTGTTATTATTTATTATTAAAATTTGTAATTCCTTCTATTAACCAAGCGTGATATTCGTCCACATCGGGTGTATATGCCGTTGGTTCATTTAAATTTTCTTCGTTTAAATTCATCAAAACATAAAACGGTTGTGCATTTGCGCCGAATTTTATGGTTTGAAATTCGCTCCATTTTTGACCAATATATTTTAGCTTTTTTCCTGGTCGAAGTTTAGAATCGATTTCTTCACCAGCGGGAAGTGGTCTTTTATCGTCTACATATAACGAGATTAAAACCACGTCATTTTTAAGAATTTCTAATATTTTATCTTTTGCCCAAACATTTTGTTCCATTTTTCTGCAATTAACACAGGCGTGACCCGTAAAATCTAGCATTACAGGTTTATTCACTTGCTTAGCATATGCCACTCCTTTTTCATAATCGTTAAATGCTAAAATGTTATGAGGTGCCATTAAATGCGCCCCATCGGGTATTTTCGTTTGACTTCCTCCAATTACCAAGTCATTACTCAATTTTGTATAACCAACACCATAAGGTGATTCGCTATAATGCTGCGCTGGCGGAAATGCACTGATTAAATTTAAAGGTGCGCCCCAAAGGCCTGGAATCATGTAAATAGTGAATGTCAATGAAAGCAGTCCCAAACTTAATCTGCCAACCGATATATGCGTTATGGGTGAATCATGTGGCAATTGTATTTTTCCAAATAAATACAAAGCCAATGTTCCAAAAATGGCAATCCAAATGGCTAAAAATACTTCGCGTTCTAGCCAGTGTAGTTGCAACACCAAATCGGCATTTGATAAAAATTTAAATGCCAAAGCCAATTCTAAAAATCCTAAAACTACCTTTACTGTATTTAACCATCCGCCTGATTTTGGCAAAGAATTTAACCATCCTGGAAACGCTGCAAACAATGCAAACGGAATTGCTAAGGCTAATGAAAAACCTAACATCCCAACAATAGGCCCTATTTGATTTCCTCCTGCAGCAGCTTCAACCAGTAAAGTTCCAACTATTGGCCCAGTGCATGAAAATGAAACAATTGCCAAAGCGAGTGCCATAAAAAAGATACCTATGATACCGCCTCTATCTGCTTGGGCATCTACTTTTGTCCCCCAAGAACTTGGTAATACTATTTCAAAAGCACCTAAAAAAGAAACCGCAAATACAATTAATAACAAAAAGAAAATAATGTTAAACCAAACATTTGTGGAGAGCGCATTTAAAGCATCAGCACCAAAAATCGCACTGACTAACGACCCTAAAAGCACGTATATAACCACAATGGATAAACCGTAAATAATAGCGTTTTTTATTCCTGCAGCTTTGCTTTTACTTTGTTTGGTGAAAAAACTCACCGTCATAGGAATCATTGGAAACACGCAGGGTGTTAACAATGCTGCAAAACCAGAAAAAAAAGCAATTATGAAGATCCCTAATAAACTTCTGTTGTTACTATTGGATTGTTTTTTTTTTTCAACCAGCTTTAAATCCTGATTGTTTTCAATTTTAGAAGTATTTTCTGCTGTTGTTTTAGTTGCTGGAATTGAAAATTTTAAATCTACAAAAGTTGGCGGTAAACAATTCGCGTCATCGCAAACCATAAATTCAACTTCCCCTAAAACAGTTATTGCACTTTTATTGATTATTTTAATACGCTGCTTAAAAATAGCGTTGGTATCAAAATACTTTATTTTCATCCCAAAAATAGGATCATCTACCGTGTGACCATCTTCTTCGGATGTTTTCCCAACCAATTCAAAATCCTTAGAAACTTCAAACGAAAAATTTGTAGGTATTGGACCGTCTTCTGGTACATTTTGAGAATATAAATGCCAATTTGTTTCAATAGCTGCATTTATTATCAAATCATATTCTATTGCTGATATTTTTTTAACTGAGGTTGACCACTTTACAGGGTTGTGAATTTGAGCATAATTTGCTGCACTTAATAGCAACAAAAAAAGCAATAAAAATAATTTTTTCATATTAAAAGGGTTTCTTTTATAAGAATTTTCAAAAATAAACAATAATTATCATTCTGTCGTTTTATAAAGTGTTTTCCCTTATTGTATTGTGTTAAATTTTTCTTAATGTATCAAATCAAAATAGTACTTGAAAAAATTTACTTCTAAATCATTATAGAAATTTAGACTCTAAAAATAACCGTTATTTAATTCCAATAATAGATAATTGCAGGATTGCTTTTCATTTGTTGAAAAAGCACTACCAGCTTTCACATATTCAAGCAAAAATTGGTTTTTCATCCTTTAATTCACCAACGTTAAGCACCCTAATTTAAATACTCAAAATATAGTCTACGAGATTTGCTTCATGGGGTAACTCCATTTTTTTTCTCAATCTATGGCGCTTTATTTCAACACTTTTGAGAGATATACTGAGTAAACGAGCCAATTCTTTTGATGATAAGTTCAACCTTAGATAGGCGCACAACCGTAAATCGTTTGGTGTTAAATTTGAATGTATTTCTTTTATCTTTTTTAAAAAATCTCTGTCGGCGTTATTAAAGGCTTCCTCAAACATTTTCCAATCACCTGTATTGGTTAAATTTTTATTGATAATTTTAATAACAGGCTTTAACTTTTGATCATCTTTAATATCGACCAATTCATTTTTAATGGTGTTTAAAATTTCATTCTTTTTAATTATACTCATTGTTGAAACCGAAAGTTCTCTTGTTTTGCTATCTATTTCATTTCGAAGTTTCTCATTTTTCAATTTCATAATTTCTTTATCTTTCTCTAATTGCAATTGAGTAACTTGGTGTTGATTCTTTTTAACTAACAATCGTGTTTGTTTTTTATGATAAAATTTATAAATAGAATGAATTAAAATAAACAGTAGCAGCAAACAAATTGAATATAAAACAAAAGCTAAATTAGAGTAATGAAAAGGTGGTTCAATTTCAAAAGTATAAACAGCAGTATTTTCAGAAATTACATTTCCAATTCTTGCTTTAACTTCAAAGGCATAATTGCCAAACGGCAGGTTTTCATAGGAAATATTTGATTCATCACTCCAACTGCTCCATTCATCATTGTATCCTCTTAATCTGTGTGCGTAAGTAACTTCTATATTTTTATAAAATTCAGGAACACTAAAAGTAAAAAACAAATTATTTTGATTGGACTTTAATTTATTCGATTTTATGAGTGTTAGTTGTTCTTTTGGAGCATTCAATTCTTGTTTATAGGATGAATTTATAAAAATCTTGTAATCGCGTGTTTTTAATTTTTCTAAATTTAAAGTGGTAAACCCGTTGGTATTTCCTATTAGATAAATTTCATCTTTTAAATAATTTAAATTGGCAAAACCCGATACACTGTTGCTTGACCTAAATGCCTTTTGAACTGGAATGTCAATTCTTTTAGGCTTGTTATTAATAGCATCATATTTTAGGAATACGATATTTCTATCGGAAAAGCCCCAAAGATTATTTTTATTATCAATTATTAAGTTTCCTTTAATGGGGTCTTCTTTTTTATAAAGCAATGAAGACAGCAGCGAATCTCTTTCAAATTTATTTTTACTTTTCTGAAATTGATACACCCCAAGACTTGAAGAATGAAGGATTCTATCATTATAAGTCAACAAACTAGATTCAACCCCAAATGGTTTAAATTTTAGTTTATTTTCAACTTTCGTAAATTCTGCATTTAACTTCAGCTTAAAAATTCCATCATATTCATGATTTATGATCAACTCATTTTCATTAATAAACTCAACAAAACGACTGGATATATTAAACCCTTCAATTTTATTTCTAAATTTCCATTTGTTGTTTTCTTTTTCCAAAATACTTAAACCATTATAGTTGCCTTGTATTAATATATTTTGGTTCGCACTCACTTTTTTAATATCCCAGGTTCCGGGAAAATCTGAAATTTTTATGGCCGAACCATTTGCAACAACAAAAGTTCCTGAATTATGTCCGCAAAACAAGGTGTTATCAATAACTTTTAAACACCAAACTTGACCTTGGGTATTATTTACAATTTGTAGTTTTTTGTTTGAGTTGTATGGTTTATAAAATAAGCCTTGATTTGTTCCAACATATAAATTATCTTGAAAAATCAAGGAAGTATAAACGGTACCTATTATTCCTTGAATATCATTATAAACATTAAAAGGAGAATCTAAATTTATAACACTCAATCCATCATCTAATCCTAACCATATATTTTTATCTTTATCTTCAAAAACACACAAAACGGTGTTATTGAATAATCCTTTTTCTTTATTTATATGCTGAATTAAATCTCCCTGGGCATTAATATGATAAACGCCGTTAGAAATTGTACCGAGAATAAAGCTACCATCTGACAGCATGCTGCTGCTATAAATATTTTCTGATTTAAAAGTTTGATTTGAACTTATATTCCATTGGGATATTGAACCATTTTCAAAAAAATAGAATTCCCCTTTTTCAGTTAAAAACAGTGGCTTTTTATCTATTAAAAAAGCACCAACAATTTCTTGATCTTTCACTTCTTTTTCATCAGAAACTAACAGACCTTCTCCGTTTTCAATCTTAAAAATACCTTCGTCCGATTTTTGAAAATAAATTGTATTTCCAACTTTAAAAAGAGCTGCTCTTTTTGATGGAGCTTCTATAATTTTAAAAGATTCATCACTACTATTATAAATGTAAATTCTTTTTAAGGATTGAAATAACACGTAGTCTTCAAATTGTACTATATTCCAAAATGACTCATCGTTTAATAACGGTTTCGGTAATTTATGAACCAGCGAAGTGTATGCTAGATTGCCGAAATTATCTTTTATCCAATACCCAAAATCCATATAGCAACCAGTAAAAATCTTTTCGTTAATTACTTTAACTGATCGTATGATTGAATTATTAGATGAAGGGTAAATTTTCCAATCAGCGCCATTATACTCCAGCAAACCATTATTGTTGCCTATATAAATATAATCTTCAAAAGATTGATCAATTTTCCAATTTTGATTTTCTCCTGAATAATCTATTACAGTATAATTTACTATAGGTGGAAGTTCTTGAGCGACTATTATAACCGGGATAAATAAGACTATAAAAAGTATTTTTTCTAATAAATTCATGAATAGATGTGGTAAAAGCGAACCCCTTTTAATTAAAAGTTTACATAATTAATTGTCTTATGCAATTCCGCAATTAAATTAGTTGATTTATTAATTTTTAAAAATTAGTTAAATATATGCCATCAAATATTGATATCAAAGTGTTTTTTTAAGTGATTGTAAATGCACAAAAAGGAAAATTAAATAAACGTATATAGGAAATCCATTTTGCAGATGTAAGCTATGGAATGAGACCAGATATATCGTAAAAATATGAATTTAGAACACAACCTTGTTAATATACTATATTTTAAAAGTAAAATTACCTTAACATTTGCTTAACATTTCTTTAAAAACAACATGAAGTTAAATATTATTTTGTTCAAGAAACTTTATATAAAACAGTATAAAATAAGCTCCATTACTTAATTACAGGTGCTTTATTATATGGCGTAGAGAATATGTAAAGGTGTATTTATAAAAAAAATTAAAAATTATAGTAAATTTATAGAATAACTAATTGAATTTATACATATAAACTCAACATTAAAAAAAACACAATGAAAAACAAATTTCTAATACTAATTCTTTTCTTATTTACATCATCAGCATTTGCTCAGGTTGATCAAGTGACGGTTGTAAATAATGATGAAGGAGTAAAATTAGTTGTTAATGGGCAAGATTTTATGATTAATGGTATGAATTGGGATTATATCCCTATTGGAACCAATACTGTAAATGCTGATTTTTGGAACAAGTCAGATGATTTTATCAAGGCAGGACTAGATTCAGAAATGTCACTTTTAAAAAACATGGGGGTTAATGTTATTCGTCAATATACTGGAGTGCCTGCAAAATGGATTCAATATATCTATGAAAACTATGGCATTTACACCATGCTTAATCATTCTTTTGGCCGCTATGGTTTAACCTTGGATGGTGTTTGGACCCCTGTTACTAAATACGGTGAACCTCGCACACAAGAGTTCCTTTTATCTGAAATAGATAATTTGTTGAAAGAATATAAAAACACACCAGGTCTATTATTGTACTTATTAGGTAATGAAAATAACTATGGATTGTTTTGGGCAGGTGCTGAAACTGAGGATTTTCCTGATGACGATGCAGAAAAAGCCCATATAGGTGAAACTCGTGGACGACCAATGTACAAGCTTATGAACGAAGCTGCTAAAAGAATAAAGGCTAGTGACTCATCTCACCCGGTAGCTATATGTAATGGTGATGTGTTGTTTATAGACATTATTGCAGACGAGTGTAAAGATATTGACATATATGGCGTCAACTCATACCGTGGTGTTTCATTTGGTGATATGTTTCAGGTGGTGAAAGATAAATTGAATAAACCAGTAATGTTTACAGAATTTGGTGCAGACGCTTTCAATGCTATTGAAAACAAAGAAGATCAAAAATCCCAAGCTTATTATATGGTTGGAAACTGGAAAGAGATCTATGAAAATGCAGCTGGCTTGGGTAAAACTGAAAATTCAATTGGGGGTTTTACATTCCAATTTAGTGATGGATGGTGGAAATATGGTTTTGAAGACAGAGAAAATGCTGATAGACATGATAACAATGCTTCATGGGCCAATGGCGGTTACTTAAAAGATTTTGTTCATGGAGAAAATAACATGAATGAAGAATGGTTTGGTATTTGTGCAAAAGGAGCAACAAATGAAAGAGGGCTTTATGACCTATACCCACGTGCCGCATATTATGCTTTAAAAGAAGCACATCAATTAAACCCATATGACGTAGGTGTTACACCAGAATTTATTGATAATTATTTTTCAAATATTAATTTGATGGATGCGGTCTTAAGAGCACGTGGAGACAAAGCGGCTTTAAAGAGCGATGAAGGAGCTAAAATACGTCTTAGCAATATGAGAGCCGAATTTACCACGTTTAATACAGGTGGTAATCTAATTACAACTCCAGATTCAAGAGATCCAGATAACATTACATTCCCTGATCAACTTGGTTTTGATCATATGCAGTCTTTCTATGTTGGTGTTGAGGGAAATCCTTCCTCAAATATGTATGCAAATGTAAATTTTAATATTCTTGGACATGTTGCAGACAACCGTATTGATGAAATTTTTTATGAAAATAGAGGTCGTACGGTATCGGTAAATACAGATGATGGGAATTTAGATCTTACCAACTTAGAAACAGTGAAAGTATACAATGCTGAATTTGAATGGAACGCCAAAGATTTTGATTTAAGAGGTTTTTATCGTACAGGTCATGGTCAGTGGGGTTATGAAGGCGACTTTTTCGGTTTATATCCCGAAGCAAACTATGGTCCAAACTTAGATATTTATAATGGTGAAATTTCAGGTATTGAAATTGATGGTAAAAAAGCTATAAAAGGTTTTAAAGCTGCTTTTGGCCCACAACTTTGGTGGGGAGCAAACCCGGCTGTACTTTTAAAATATAGCAGAACAATAGGAAAATTCGATGTCTCTGGTATTTACCATGAAGATATAGACGATGCAAATGAAGCTGTTTCTTCTATTGCAGTGCCGCTTCCACAAACACGTAGAGCGACACTTCATATTAAAAGAGAATTTGGCTCTTTTGGAGTTGAAATTGGAGGTATTTGGGGAGGTCAACCTTTAAATGGTAGAGAATTTCAAATTGCTGAAATGAATCCAAATTATAATCCAAATGTGCAAGATTCTGGGGAAAAATATATTATTTACAATGATAAAATTAATTCAACAGATAACTGGGGAGCAAAAGCCAAAGTAACATATTCTAACGGACCCATTAACTGGTATGCTCAGGGCGCAGCAGCGGGATTAGTTGCTCGTGGAGGTGCAGATCAGACAAGAACTTTTACAGGCTGGACACTTAAAGATACTGGAAGTGGAAACCAAACCAACTTTCTTACGGGTTTCACCTATCTTATAGGGGATCTAACAATTGCCCCAAACTTTTTATGGCAAAAACCTATTGTTGACGCGATGCCAAATGATGTTCAAGCACCGGGACGACTTAGAAATGTTCAAGACGATCCTTTTGCTGTAAGAGAGAATAGAGAAACAACGGCTGGAGAACTTTTATTAAGCTACGACCCAACACCGGGCACTTGGATGTATGAATGGGACAATGACATGGCGGAAGATGCAAAATTTGCAATGAATCTTGGTTTTGTTTATCGTCATCATCCAAATTCAATGGATGCAGCAATAGGATTTTTAGACGATCGTACATCCTTTGCATTTCCAAATTCCGCGCCTGCAGAAGACCTTTGGGAAACAAATTCTCGAATTGTATCAAAATTAAATTCAGATTTTGGATTAATTGCGAATCTGTTTGTTGGTAATGGTCAAGCCAATGGTAGTGACGCAAGATTAATTAATCGTTTTGGAGGAGATGTTAGAGTGATTTATAAAAAAATGATGTTAGTTAGTACGATCAAAATCAATGATTGGGGGCCTTATGATTATCATCGTGATTTCAACTTAACGTTTCCAGTGCAGTTAATGTTAGATTTCTCAACATCTGTTGGAAAACGAAATTGGTTTATTTTACCAAATACCAAAATTGGAATACGCGGTACATGGCGTTCACTTGATCAATATTCACCGCGCTACCTTCCAAATGAAACCCTTCCATTTGCTGATGCACCCATCATTAGCCCGGTTGGATTTGGTAATGGAAATGAATGGGAAATTAGAACATATGTACATATAAATATTGGTAAATAATTAAAAAAATGAAAACTATAAAAAACAGTTATTTAAAAATAACACTTCTATTAGGGGTAATTTTTATTACCACTATAAGTTGTGAAAGAGAAGTGTCAGAAGATATAGAGTTTGCTACTTTTCCAAAAAACGATGAAGTCTTTGTAGACGGTTTTAGTGGTGGATTACAATATTGGCCCTTCGGTGGTTCAAAACTTGATGCGTTCTCAGTAGATAATGAAACAAAATATCAGGGATCAGCATCCATGCGATTTGATGTTCCTAACTATGGAGACCCTGAGGGAGCTTATGCCGGAGCCGTTTTTCCTGACGCTACCGGACGCGATTTATCCGACTTTGACGCCCTTACTTTTTGGGCAAAAGCTTCACAAGCATCGACCATCAATGAGATTGGATTTGGCGCCGATTTTGAAGAAAACAAATACCTTGTTACTAAACAGAACTTGAGAATAAGTACAAATTGGCAAAAGTATACCATCCCTATTCCAGACGCCTATAAACTTACCCTTGAAAAAGGCATGTTTTGGTATGCTGAAGGGCCAGATGAGAATGGTAACGGTTATTCTTTTTGGATTGATGAATTAAAATTTGAAAAGTTAGGAACCATTGCACAACCACAACCAGCCATTTTTGATGGAGAAGATGTTGTTTTGAAAAGTTTTACTGGTGCAATTATAGAAATAACTGGGACTCAAACCTTTAATTTAGCTTCCGGCATTAACGAAACAGTTTCTGCAGCACCTTCATATTTTACGTTTAGTTCTACAGATCCAGATGTGGCAAGAGTAAGTGAGTTAGGAATTGTTTCAATAGTTGGTGCAGGTTCAGCAAAAATTACCGCTAGCTTAGGTGGAGTAAAAGCGAAAGGTTCTTTAAATGTTGAGGTATCAGGTACTTTTGAAACTGCTCCAGTTCCAACACGTAATCCAAGCGATGTAATTTCTATATTTAGTGATACATACACCAATGTCCCTGTAGACTTTTTTAACGGTTATTGGGAGCCTTATCAAACAACTCAATCTACTAATTTTACAGTTGACGGGAATAACATGATAAGCTATACTGATTTTAATTTCGTTGGTAATCAATTTGCGAATCCAACAGTAAATGCCACTGAAATGCCCAACCTACATTTGAATATGTACATTCCTGATGAAGTACCTGCAAACATGGACTTTTTAATTACGATTGTTGATTTTGGAGCTGATGGAGCTGAAGGTGGTGGTGATGACACAAGAGAGCAAGTGTTTTTTGATAAAGCTATTTGGACTGCAAATACATGGATTACATTAGAGTTTCCTATAACCTTGGCAAACAAGAACAATATTGGGCTTATTATTTATGAAAACATTAATTTTTCATCATTAAAAAACTTTTACTTGGATAACATCTACTTCTATAAGTAAAGAGTTAGACTTATTATAAAATTCAAAAAACAAAAATATGAACAAAACAATAAAATATAAAATAAACGCAAAAGCTATATTGGTTATGTCGTATTTATTGGTAGCGGTTTTTCTTATCACTGGCTGTGCCAATGATGATACGCAAACTGTGGCTAATTTCACTAAACTAGTGCTGCAAGATGAGTTCGATACAGACGGAGCTCTAAACAATGCTATTTGGAATTATGAAATAGGTACTGGTGAAAATGGCTGGGGCAACAATGAGTTGCAGTATTATACAGATCGTACTGAAAATATAACGGTACAAAATGATGTATTAATTATTACTGCTAGAAAGGAATCATTTAATGGTTCTTCATATACTTCAGCAAGAATTATAACTAAAGGAGAACAAGCATACGGTCGCTATGAAGCGCGTATTAGATTGCCTTATGGACAAGGTATATGGCCTGCTTTTTGGTTGTTAGGAGCCGATTGTGGACCAGCAGTTATTTGGCCACAATGTGGTGAAATTGACATTATGGAATATCGTGGGCAAGAGCCAACTACAATACACGGAAGTGTACATGGCAATGGATTTTCAGGAGGCGAAGCGATTACAAAAAGTTATAGTTTGTTAAATGACCGTTTTGACACAGGATTTCATGTATTTGGTATTGAATGGGCGCCAGAATATATAAACTACTATGTAGACGATGTTTTATACAATCAAATTACACCAGCTGATGTGCCTGGTGAATGGGTTTTTGATCATCCATTCAAAATCATAATCAATTTAGCTGTTGGAGGCTCTTTTGTTGGTGCTCCTAATATTGAAACGATTTTTCCTCAAACCATGCTTATAGATTACGTAAGAGTATATAAAAAATAATAAACTAAACAAATAATATAAAAAATTATGAAACAATTACTTAAAAAAGTGAAGCAAATTTCAATGTTGCTTTTAGTGATATCCTTAATAGGATGCGAAAATGATGACGATAATTACCCGAAAGTTATTGCAGGTTTTACCTACACTATTAATGCGGATACAGGTACTGTAACTTTTATCAACACATCCGTAAATACAAGGAATTATTTTTGGTCTTTTGGAGACGGAACGAGTTCTACTGAAATTAATCCAATAAAAACCTATTCAACAGGAGAGTACTTAGTTACTTTGAAAGCAACGAATGTCGCAGGAGCATCTGATACGTTCGAGAGCTTAATTGTAATTTCAGATGTAGGAGCACCGATAATCACGTTACTTGGGGATACAACGATGAATATTATGGTTGGAGAACCATTTACTGATCCAGGATATACGGCTACTGATGATGAAGATGGAGATATTACTGCTAACATCGTAGTTGCAGGAGATGCTGTAGACGTAAATACAGCAGGCACTTATATCATTACCTACAACGTAAGTGATGCCGCAGGTAATGCAGCGACTCAAAGAACAAGAACTGTTATAGTTGCTGAAGTTGCTCTAACATGTCCAGAAACACTTTTAGGATTACCAATAGATTTTGATTGTGACGGGACAGATTACGCTTCTAAAGATACAGGAGATGTAGCTTTTGAGGTTATAGACAATCCTGAGTTATCTGGAATAAATGCGACACCTTCAAAAGTTGCAAAATTGGTGTTTGATGCGAATCAGCAATGGGAAAACATGAATTTAAACTTAGATACTCCAATAAGTTTTGCAACTGATAAGAGTGTTAAACTTAAACTATTCTCTTCAACTGCAAGAGCAGTAAAATTAAAATTTGAAACAGGAGGAGCGGATGTAGAAGATGATCAAAACCACACAGGTTCTGGATGGGAAGAGTTAACATTTACGATTGCTTCTGCAGATTCGTATTCAAATTTAATCCTATTTGTTGATGGTGGTTCAGATACTTCAGGAACATTTTATGTAGATGATATTGAGCAAGTTGCTAGTGCACCACCAGTTGCTTCAGGTGATTATTTATATGCTACATCAGAGACTGTAACGATTCCATCGTTAATTGACAATTGGGGATCTGGAACAACGATCGTTTCAGACTATAGTGGAGACGCGACTTACAATCCTAGCATACAATTAACTTCAGGAACAGAATGGGGAGATGTATCAGCTCTTGCCTTCACAGAAATGGAAGCTGGAATACTTTCGAACTATTCAACGCTTGAGTTTAAAATCAAAACAACCGATTATACGACTATAAGAGTAAAAGTACCTGAAAATGAAATAACATTTCAAATAGCGGACGGAACACCTTTAGCAAACGGATGGGTTCAAATGAGCCTTCCATTATCAAACTGGAGTAACGAGGTGGCTACAGCAAATCAATTTGCAATACTTGAATTTGGAGCTGGAACTATATTGATTACCGATGTAATGCTTTCAGGTGACGGCGGTGGCGTAACCCCACCACCTTCAGGAGACTGTCCTGCACCTCCAGCCGGAGAGTTATTATCTAATGGTGATTTTGAAGCAGGAGATGTAGGTTGCTGGCAATTTTTTCCTGGTACATCTATTTCTACTACAGTTAACAATGGTGGCAGTAAATCAGCTGAAATTCAAGGGACAACTGGTGCTGCTGTAGGTTTAAAACAAGAAAGGTTTGCTGCAGGCATACTTCTGCCTAATACCTCATATACAGTTTCATTTGATATCATAGCTTCTGGAGCATTCGGTGAGGGAGGCGTTTTTAAAGCATTTACATTTTCCGAAGGTGCTGATGGAGGAACTGTAGCTGCAACGCAACACATCCTTGCGGATGGTGTAACTTCTTTAGCAACAACTTGGGAAAAGAAAACATATACCTTTACAACTGCTGCTAATGCAAATCAAGTGGAAGGTGGTTTATCCTTTTATATGGAAATAGTTAATAGTGCAGTTAAACTGAATGTAGATAATGTAGTTATTAAAAAAACACCTTAATAATTATTTTTCTTCCAAAATAGAATACTATAAATGTTACTTTTGGGAGCGTTTCAACAAAACGCTCCCAATTTTGACAGAATTTTCTCAAACAATTTTTGAGATTTAAAGATGCTTATATCAATAAATTAATAACAATTTAAAAGGCTAATCAAAGAATGGTTAGCCTTTATTTACTCATGAAATAACAAAGTGCCCAAGCGGTTCAAACAATTGTCATTTTAACAGCATAAAGAATTAAAAATATTAAATTAACACCAACTAAACCAATAACAATATGTCAGAACACCTAACAACAGCAAAAGCCAAAGTGCCAATGGGGCAAAAAATAGCCTTTGGTTTTGGAATGTTAGCCAATCAAATGTTTCCTGCAGCCCTAGGAATTTTTATGGTTGTATTAATTCAAGATTTAGGATTCCCCGGTTGGATGTGGAGCGTTATCTATTTTTTTCCTAGAATATTTGATGCTTTTACTGACCCTATTATGGGTTTTATTTCGGATAATACGAAATCTAAATGGGGACGTCGCAGACAGTATGTTCTAATTGGAGCTATTATTATGGGAGTTTCTTTTATAATTATGTGGCAATTATATAAAGTTAATGGGGTTGATTATAATTTTATTTATTTCATGTTATTCTCTTTTGTATTTTATCTAGGGCTTACCATTTTTAGTGTTCCCTATGTGGCTATGGGTTATGAAATGAGTGATGATTTTCATGAACGAACAAATATTATGGCGGTTGCACAATGGATTGGGCAATGGGCTTGGGTAATTGCTCCTTGGTTTTGGGTTATCATGTACGATAACGGAGAAGGAGGATTATTCCTGTCTGCCGATGTGGCTACTCGAAGTTTAGCTGTTTGGGTAGGTATTATATGTATGATTTTCGCTATGATTCCCGCGATATTTATCAAGAGCAAATCCACTTTGAATGAGAGCTATGCCGAATTAACATTAAATAATATAAAAGGAAGTTTTAATGAGATTATTCTAGGATTTAAGGAAGCACTTATAATAAAGCCTTTCAGAAAATTATGCATTGCAACATTTTTTATTTTTAATGCGTTTAATACGGTGGCTACATTTACTTTCTTTGTAATTGTATATTACATTTTTAATGGAGACACTCAAGGGGCAGGCATTTGGCCAACACTTTTTGGTAGTTTGGGAGCTTTATCAACCACTTTTTTGGTCATTCCTATTGTTGCAATAATGTCCAGGAAATTAGGTAAGAAAAACGCCTTTCTTCTTTCACAGGGGATTTCTATTGTAGGTTATATCCTGCTTTGGTTTTTATTGATTCCAGGAAAACCTTATATGTTTATCTTCGCATTACCTTTCTTCGCATTTGGTATTGGGAGTCTGTTTACGTTAATGATGTCAATGACTTCTGATGTGATAGACCTTGACGAGTTAAATACCGGAAAACGCAGGGAAGGCATTTTTGGAGCCATATACTGGTGGATGGTAAAATTTGGCTTTGCAATTGCAGGAGGACTTAGTGGTATCATAATTTCTCTTGTAGGATTTAAAGAGGGAATCCCAGGTCTTGATCAAGAGGGCGCAATTACTGGTTTACGCATTTTCTTTACTGCCTTTCCTATAGCAGGAACATTAATTGCCATGTATGTTATGCGTGATTATGATCTTACTGAAAAACGGGCATTAGAAATAAGTGCAGCATTAGTTAAAAGAAGAGGGACCGCTAAAAAACAATCGTCTGGTTATCTTTCCGGAAAATTATTGTCTTTACTAAATAACGGAACGTCAATAAATACGCTAACTGGTACTGATTTAAGTTCAAAAAGTGAAACTGAGATTAAATCCTATTATTCAAATATTTTAAATAATGGATTACACGGGTTATGCTTTAGCCCTTATGTAGAAGGACAGGATACTGGCGATATTTTATCAGAAACCCAAATTCGTAGAAGACTAGATGTTATCGCACCACATACCCAATGGATTAGATCCTTCTCTTGTACAGAAGGAAATGAATTGATACCCGAAATTTCTAAACAAAAAGGATTGAAAACTTTGGTGGGAGCATGGATAAGTGATGATAAAGAAAGAAATGAAAGAGAAATAAAGTCACTTATCAAATTGGCCAAGTCAGGTCTTATAGATATTGCAGCTGTGGGAAATGAAGTGTTGCACAGAGAAGAAATTTCTGAACAAGAGTTATTACAATACATGAAGAGAGTGAGAGAAGCAGTTCCAAACTCAATTCCTGTGGGATATGTAGATGCCTATTATCAATTTATTGACAGGCCTGCCTTAGTAGATGCCTGTGATGTTATTTTAACAAACTTTTATCCATTCTGGGAAGGAGCAGATAATAAATATGCCTTGTCATATTTTAATAGAATGATGCAATTAACTCAAAATGTAGCCAACGGCAAAAAAATAATCATCACGGAAACAGGATGGCCTAGTATAGGAAACAATGTTGAGGCAGCGCATCCCTCCAAAATAAATGCAATGAAATATTTTATCAATGTTCAAGAATGGTGTGAAAATAACAATATTGAATTATTCTATTTCTCATCATTTGATGAATCCTGGAAAGTAAAGCATGAAGGTGAAGTAGGAGCTGGATGGGGTATTTGGGATAAGAATGAAAAATTGAAGTTTAGTAATTAATTAAAATAAAACACAATGTCATATAGAAAAGGACAACATTTTTCCCTTAAAGGGATTGATAGCACTCAAGATAGTGGAGTTGATTATAGCAAATTAACATTAGTACGATTAGAAGAACTATGGAGAAATACCATAGAAAACGGTATGCACGGTTTGTGTTTTAGTCTTTACGAAGACGGACAAAGACCTGGAGATATTATTACCGAGGAACAAGTAAGAAGACGAATGGAAATTATAAAACCATATACCAAGTGGATTCGATCTTTTTCTTGTACAGATGGAAATGAATTTATTCCTAAAATAGCTCATGAATATGGTTTAAAAACCTTAGTAGGAGCTTGGTTGGGAGATGATCCAGAAATTAATAAAAGAGAAATAGAAGGTCTCATTAAATTAGCCAACGAGGGCTATGTTGATATTGCTGCAGTAGGTAATGAGGTGATGTACAGAAAGGATTTAAGCGAAGATGAGTTGTTAGATTTCATGAAGGAAGTAAAAGAAGCAATCCCTAACCACATACCTGTAGGCTATGTAGATGCTTATTATGAATTTTCTATACGTCCAAGAATTACGGAAGCTTGTGATGTAATTTTGGCAAACTGTTATCCATATTGGGAAGGATGTCCAATTGAATATTCTTTGCCACATATGAAACAAATGTTTGCACAAGCCTCAAATGCTGGAAATGGTAAAAAAGTAATTATTACTGAAACAGGTTGGCCAAGTCATGGTACAAATCTTCGAGGTGCATTTCCATCAAATGAAAATGCTATGAAATATTTTATCAATGCTCAAAAATGGTCTCAAGAAGACGATATTGAAATGTTTTATTTCTCCTCATTTGATGAATCATGGAAAGTAGGCCCAGAAGGCGATGTTGGAGCCTATTGGGGATTGTGGGATAAAGATGAAAAGTTAAAATTTTAAATAAATTTATAGTTGGGAAGCTATTAGTAGCTGTTGAACCCAACCTTAGCATTACTTCAAAAAAAGCCTAGCAATCATTTTAGCGGGTTGTTAGGCTTTTAATTTTTATTATAATAGTCGTCCAAAACTATATGAATAAGCTTTTTTTGTATCTTTGTAGGGTGCAACTATTACTTCTGGCACATTTTAAATACTTTGTATTTATACTACTATTTATTAGCAAATAATGTACATTTTATTGAAAAATATACTACAATATATTAGTAGAAAATAGTACAATTTTTATCCATAAACACAAAAGCTTTTTCAAAAAGCCTTTGTGAAATGGCAAGAAAACTATTGATAATTTTAGTTGCATACCTTTATCTTCGAAATAACTACCGACTCGTTATCTAATTATCGAAAAATACTTCGGTATTCATACAACTAAAAAATAACCGCAATCGTTAAAATGGAATAAAAAACCCCAACATTCAATATAATTGATGTTGGGGTTTTACCTGCACCTCGAGCGGGTACTTTTTAATATGTTTAATTATTTGATATACTGTTTGTTTATGGATTTTTAAGTACCATATTAGCACCCTATTAAAGAGTAAAATAGGCTCCTATTTACTTGAAAATAATGCTTAATATTGATATAGAAAAATAGGGCATTCTAAATTATTTTAGAAATGCCCTATTATAATCAACTCAAAAATGCTGTTACTCT
>Ga0316188_10000245_pt1 | contig 21171 bp, 18 predicted proteins | sample Phiworburrow1_MG_FD_204933 | JGI IMG/M metagenome (GOLD analysis project Ga0316188, IMG submission 204933) | Coastal sediment microbial communities from Maine, United States - Phippsburg worm burrow 1 | ecosystem: Environmental > Aquatic > Marine > Coastal > Sediment | place: USA: Maine... | reverse complement strand
CGGCCAGCGATTTGAACTTGCGCGCGGTGTACCAGAAAGCGTAAAAAACGCTGAGCATGGACAGCATGTGCATGGGCAGTAACCACAGCGGCGGTTTTTCGGGAGGGCCATCGGCAAGCTGCGGCAGGTACAGCAGAATGTACATCAACAGGTAGACCAGCGGGATGAGCAGCGCGACCGTAAACAGAACAACGCCGCTCCGACGCTCCGGTGGCAGCCGTGAATTGCACCAGGTACCGACCGAGAACATCCAGGCGAACAACACGATCATCAGGAACAGGCCGATGCTGGCCACGACCAGCGGACTGAACGGCACGCGCCACAGCCAGCACAACGCGCTCGGCAGCAACAACATCAGGAACAGTTCCCAATGGCGCAATTTCAGGAAAAACGACATCAATAATTAGCCATTACCCGGGTCGAACACGGCGATGGTAGCAGCAGCCTGTGGATACGGCGAGCCGCAAAGCCCAGCTTGCGCGCACGACCAACGTTATCGGTTGAAAAAAAAGGCCTCGCTCGACTCGAGCGAGGCCTTGGCCAGGGGCCAGGGTTAAATCCTACTTCTTTTCTACCCCGTGCGTGCTGTCGCTGTCACCCTCATGAAAGGTATGCTGCGTTTCATGCCTTTTCTCGGTGGCCAGGGTAACGAACAGCGGTACGATACAGAGAATGACCGCCGCCCAGAACCAGAAGTGGGTCATGCCCGTATTGGCGCCGAAAGACATGAAGACGCCAACGCCTTCCCAGGTTTCGATTGGACTTGAATTAAACATATCGGTACTCCTCCACTAATTACTCTTGATGTCTTCGGGATAGGCCATGGCCTCGATTTCGACGTCCATACCGACTTCCTGTACGCCGTCGCCGGCACGCAGAATGCCCATGGCCTTGAACAGCCAGGCGAGCACGAAGCCGGGGATAAAGCCAAGCAACGCCATGACGATCACGCCCTTGAACTGACCGAAGAAGGTGATGGCCGGGATGTCTTCGGAGAACGTCGGGTAGCCACCGAGAAAAATGCCGGCAAACAGCAGGCCGAGGACACCGCAGACACCGTGCACGGATACCGCGCCGACCGGGTCGTCGATGCCCATCTTCTCGACGAAGTTAGCCGCGATCGGACCGATGACACCGCCGGCGAAGGCGAGCACGAAAGTGACGCCGGGGTAATACATGTCCATACCCGCGGCTACCGAAATAATGCCGCAGAGGGCGCCGGACATCATCCAGAACGGATCGCGGGTCTTCATGTAAGCACCGATCATGCCCCCGGCGACACCCATCAGGGTGTTGAAGGTGATCGCCGACAGAGTCGTCGGCATGCCGTAGATGTTGGCCCATTCGGTCGCGTACCAGCTGAGGCCGGTGCCCGGAAAGATGACACATCCGCCGAGGAAGCCGAAGAAACCCACTACGATGAACATCAGGCCGACCATGGTCATCGGCAGGCTGTGACCGCGAATCACGTTGGCGGAGCCGTCGGCGTTGAACTTGCCGATGCGCGGCCCGAGGTGAATCAATACGCCGAGCGCAAAGAATCCGGAGATCATGTGCACAACGCCCGAGGCGCCGAAATCGTGGTAGCCCCAGCTGGTAACCATCCAGCCCGCGTAGTGCCAGCCCCAGGATGCGGCGAGTATCCAGACGACCGATCCAAGCACCACCGCGAGGATGATGAAGGCGGTCATGCGGATGCGCTCGATCACCGCGCCCGACATGATCGAGGCGGTGGTACAGGCGAACAGCGTGAACGCACCCCAGAATACACCGGTCGCGTTATCCTGCAGGTTCGGACCCATGTTCTCGCCCCAGGGCACACCGCCCGCGCCAGCCTCGAAATCCGGAACGAAACCGTTGGTCATCGCCAGGTAGATCCACCAGCCGAACATCCAGAAGGTCGGAATCATGTAGGCGAAAGCCAGGATATTCTTGGTTCCCGCGGCCAGCGTGTGCTTGACCCGCGAAGCCCCCATTTCGTACATCATGAAGCCTGCGTGTATCAGGATCATGACGGCCGTACACCAATAGTAATAAACCTCGAGGTTTATCTCATTGGCTGCCATAATTGCGGCCTGTAGTTCTTCAGGTGTCATTGGTGACCTCCCCCTTATTTGTATGTTTGGTTTTTGGTTATTGAGAGCCCGTCATTCGACAGGCGACCCGATACTATTCTCTAAATCGTGCCCTGTTCCCTGGTCGTAACCGCCTGATGAGGCCGGCGGCCATCCAGAAACCCTGGATATATTCTTATTTAACCTGACAACTTGATCAGAGAATTTTCGGATCATAACCAATACGGCCAGGGAAGGCTATGTTATTGTTTTAATTGATATTTATGCACCATAATGGTGCTTTATTGCGACATTTCCATGCCCGAATTCGCTAAATTTGACAGCCGCTCTTCAGGCTGGTAGGGAGCCGAACCGGCGTTTTTGCTCAGCCAGTTACTCCGCAAAGGTAGCGAAATGGAGAATGGAATATTGCTGGCTATCGTTAGCCGGATTCGGCTTGATAATGGCCGCAACGGGTGCAAACTGTCGTAGCTGATACTTAACCCAGCCAGGTCAGGAGATCCGAATTCCGCGCCCGAAACCATGATCAGCCGTGCGCTGCAATTCGGTACTAACTTACTGTGAAGGCACGGGATTGGCGAAAATTTCTGACTGAATACCGAAGTGATGAACAAAGTATGACTCGCCGTCGGTAACGAGTTTGATCTTTATCAGCGCCGGGCCTGTATCGAATTGCAGCACTGCCTGATACTCGACTACATCGACATCTCCCAGCTCTTTGCTGCTGCCCTGGTAACTGGTGCTATAGCGCGGTCTGTCCATCGATTGGAACTGGCCGAGTTGGCTGAATGCCTGATAGGCCGAACGAACTTTTTCATTCTCGAAATCCAGGCGCGCGCCGGGTGAGAGGAGTGGCTTTAACTGCTGATATTGCCAACTGGTCAGTATCGGCATCGCCGATTCCAGGTAGGGGATAGCAGTTTCATCGTAGCGATCGGCCTTGATGCCGAACCAAAGTGAGTAAAGCACCAGCCCAGCCAACATCAGGCCGACAAATATCAGAGTGCGCCTTAGAATAAAGGACATAGACAGGCATTCTCCAGCCAGAAACGCCGAGAATTTCTCAGGTCTGTCAAACCAGGTAAAAACCGGCGATGATAAATCCGCGCTTACTCGGGCACATCAATACCATTCAATCGACAGGCTTGCTGCAGGGTGTTATGCAGCAGGCAGGCGATGGTCATCGGCCCTACTCCGCCTGGTACCGGCGTAATCGCACCGGCCACTTTGCTGGCGGACTCAAATTCCACATCGCCAACCAGGCGCGTCGTACCATCCTCTTTCTCAATTCGATTGATACCCACATCGATCACGGTCGCACCCGGCTTGATCCAGTCGCCCTTGACCATTTCCGGACGACCGACTGCCGCCACCACGATGTCCGCCATCCGGCATTCACCCGGAAGATCCCGCGTGCGTGAATGCGCAATGGTGACTGTGCAGCTTTCTTTCAGTAGTAACGCCGCCATCGGTTTACCGACGATATTGGAACGGCCCAGAACGATTGCCTTCATGCCGGACAAATCTCCCAGGTGATCCTTGAGCATCATCAACGACCCCAGCGGGGTACAGGGAACAATGCCTTCGGCGCCAATCGAAAGACGACCAACATTGGAAAGGTGGAATCCGTCGACATCTTTATCGACCGAAATCGAATTGATAACTGACTCTTCGTCGATGTGCGCAGGCAAGGGTAACTGCACCAGGATGCCGTGCACGTCCGGATCATTGTTGAGCTGGTCGATCAGGGCCAGCAAGTCTGCCTGGCTAGTACCCGCATCGAGCTTATGTTCGTAGGAATTCATTCCTGCTTCGGCGGTTTGCTTGCCCTTGCTGCGCACGTATACCTGGCTTGCAGGGTCTTCACCAACGAGCACTACAGCCAGTCCCGGTGTCAGCGAATGATTTCGTTTTACAATATCAACCTTGCGCGCGATTTCGCCGCGCAGGTTTGCCGAGAATGCTTTACCGTCAATGATCGTTGCCAAGGTTGTTGCCTCCAGAATTCAGGTTGTCACGTCGGCGGTATTCTTTCCGCGATAGTGATATTCGTTGCCCGTGTATTTTACGGTTATCGAATTTTCAAAACATCGATAAAGCGACACTTTTTGACCTCGTATCGCGCTTTGAATTACTGCTTCAGCGTCAGTGTGACGCCACCGCTATCGCCCGATTTTCGCCGTACTTCGAATACGGCTTCGTTCGGCGCCAGACTGCCTTCAACGCCGCGAAATTCGATTTCATCGCCGCGCAGTTCCAGGTAGCTGACAATCTGGCCCTGCTGACCGAACATCATCGCAGCCAGGCGTCCGGAGGCGATCAGGGCAGCACGCTCACCGCTATCCCAGTTCCAGTCCAGAGGGCAGGAATCGCTAATGGTGTCCGCTGTCACGCTCGCGACGATGCGCACCTTGTTCCAGGCAAAGTCGGTAAAATCCGCGAGACGAAACTGCGCCGGCGAACCCAGCGCAAGCAACTGCTCGTGCAACGCGGCTCGCGTCTGTTTGATATCGACACATTTGTTGTACTGATCGCGATAGTACAGAGACAATACCAGCACCACGAGTAGCGGTGCGATGAACAACGCCGGCCTGGCGGGCACTGCCGAGAGAGCGTCCTTGATCATGGCCATGACAATACCTGCGCGGGAATAAAAACCCCTTCGGCATAAGCCGAAGGGGCCTGGTTACTACATGGTATCAGGCTAAGCCAGGCGTTTATTGCCCGACCTGGTCCTCGATTTCACGTCTGGATTCATCATCCAGAACCGCGCCTGGCCCTCCCTGTTTATTGATATTTTCGATATCCTTGGCGAATTCTTCGTTCTCCTTCCTGAGCTGCAGAAAATGCCAGATCAACCAGAAGGCAAACCCCACGATTGTCAGTATCATTTCTGTTCCGACGAACGGGTAGATTGCACCAAAGGTGTCGATGTTCAACCAATTATCAACGGGTCCGGTAGCCATATTATTTTCTCCTCGTGTATTCAGTTATCGATGTCATTGGATCAGGAGCCGGCACGGGCTTCTTCTCGAACTGCCCTGGCGACTTCGTCGGCTTCCATCGCGCGCAGTGATTCATGGTTGATATCCAGCCCGACCATTTCAATTTCACGCGGGATGCGCAGCATGCCCATACCGTTCAGGATCTTGGATACGATCCAGGCGGGAACAAAACCGAGCACGAAGAACATGATGACCGCACCGATGAAGTTACCCCACGGAGTGATAGGCGCGTAACCCTCGAATGGAGACGACGGATAACCCCAGAGCATAAAGCCGGCCATGCAGACACCGTAAAAACCGGCATAACCGTGTACCGCTACCGCGCCGACAGCGTCATCGATTTTGAACTTGTTCTCAACCCAGTAGTGCATCTTGTAGGCAAGGAATGCACCGCCACCACCGATCAGCATAGCCTGGATGGGGTGGTACAGGTCGTTGCCCGATGAGGCACCGATAACACCGGCGAGACCGCCAGAGTAAGTCCAGAACGCGTCGCCATCAGACACCATGTAGGCCACCATCAAACCGCCCGAAAGCGACATCAGGAAGTTGAATGTGATCGCGGATAGCGTGGTTGGCTGCAGGTAGATGTTGGTTGCGCTGAAGAAGCTCTTGCCTTCAACATCGAGCATAGCCGCGCCATAAACGTCGATCATCGGAATGTTACAGGCGACGTAAAACCCCCAGAAACCGGTATAAATCAGAAACAGTCCGATCGTAACCAGCCAGGGGTTATGCGGGTTGATGTTACGCGGCGTGCCATCGGCCCGGAACTTGCCGATGCGCGGTCCCAGTACCAGCAATACGCCGAGCGCAAAACCACCGGCAATGGCGTGGATTACACCGGAAGCGTAGGCATCGTGGTAGCCCAGATCTTCGACCATCCAGCCGTTCCAGGACCAGCCCCAGGCGGCGTCGATAATCCAGGTGAAGGATCCGATAACGATCGCCAGGATCCAGAAGGCGCTGGGACGTATACGCTCGATGACCGCACCGGAAACGATTGATGCCGCAGTCCAGGAAAACAGCAGGAATGCCGCCCAGAACACGCCGTTGATGCGTGCCCAGAAAGCGGTATCGTCACCTGTCAGGGTATCCTGAACCGGCGCGCCACCCATGTGGGTACCCATCAATTCGCTCCAGGGTGTTGCCCAGGGCGCATCTACCAGCGGACCGCTGATCCAGGGCCCATTGACGAAGGCAAAGTAGATCCACCAGCCGAAGAAGAAAAACGTGATCGTCACCAGCGGAATCAACATGGTGTTCTTCATCAAGGTGTGCATATGGTTTTTGTATCTCGAGGCACCCACCTCGTACATACAGAAACCGACGTGAATCAAAAACATGAAAACAACAGTTACCCAATAATAAAATTCGGTAAATATCGTTATCAACGACGTTAATTCATTATCCATTCGTTTTCCCCTTTATTATCTACGAAAATCAATGATCCAAACCTGATGGCCAGAAGTCCGCCGGCCGTGCACTTACCCTGTGTTTTTTCGGCGAAATTATTTCCTTTCCGGAATATTGTTATCCCCCGCACGAAAGTCTTTTTATACCCTATGTTGGTGCATGGCTTCAATCTATTTGCACTGGTTTAGTGCTTTTATATTTGCCACGGGCAAAAAAATTGCCCTGTGAAAGGGCAATTTTAGGTGGTTATGCTGTTGCGCTTGACTTAGGAGAATTTCTCGTACGCCTTGCGCAGGTCAACCATGGGGTGGGTCTTCGACATCTGGAACTTCACCAGCAGCTCGCGCGCGATCATGTCGCGATCCTGCTGGTTATCCGGCAGTTCGATCGTGTCCGGGATGGTCACCCAACCGTTGATGTTGCGGTCGAACACTGCCGGGTTACCTTCTTCGTATCCCATGTGCACGTCTTCCAGCCAGTTCAGATCGCTCCAGCCCATGACCTCCATGTACTTGCGCAGAAACGGCGTGCAGCGCTCCATGTCCGGAACCAGGTTGACGTCGTAACGATAACCGATGTGTTGCCCGATAATCTTCTCGCGCTCGGTATCGACGCCGTCGCCTTCGAGGAAGTGGTTAATATCTTGATCAGCCATTGTCAGACCTCCTTAGAAACGAGTCATGTCGGGGCGACCGACGGTGTGTTGAGTTCCGGCCATCGGCACCTGCGCGCAGGCCGAAGCCTCCAGCGTCAGCGCTGCCAGGTCTTCCGGTTCCAGCGAATGGATATTGGTCTTGCCACAGGCACGCGCGAACAGCTGCGCTTCGATGGTCAGCGTGTGCAGGAAGTTATAAACCCGCTCGGCCGCCGCATCCGGATCGAGGCGCGCACGCAGCTTCGGATCCTGCGTGGCCACACCCACCGGGCAACGACCGGTGTGGCAGTGGTAGCAATAACCCGCGTCGACACCCATCTCTTTCGGAAAGTCCGCTTCCGGAATGTCCTTGTTGCAGTTCAGCGCAATCAGCGCCGAGTGACCGATGGCGATGGCATCCGCACCCAGTGCCATGGCTTTCGCCACGTCTGCACCGTTACGAATACCGCCAGCGTAGACCAGCGTGATTTCACCGGACTTGCCGACGTCGTCGAGCGCCTGGCGCGCCTGCCGAATCGCGGCGATACCGGGAACACCGGTATCTTCCGTGGCCAGGTGCGGACCGGCGCCAGTGCCGCCTTCCATGCCGTCGATGTAAATCGAATCGGGCCCGGTTTTTGCGGCCATGCGCACGTCATCGTAGACGCGTGCCGCGCCCAGCTTGAGCTGGATCGGGATCTGCCCATCGGTGGCTTCACGTACTTCCTGGATCTTGAGCGCGAGATCGTCCGGCCCCATCCAGTCCGGGTGACGTGCCGGTGAGCGCTGGTCGATACCGGCCGGCAGTGAGCGCATTTCGGCGACCTGATCGGTAACCTTCTGTCCCATCAGGTGGCCGCCAAGACCGACCTTGCAGCCCTGGCCGATAAAGAATTCGACCGCGTCAGCAAGCCGCAGGTGGTTCGGATTAAAACCGTAGCGCGACTGAATGCACTGGTAAAACCACTTCGACGAGTAACGGCGCTCATCAGGGATCATGCCGCCCTCGCCCGAACAGGTGGCGGTGCCGGCCATGGTTGCGCCACGCGCCAGTGCGGTCTTGGCTTCGTAGCTCAGAGCGCCGAAGGACATACCGGTAATGTAAACCGGAATATCGAGTTCCAGCGGAATCTTCGCATTGGGGCCAATGACGGTTTTGGTCAGGCACTTCTCACGATAACCCTCGATGACAAAGCGCGTCAGCGTACCCGGCATGAAGGTCAGGTCGTCCCAGGTCGGGATTTTCTTGAACAGTGAAAATCCACGCATGCGGTAACGGCCGAGCTCAGCCTTGATGTGAATGTCGTTCATCACATGGGGCGGGAAGATGAAGCTGTTACCGAGGTGGTAAGGATCTATTTTCTTGTCAGACATGTTTAATTCTCCAGAATCGAAGCGTGCCTAAAGCACCAGCTTCTTCTCGCTTGGTTCGAGGTTGTCGTAGTTCCACAATTGCTTGCCGGAAGTCAGCTTGATCATGTTTTCCACACCGTTGGGCGCGGCCATGCCGTACTGCGACAACTTGCCCTCGAGGTAGCGCTTGTCGAGGTCGGTCATCTCCGTTTCGACGCAGTCGACGCCAAGGCTGGCGATCTTGCCGCCCACGTAAATGGTGCCGTCGTACATCGAGTCGCCGAGGTTATCGCCGGCATCGCCGAGAATAATCATGCGCCCACGCTGCATCATGAAACCGGTAAAGGCACCGACGCTGTCACCCACGATAATGGTGCCGCCCTTCTGGTCGATACCGACGCGCGCACCGGCCTGGCCCTTGCAGACGAGGTCGCCACCACGAATCGCGGCGCCGAACAGCGAGCCAGCATTCTTTTCGATAACGACCTTGCCGGCCATCATGTTTTCCGCACAGGACCAGCCGACACGGCCGCTAATGTGCACGTTGGGACCGTCGATCACACCACAGCCGAAGTAACCCAGGCTGCCTTCGAAATTGAGGTTGACGCGATTCAGAATACCCACGCCGAGCGAATGCTTGGCGCGCGGGTTGTGTACCGTAATCGTGCCAACACCGGATTTCATCAGTTCGCGAATCTTTAGATTAATGTCCGTGATTTCCATGCTCGCGGCGTCGAACTCGGCCGACTTGTCGAAATCGACCTCGTAGGACCACGGATAGGTGAAATTCTCTTCCTCGGTGGCCGAGAAAAAACGTTGTTGAGTGCGTCCCGCGAGCTGCTCTTCGTGCAGCCCCATATCGTGGGATGTAGTTACGCTGCCCATACTTTGACCTCCCCTTGGTACGGATCCCAGGTGTCGATTTCACGCGGGAAAATACTGCGAATGGCCACTTCTTCCGAAGCCAGGCCGACAAATTCATCGCTCTCGTAGAGCACCATGGGCTTGGCGCCCATCACGTCCTTGGCCATGCCAAGCTGGTCGGCGGTAGCCACCAGGTAGGTGAACACGCCGTCGATCACGTCGATGGAGCGTCGCATCGCGCCTTCCAGCTCGTCACCACGATCGATGCGATCGGCGATGTAAACCGCGATCAGTTCCGAATCACAGTTCGACATGAAGCGATGACCGCGGCGCTCGAGATCGCGACGCATGGTCCAGTAATTGGTCAGCTGACCGTTGTGCACCACGGAGACGTCGTTGAACGGGTACGCCCAGTAAGGATGCGCAGAACGAATATCGACATCGGATTCGGTCGCCATGCGCGTGTGGCCGATGGCGTGCGTGCCGTTGAAACCCTTGAGACCGTATTGTTCCGAGACCACGGTGGCGTCACCGAGGTCCTTGATCAGTTCCAGGCCCTTGCCCACGGACAGGATTTCGACGCCGTCGAGATCCTCGATGAAGTCGATCAGGCGCTTCAGATCGCCTGCGAATTTAAACTCGTAGCGGAAAGCGTATTCGGTCGCATCTTCCTTCTTGATGATTTCGGCGCCGAGTTCTTCGAGACGCATATCGACCGCAGCCTTGCGCTCGATCACCTGCCGGTGAATATCGAAACCCGTCTTCATTTCTTCCTGTTCGGCAACCTTGAAGCGCAAAATATGCACATCGTCGTTCGCCTTTCCGTATAGCGCAAAACCGGTAGAGTCCGGCCCGCGATGCTTCAGCGCCTGAAGCATCTGGGTCATCTCGCTACCGATATCGCTGGTAACGCCGCCTTTCCAGATCAGTCCAGCAATGCCACACATAAGCATATCCTCATTGAGAGATTTAAAAATTCGACCACCGTGGTGGCCACGTTCATGATCCCGATGCGGGACGCACCCGCATCGGGTAATTCGGTTAACCGCCTAGGGCAAGCAGTCGAGGTACATGTCGAGATCCCAGTCGGTGACGGTGGCGTTGTACTTCTCCCACTCGTCGCGCTTGTAGTGCTCGTAGACCTTGTACATCTCGCCCGGCATTGCCGACCGGATAACCTCGTCGTTGCGCAGCTCTTCGAGCGCGTCACCGAGTGACATCGGCAGCTTCTTGACCTGCTTGCCTTCGTCCATCGCGGTGTAAATGTTGCGCTCTTCCGCTTCACCCGGATCGAGGTTGTTGTCGATACCGTCGTCAAATGCTTTCAACAGCGCCGCGCCCATCAGGTATGGATTTACCATCGAGTCGACCGAGCGATACTCGAAACGTCCCGGCGCCGAAACGCGCAGTGCGCAGGTCCGGTTCTGGTAGCCCCAGTCGGCAAAGATCGGTGCCCAGAAACCGGTGTCCCACAGGCGACGATAAGAATTCACGGTGGAAGAACCGATCGAGGTCAAGGCACCCAGGTGCTTGATCACGCCGCCAATGGATTGCAGGCCGATCGGACCCGGCGCGCGCTCGTCGATGGACGGATCCGGCATGAAGGTGTTTTCACCGCCAACCCGGTAAGTAAAGGCGCCTTCCATGCCCGGCAGCGTATCCATGCCGAGCTTGTTGACGACTTCTTCACCACCGCGCCACAGCGACATGTTGTGGTGACAGCCGGAAGCTGAAACGCCCATGAACGGCTTCGACATGAAACAGGCGATCAGGTTGTCCTCGCGCGCTACCTGCGCGCAGACCTGGCGGTAGGTGGTCAGACGGTCCGCGTTACGCAGCACGTCGTCGAACTGCGTGTTCAGTTCGAGCTGGCCGGGCGCATCCTCGTGATCGCCCTGGATGATGTCGAGTCCCATTTGCTGCGAGTACTCGATGACCTTCATGAAAGTCGGGCGCAATTCTTCGAACTGGTCGATGTGATAGCAGTTCGGCTTGGTGACGCCGCCGGCCATCTTGCCGTCTTCGCCGCGCTTCAACCACATCATTTCCGGCTCGGTGCCGCAACGCATGTCAAGGCCGTGCTTGGCCTGGAACTCGTTGTGGATACGACGCAGGTTGCCGCGACAATCGGAGGTCAGCGCGCCACCCGGATTTTCACGCTCTTCGCGGTTGCGGAACAGCGTACAGAAGACGCGACCGATGCGCTTGTCCCAGGGCAATTGCACGAAGGTTTCCGGGTCGGGAATGCCGACCAGCTCCGAGGCTTCCGGGCCATAACCGATGTAATCGCCGTGGCGATCGATGAACAGGTTCGCGGTGGAACCGTAAACCAGCTGGAAACCTTTCTCGGCGAGCCGCTCCCAGTGTGCCGCCGGGATACCCTTACCGACGATGCGGCCGGTGACGGAGATGAACTGGTAGTAGATGTAATCGACGCCAGTTTCCTTGATTTTTTCGGCGACCTGCTTGACCAGGTCGGCGCGCCCAGGTGCTTCCACATGTGCTTGTAAATCGGTCATGTTACCCTCCAACGGTTATAAACATCAGTTTCTTGTTACGTTTCGGTTCTGCGGCCCGGCCGGGCAGGAGCTCTTTACAACAGATCCCCAGAAGGCCCAGGCCCGGATGCCCGTGGTGCGTCGTGGGCGAACCAGACAGGCAGCAATGGTATACCCATCACAAACCGAAAAACAAGACCCCGCCGGTAAATTTCTGGGCAATTGGTCGAAAAACTCTCGATAATATTGTACCAATATCTAAAGATTGGTTTATTTTTACGAAATTTTCGAACTGGTCATGCGCCTGAAAGTCTTTCCACGGAATTGCAATTTATAATATTTATTTATATTTTTCATAATCTTAAAAATTATTTCAACCACGATCCCGAGATCGAACACGATCGTCACGAACGCGGCAGATGGCTTATACTCAGGGTTAATTTTTATACCAATTCGTTTCAACCAATACCAGTTCAGGCTAAATCAGGGTTGTATTTAGTCGGATTTTGGCCCATTATTGTACCAATTTTAAGGACCATCTGGTCACCAGGTAACGGAGTCAACCGGTTTGAAGTCAACGGCAAACAGCGCCAGTTCGATCAGCGACCCGCAACCGCCTGCAGCGCAAAAGGCAGACGGCAACCGTATTGGCGGCACCACCGCCAGCGTCGCTGCGCAATTGCGTCGGGCCATACTGGACGGGCAGTACGCGTTCGAGGAGAGACTCCCCGCTGAGCGCAACCTGGCAGAGGAATTCGGCGTGTCGCGCGGCACCATCCGCTCGGTGCTGCAGATCCTCGAGGAACAGCACCTGGTCACGCGCCAGCTCGGCAGCGGCACCTACGTGGCGCACCGCGAAATCGCCAACCAGCAGGAAATCGCCAGCATTACCAGCCCGATCGAAATGGTCGAGGTACGCATCGCCATCGAGCCGCAACTGGTGCGGCTGGCGATCGCCAACGCGAGCTCGCGTGACCTCGATGAACTGCGCGATGCGCTACGCGAATGCGAGGCCTGTGAAGGCGATTCAGAACGCTTTGCGCGCGCGGATACGGCTTTCCACATGGCACTGGCGCATTGTTCGCGCAACAGCCTGATGGCCTGGATTTACGAACGTATCAGCGAGGTAAGGCGTCATTCGCAGTGGGGTCGAATGAAATCGAAGCTATTAACCCACGAGCGCATCGATTACTACAATCGCCAGCATCGAGCCCTTTACGAGGCAATTGCGGCGCGCGATACTAGCCGGGCGGTGAAGCTGATCAAGCAACACCTCTATGGCGTGCAGGATGATCTGCTGGAAACCGATTAACAGATGCCGAGGAAACAGACCGATATGAATGCTCCGTTGTTCATCTCGCCGCCACGGGTACGGCAGCCAGGACTGAACGTGCTGCCCGCGAATACCGAGCGCTACCAGGTCCGGGCCGAAGGCAGTGTAACGCTGACACTCGATGCCGGTGACGAGCTCGAACTGGTCAGCCCCGAAGGACTGCAACCCGGCGAAATCTGCTGCTTTGGCGGCGACGGTCGCGGCGACCCCGGCCTGATCGGCGCCCGCGCCAACGGCAACTGTGACGACCTCAAACGACTTCTCGATGAAGGTAGAGACAACGCCGCAGCGCTAAAACAGGTGCTGGCGGCGCGCAATATTACGTTGCAGGATGCTCACAGCTGCACAGTATTCCGCGACTACTCGCCGGCCGGCGATTCGATTCGTTTTACCGCCAACGCGGCGGTTACCTGTGTTGTCGTGGCGGCGGGCACACCCATGCGCGCCGACCTGCAGGACACGCCGACCGACCTGGTCGCTTTCGTGCATCGCCAGGCGAGCGCCCCGGGTGAAAAAATCCTGCGCCTGCCGGACCCGCTCGCGGACCCGCTCGAAGACACGCGCATCGAAGCCCGTACCGCGTTCGCATACGAAGTCAAGGCCGGCGACTACATCCAGGTCATCGACGTGGAAGGGCGCGAATGCTCGGACTTCCAGTGCTTTGACACAGCCCGGCTGGAACGAGGCGTCGAACGCTGCCTGGACGCCACCACGACCCGCTACGCGATCGGCGCCGCTTACCCGGCACCGGGCCTGTTTTCGAAGTTTTACGACCAGAATTTCGAACCCATGATCGAGGTAGTGCAGGACACCTGCGGCCGGCACGACAGCTTCGGCACCGCCTGTACCGCCAAGTATTACGACGACATGGGCTATCCCGGGCACGTCAACTGTTCCGACAATTTCAACCGCGCACTGCAACCCTACAACGTGGAGGCACGCAAGGGCTGGATGGCGATCAACCTGTTTTACAATACCGGAATCGACGACGCCAACCAGATCTACTTCGACGAGCCCTGGTCACGGCCCGGTGACTATGTGCTGATGCGCGCGCTGAAGGATATGGTGTGCGTGACTTCGGCCTGCCCCTGCGACGTCGACGCGGCCAACGGCTGGAACCCGACCGACATTCATTTGCGGATTTACTCCGGCAAACACTCATTCAACAAAGCGACGGCATTCAGAATGACAACCGATGCAGACAAACAATTGACCAAAGAAACCGGCTTCCACGGCCGCACCTCACAGCACACCCGCAATTTCACCGAGTACGAGGGTTACTGGCTCGCCAACAGTTACACCAAATACGGTGCAATCGACGAGTACTGGGCCTGCCGCGAGGGCGCAGTTGCGATCGACCTGTCGGCGCTACGCAAATACGAAGTGACCGGACCCGACGCCGAACTGCTGCTGCAAACCTGTGTCACGCGCGACATCCGCCGCCTCGCCGACGGCCAGGTCGTCTACACCGCGATGTGCTACGAAAACGGCGGCATGATCGACGACGGCACCGTATTCCGGCTCGGCCAGAATAATTTTCGCTGGATTGGCGGCAGCGATAACAGCGGTCTGTGGCTGCGCGAACAGGCGCAGATACTCGGCCTGCAGGCCTGGGTGCGCAATTCCACCGATCAATTGCACAACCTGCAGGTACAGGGACCGAAGAGCCGCGACATCCTGCGCGAGGTCATCTGGACGCGGCCCGATCAGGCCAATATCGATGAACTTGGCTGGTTCCGCTTCTCGATTGCACGCATCGGCGACGATCAGGGTATTCCCGTGGTAGTGTCGCGCACGGGCTATACCGGTGAACTCGGTTACGAGGTCTTCTGCCACCCGCGCGATGCGGTAGCGGTCTGGGATGCAATCTGGGAAGCCGGCAAGCCGCACGACCTGACACCACTTGGGCTGGAGGCGCTGGACATGTTGCGCATCGAGGCCGGGCTTATCTTTGCCGGTTACGAATTCAGCGACCAGACCGATCCGTTCGAAGCCGGTATCGGTTTTACCGTGCCACTGAAGACCAAGGCAGACGATTTCATCGGCAAGGCGGCCCTGGAAAAACGCCAGCAAAACCCGCAACGAGTGCTGGTCGGGCTCGAACTCAGCGGCGATGACATGGCCGCCAACGGTGACTGTGTCGACATCGGCCGCAACCAGGTCGGCGAAATCACCAGCGCGGTGCGCTCACCCATTCTGCGCAAGAACCTCGCACTGGCGCGGGTCCAGGTCGAACACAGCGAAATCGGCACCGAACTCGAGGTCGGCAAGCTCGACGGCCAACAGAAACGATTGCCGGCCAAAGTCGTCGCCTTCCCGTTCTACGACCCGACCAAGTCGCGAGTGCGCGACGTGGCGCCACCCGAATAAGAACAGGCCGCACAAGCACATTCGCGTTTTTCCTCGACTGGCAGGACCCAGGCTATGGTAATGGCACGACACCTGAAGAATCTCGACGCGAGTACCGACGCGATCCTGGTGAACTCGACACCGGACGAAGACCTGTCGTCGAGGCGTATCGAATCGGTTGCTGTCAGCTACGCGGGTTTCGCGGGTGAGTCACATTCCGGCCTGGTGCGCGCATCCTGTGTGCGGGTGCGCCATCAGTACAAACAGGGCACCGAAATCCGCAACACTCGACAGATATCGATTGTGTCGGTCGAGGATCTGGCCCTGATCGCCGCGGCCATGGGCCTTGCCGAGCTGCAACCGGAGTGGCTGGGCGCAAACCTGCTGGTTTCCGGAATACCCAACTTCTCGCAGATCCCGCCTTCGACCCGCATGATATTCGACGGCGGTGCGTCGCTGGTGGTGGACCTGGAGAACAGTCCCTGCAAGTATCCGGGCGACATCATCGAGCGCCATCATCCCGGTTACGGCGGTCGCTTTGCGAAAGCGGCGGTCGGGCACAGGGGCGTGACCGCCTGGGTGGAGCGCGAGGGCAAGATCAATACCGGCGATTCCATACGCCTGTACATCCCGCCTCAACGAATCTACGAAATACCGGCTTGACCGCGAGCGTGACCGCAGACCAGGTCAGCCGGCTGAACGAACGCTTTGGCCACGCCGGGCGGGTGCGGTTTGCCGTGGGTATGGCCGGGCTGCCCAGGGTAAGCCTCGAATTCGGCCCGGCAACGCTCGAGCTTTATCTGCAGGGCGCACACATTACCCGCTATCAGCCGCGTAACGGTATGGACCTGCTGTGGATGAGTGACAGCGCCGTCTACCAGACCGGCAAGGCCCTGCGCGGCGGTATCCCGCTGTGCTGGCCGTGGTTCGGACCGGCCGCGGATAACGCCGCGCGGCCACAGCACGGTTATGCGCGCACCTCCGAATTTGCGGTGGTATCCGCACAGGCCGATGACAGCGCCACGTCGATCGTGCTGGCGCTCGATGCCGCGGCCGCTCCGTACCCGGACTGGGCCAACAAATTGCAGCTCGAATTCGAGATTCGCCTCGCTGATTCGCTGTGGATGGAAATGCGCAGCCACAACCAGGGCGCCGAATCAATCGTAATCAGCAACGCGCTGCACACTTATTTCGCGATTTCACAGCGCGACAACGTGACTGTCCCGGCACTAACTGGCCTCGCTTACCTGGACAAGTTACAGGATTACCGCGAGCAGCTGCAGTCAGATGCCATCGAACTACGCGACGAGGTCGACCGGGTGTATCTCGGCCCGCCCGCTACGGTCGAGTTACGTGACCGCGGCAGGCAGCTCGTCAGCAGGGTGCAAAGCTGGGGCAACAACAACCTGGTGGTGTGGAATCCGGGCGCGCGCCAGGCGCAATCGATGGCTGATTTTGACGACCTGGGTTATCAGCACATGCTCTGCATCGAACCCGCAAACGCGCTGGCGCAAAGCGTCAGCCTGCAACCCGGCGAAAACCACCGGCTCGGGCAATGTATTTCGGTAGCCGCGCTGGCACAGGATTGAAAGCCGCCGCGGCCGCGCCGGTCAGGTAACAACGAGGCAGTTGACTTCGGTGAGGTCGAGCAGTTTGCGCGAAACGCTACCCATCCAGGTGGACTTCGCCTTCGACATACCACGCGTTCCCACCACGATCAGGTCGATTTTGCGGCGCCTGGCAAAACCGGCGATGCTGGTAGCCGGATCGCCACTACCGATGGCCGTCTGCACCGCCCTGGCGCCCTCCTTTTTCGCCAGTTGCTTCGCTTCCCTGAGTATTCGGTCCGCAGCCTGCCGCATCAACTCATCGCGACTGTTGTAGAACGTCTCGAAATTCGGATCGCTCCTCAACTCATCGGGCAACTGCATGTCGCGTATTACGTTCAGTATCAGCAGTTCGCATTCGTGCTGGACAGACAGTCTGGCTGCGAAACTGACCGCGCGGTTCGAAGCCGCCGAGGCGTCGGTCGCAACCAGAATCTTTTTGATCATCTAGCGAAGGTACCTGCTGCGCTGGAAAGTGCGTATTAAGCCTTCATGGCCTGCAATCTGCAAGCCCTTGTGACAATTCTGTGACACAGATCGAGGCACGCCCTCACGCGCGCCGGAAAGGCTCTACAAATGCGACTCCAGCGGAAGCTCTGTGCTGTACTTGATTTGCGTCACAGCGACGTTGGAATTGATATCGCGTACCTGTGGAGCCTGCAGCAGGTGGCGGCGTAAAAAGCGATCATAGTGCTTGATATCGCGGGTGATGATCTTGAGAAAATAATCGGCCGCCCCCGTCACCGTGTAGCATTCGACCACCTCGGCGAAACCGCGCACGCTTGCCTCGAAACTCTGCAGCGAGGCCTCGTCATTACGCGACAGGCGGATGCGGGCGAATATGACCAGCCCCAGGCCCAGCTTTTCGGCGTTCAGCAAAGCCACCCGCTTCTGGATCAGGCCTTCCTTCTCGAGTCGATTGATACGGCGCCAGCACGGCGATGCCGACAGGTTGACCTGCTCGCCAATCTCGGCGGCAGTGAGCGATGCATCCTGTTGCAACAACGCGAGTATTTTGATATCGATTGGCGTTAGATTCATATATTTTGCAATTTTATTCTAATTTTTATCAATATAGTAGAATTTATACTGAATATTATTCGGCTATGCCAGCACAAAGCGAAAACTTTCCCCGGCGACAGGCATACACTGCCAGCTTATTGACTCCGGTCCGGATGGCATCATGAACGTTTCACTCGATGACAAGTATTCGCTGGACAAGGGTCGCGCATTCATGACCGGCATCGAAGCGCTGGTCCGGCTCCCCATGCTGCAACATCAACGCGATCTCGAGCGCGGGCTCAACACCGCCTGCTACATTTCCGGGTATCGCGGTTCGCCCATTGGCGGCCTCGACCAGGCGTTGTGGCAAGCAAAGCGCTTCACTGCGAAGCACAATATTTTCTTTCGCCCCGGGGTCAACGAAGACCTGGCGATGACCTCGGTCTGGGGCAGTCAGCAGGTGGGGCTCTTTCCCGGCGCGAAATTCGATGGCGTGTTCGGCATGTGGTACGGCAAGGGCCCCGGGCTCGATCGCAGTATGGACGTACTCAAGCACGCCAACGCTTTCGGCACTTCCGCCTACGGTGGCGTGCTGGCGGTGGTCGGCGACGACCACGCCTGCAAGTCTTCCACCCTGCCACACCAAAGCGACCACATGTTCATCGGCGCGACCGTGCCGGTGCTGAACCCGGCGGACGTGCAGGAAGTGCTGGACCTCGGTGTACTCGGCTGGGAGCTGTCGCGTTACTGCGGTTGCTGGGTCGGACTGAAAGCAATCACCGAGAATATGGATGCCGCAATTTCGGCGGAAATCGACCCGGCTCGTGTCAAGGTGGTCATTCCGGACGACTACACCCTGCCCGCAGACGGCGTGCACGCGCGTTGGCCGGATACACCGATGGCGCAGGAAGAGCGCCTGCAGCGCCACAAGATATACGCGGCGCGAGCCTTCGCGCGCGCCAATAACCTGAATCGTATCGAGATCGACAGCGACAACGTCCGGCTCGGCATCATCACCACCGGCAAATCCTATCTGGACACCCTGCAGGCGCTCGAGGACCTCGGCATCGACGACGAACTGGCTGCGAAAATCGGTATCCGCCTGTTCAAGGTCGGTATGAGCTGGCCGCTGGAACCGGTCATGACGCACCGCTTCGCCGATGGCCTCGAGGAAATTCTCGTGGTCGAGGAGAAGCGCAGCGTGATCGAAGACCAGCTGACCGGTCAACTCTACAACTGGCCGGTCGAGAAACGCCCGCGCGTGGTCGGTGAATACGACGAAAATCGCAACCTGTTGGTCACCAACCTGGGCGAACTCACCCCGGCGATGATTGCGCGCGTGATTGCCGCGCGCATCGCTCGCTTCTTCGACAGCGAGTCGATCCATGAACGTCTCGAATTCCTCGAGCAAAAGGAGGCCGCACTGGCGCGCCAGCGCGATCGCGCCGAGCGCAAACCCTGGTTCTGCTCCGGTTGTCCGCACAATACCTCGACCAGGGTGCCTGACGGCAGCGTTGCTTACGGCGGTATCGGCTGTCACTACATGGCCACCTGGATGGACCGCGACACGGAGACCTTTACCCAGATGGGCGGCGAAGGCGCGACCTGGCTCGGCCAGGCCCCGTTTACCGAAACCCGGCACGTGTTCCAGAATCTCGGCGATGGCACCTATTTCCATTCCGGATTGCTGGCAATACGCGCCGCGGTCGCCGCCGGCGTCAACATCACTTACAAGATCCTGTACAACGATGCGGTGGCGATGACTGGCGGACAGCCACTCGACGGCCAGCTGTCGGTCGAGCAACTCGTCGCACAACTGCGCGCCGAGGGCCTGCATCGCATCGCGCTGGTTTCCGATCGACCCGAGTTATATCGAGGCGCATTCTCGCGCCAGGCCGGCGTTACCGTGTCACACCGCGACCGGCTCGAATCGATTCAGCTGGAATTACGCGAAACCGAGGGTTGCACTGCCATTGTTTACGCGCAGACCTGCGCCGCGGAAAAACGCCGGCGCCGCAAACAGGGCATGCTCGAGGATCCGCCGAAACGCATCTTCATCAACGACGCGGTGTGCGAGGGCTGTGGCGACTGCGGCGTGCAATCGAACTGCCTGTCGATCCTGCCGAAGGAAACGCCGCTGGGGCGCAAGCGCGCCATCGATCAAAGTGCCTGCAACAAGGACTATTCCTGCGTCAAGGGCTTTTGCCCGAGCTTTGTTTCGGTGCATGGCGGACAACTGCGCAAACACCAGCCCGATAGCCGGGACGGCGACTGGCCCGACCCTGTCGAACCGCGGCGGGTGGGCGTTGACGATCCGTTCAATATCCTGATCACCGGCATCGGCGGCACCGGTATACTCACTATCGGTGCGGTCCTCGGCATGGCCGCTCACATCGAGGAAAAGGGTACCTCGGTATTGAATCAAACCGGGCTGGCACAGAAATTCGGCGCCGTGACCGCGCACGTGCGCATTGCCGCGAACCAGGCCGCCATCCACGCCATGCGCATTCCTGCCGGTGAAGCGCAGCTCATGCTCGGCGCCGACCTCGTGGTGTCCTCGGGCGACGACGCGCTGTCAAAACTGAACGCGGAGCATTCCTGGGTCGTGGTCAACAACCACCTGTCGCCAACGGCGGAGTTCACTGGTAACCCGGACGCGGTTTTCCCGGTGCAGGAGATGGAGCAGGCAATTGCCGGCGAAATCCAGGCCGGACGGGGCCGCTTCGTCGACGCGACCGCGATCGCCACGCGTCTTATGGGAGACGCGATCTTCGCCAATTTCATGCTGCTCGGTATCGCCTACCAACAGGGCCTTGTGCCTATCGGCGCGGCAGCCATCCACGCGGCGATCGAGTTGAACGGCGTTGCAGTAGCGCAAAACCAGCAGGCTTTCCTGTGGGGCCGACGTTACGTCGCGGACCCACTGGCGGTCATGCGCGAGGCCGGTGTCGGTGAACCCGCGGCGGCCAGTCAGCAGGATGCCAGTCTCGAGGAATTGATTGCCGCGCGCCGGGCTCTTCTGATCGACTACCAGG
>Ga0316188_10000244_pt1 | contig 21264 bp, 21 predicted proteins | sample Phiworburrow1_MG_FD_204933 | JGI IMG/M metagenome (GOLD analysis project Ga0316188, IMG submission 204933) | Coastal sediment microbial communities from Maine, United States - Phippsburg worm burrow 1 | ecosystem: Environmental > Aquatic > Marine > Coastal > Sediment | place: USA: Maine... | reverse complement strand
AGAATCAGTCCGCCGTTTTGCAGGCCGCCGCTGGTGGCCGCCAATGCGATGCCGGACCCGAGCAGCGGGCCCGAGCACGGGCTCCAGACGATCCCGAGCAAACCGCCCAGGACGAACGCGCCCGGCAAGGTCTCCGGGCGCAGGCGCAGGGTCAGGCGCTGCGCGATCGAGGCGAGGCTCGACAGCCAGCCCGCCGAGCGCGCGCTGCCGCCTGGAACCAGCATCCCGGCGGCGACGACGAGAAGCATCACGCCAGCAACGGTGCGAACGCGCGTCGCGTCGACGCCCAGTGCAGGGCCGACCGAGGCGACCCCGATACCGACGACGACGAACGCAGACACCATCCCGACGCCCATCACCGCCGGCCCTGCCCGGTGATGCGCCTGCGCGACGCCGGTCATCACCATCGGCAGCAGCGGAAAGACGCAAGGCGACAGGGTGGACAGCGAACCCGCCGCCAGGCTCAGGCTGAGCTGCGCGAGCGAGATCGAGTAGTCCACGATCTCAAAACGCCTTCCTGAGCACGTCGCGCAACTGCTTGCGGTCGAGTATCCCGAAGGACCGCGCGCGCTCGACCTGGCCCCGGAACACGATCACCGCCCCCGAGACCGGCACCCGAAAGGCTTTCGACGTCGGCAGATCCTCGTCGAAATCCACCACGAGCAGCTTCATCGGCAGCCCGGGATCGGCCTGCATCTCGCGAAACGCCTGGTCCTGCAGCTTGCAGGTGCCGCACCACTGCGAGTGAAAGTGCAGCGCAACCGGCGCACCGGCGCGCTGCTCCTGCGCCAGCGACTCGCCCGAGAACGGTTCGATTTCGAGCGCGCCTGCCAGCGAAAACGCGAGCGCGGCCGTGACGCCCAGGCTGATGGTCGGCAGAATCTTCATCGTCGCCTCCTGTGGTCGGGACCATCCGGATGAAAATCAGGATGCTCCAGGGAGGGGCGGCAAGTCCCGACCTCGGGACGATCAAAACCGAAATTTTCCGAACGGGCACGCGAGCCCGCGCGGCCCGCGACCAGCACGGCGATCTTCGGGCAGCCTAGTACTTCGTCGTCATGGCCAGCCACCAATGGGGCAGCCAATCGATCAGGCTGACCTCGATCCAACGGTCGAAGCCGGTCAACACGGCGACGCCCATCAGCGCGATCAGCACGGCGAACCAGCGCCGCATGCCGGTGCCATGACCGATCACCCACCGCCGCATGCGGGCGAACACGACGCGCGACACGTAGGCCGCCGCCATCAGCGGCAGCGCGGCCCCGATGCCGAATACCCCGAGAATCAGCGCGCCGTTCAGAAGCCCGCCTTCGGTGGCCACGAGCGCGATGCCGGACCCGAGCAGCGGGCCCGAGCAGGGACTCCAGACGACGCCGAGCAAGGCGCCGAGGATGAACGCGCCCGGCAGCGTCTCGGGGTGCAGCCGTGTGGAAAGGCGTTGCGCCATCGAGGCGAGACTCGACAGCCATGCGGGCGTGTGCTCGCCGGCCTCGGGGACGAGCATCACCGCGGCGACGACCAGCAGCATCACGCCCGCCGCGGTGCGCAAGAGGGCCGAGTCGATGCCCAGCGTCGGCCCCACCGCCGCGAGCGCGACGCCGACGACCACGAACGCGGTGACCATTCCGGCGCCCATCGCCAGCGGGCCCACCCGATGATGCGAGTGCGCCACACCTGCGACGACGACCGGCAGCAGCGGGAATACGCAGGGCGACAACGTGGAGAGCGCTCCCGCGAGCAGGCTCAGTCCGAGCTGCAACAGGGAGACGGAGTAGGTCACGATGTCAGAACGCCTTGCGAAGTGCCTCGCGCAACTGCTCCCGATCGACCACACCCATCAGGCGCGCGCGCTCGACCGCGCCGCGCAGCACGATCACTGCGCCGGAAACCGGAACCCGAAAAGCCCGCGTGGTGGCGCGGTCCTCGTCGAAGTCGACGACGAGCAGCTTCATCTGCAGGCCGGGATCCGAGCGCAACTGCTCGAACGCCTTGTCCTGCATCTTGCAGGTCGTGCACCAATTGGAGTGGAACTGCAGCGCGACCGGCGCGTCGGTGCGCCTGGCTTCGTCGAGCGCTTGAGCAGTGAACGGCTCGATCTCCAGCGCATTCGCCAACGACGCCGCAATACCCATTCCGATACAGATCACGGTTGCGGGCAAGAGTCTCATATTGCCCCTCCCAAACCGCGGCCCCGGCCATGGCGGCCAGTCAGCCGCACTCCAGATCCTGTATTTTCATTATGGACTCGCGACAGGGGAATTCAAGCGCGGCGCCGCGGCGAAATCGGGTTGTGGTAATAAGTCGTGCATCGACACGCCGACCACACCGGGTGACCGCCATGACCGACATCGACCGTTTTCTCGCCGCCCGCGACCTGCTGCTCGCGCAACGCACCGACTACGACGCCGCCTGCGCGCAGTTCGCCTGGCCGCGACTCGAACGCTTCAACTGGGCGCTCGACTACTTCGACACGATCGCACGGGGCAACGACGCGCCCGCACTGCACATCGTCGAGGAGACGGACGATGAGGCCCGGCTGTCGTACGCGCAACTCAGCGAACGCTCCAACCAGGTCGCCAACTTCCTGACCGGTCATGGCGCCAGGAGCGGCGACCGGATCCTGCTGATGCTGGGCAACGAGGTGCCGCTATGGGAGACGATGCTCGCCGCGATCAAGATCGGCGCCGTCGTCATCCCCGCCACCACCCTGCTTTCGGGTGACGATCTGCTCGATCGCCTTCAGCGAGGCAAGGTGCGTCACGTGGTCACCAATGCCGGCGGCGCGGCGAAGTTCGCGGAACTGCCGTCGGAGGCGGTCGCCGGAATCAACAGGATCTGCGTCGCAAACGCAGGGTCGGGGGAGATGCCGTCGGGATGGATCGACTACCGGGAGTCGAACGACGCCCCCGCCGCGTTCACCCGCGCCTCGCCCACCGCGGTCGACGACCCGATGCTCGAGTACTTCACCTCGGGCACCACGGCCAAGCCCAAGCTCGTGCAGCACACGCAGGCGAGCTATCCGGTCGGCCATCTGTCGACGATGTACTGGCTCGGGCTCAAGCGCGGCGACGTGCACTGGACGATCAGCTCGCCCGGCTGGGCAAAGCACGCCTGGAGCTGTTTCTTCGCGCCGTTCAATGCCCAGGCCTGCGTCTTCATCTACAACTACACGCGCTTCAACGGTCCCACGATCCTCGATACGCTGGTGCGCCATCGCGTCAACACCTTGTGCGCGCCGCCGACCGTCTGGCGCATGCTGATCCAGGAAGACCTGAAGCGCTGGCCAGTGCAGCTTCGCGAGCTGATCTCGGCCGGCGAGCCGCTGAATCCCGAAGTGATCGAGCAGGTCCGCGCGGCCTGGGGCATCACCATCCGCGACGGCTACGGCCAGACCGAGACCACCGCGCAGATCGGCAACCCGCCGGGTGCAGCGCTGAAACCGGGCTCGATGGGCCGCCCGATGCCCGGCTACCGGATCGCGCTGATCGACGCGGACGGCCACCCGGCCGACGAGGGCGAGATCTGCATCGACCTGGCCCACCGCCCGACCGCGCTGATGAGGGGCTACGCCGACGACCCCGCCAAGACCGCCGAGGTCATGCGCGACGGCTACTACCACACCGGCGACGTCGGGCTGCGTGACGCCGACGGCTACATCACCTACGTCGGCCGCGCCGACGACGTGTTCAAGGCTTCCGGCTACCGGATCAGCCCGTTCGAGCTCGAGAGCGTGCTGATCGAGCACCCGGCGGTCGCGGAGGCCGCGGTCGTGCCCTCGCCCGACCCGGTGCGTGGTTTCGTGCCGAAGGCCTACGTGATCACCGCGCCGGGCCACGCACCGGACAAGGACACCGCCGGGAGCATCTTCCGCTTCCTGCGCGAGCGGATCTCGGGCTACAAGCTGGTGCGGCGCCTGGAGTTCGGCGACCTGCCGAAGACCATCTCCGGCAAGATCCGGCGGGTGGAATTGCGCGGGCAGGAGAAGGGGCGTCCGCAATCCGGTTCGCGAAACACCAGCGAATTTCTCGAGGAAGACTTCCGCTGACGCAGCGATGCAGTGTCGCCCCGCGTGCGGCGCCTGCTGCATCGCGCCGTCGATCTCCAGCCCGATCCCCGGAATGCCGCAGGGAAAGCCCGCCGGGGTGCGTTGCGTCCAGCTCACCGACGCGAACCGCTGCGCGATCTTCGGACGGCCCGAGCGCCCGCGCTGCTGCTCCGGACTTTCGCCGTCGGTGCAGATGTGCGGTACCTCGCGAGAAGAGGCGCTCGCGTGGCTGACGCGCCTGGAGACGCTGACCAGGCCATAGCCGCGGGCCGCGGGACCCGGCTCGCGATCAGCGCGCAGGCATCCGCGCGGCAGCGGGTTCCGGGGCGATGTACCCTAGCAATATCGGCAGTCCGCGCACGAGCGCACCCCGCTCGGCGAACGGATCGCCCGCCAAGAGGAGTTCAGATGACGCCCGAAGCCTTCCGCGAAAAACTGCTCGAAGACGGTTACCTCGACGTCGAAACGAAATCGATCGCCGCCGGCTTCTTCGTCGACAGCCACAGCCATCCGTACGACGTGCGCGTGCTGGTGCTGGCCGGTGAAGCCACCATCGCCTGCGATGGTGTCCCGACGACCTATCGGCCCGGTGACATGTTCGAGGTCGCGCGCGGCTGCCAACACACCGAGAAGTACGGACCGCAGGGCTACACCTTCATGGTCGGGCGGCGGCATCCCGCCGCCACGGCGTGAGCGAGCCCGGGTCGATGGCGATGAATTCGCGCGCGGTCGCGCGCTCCAACTGACCGGATGCACCGATGAACGATGCCGGGATCCGGGTTCGCCGCGAAACGCGTGACGAGGGCGGGTTCGTCGCCCACGTCACGATCGACAACGCCGCACGCCTGAACAGCCTGAACCGGCGCCTGATGGACGAGTTCGCGCAGACGATGGCGGCGCTGTCGCAGGATCCCGATTTGCGCGGGGTCGTTCTGTCCGGTGCCGGTGAAAAGGCCTTCGTCGGCGGTGCCGACATCGACGAAATGGCCGGACTCGACGGGGCCGGCGCGCGCGCGTTCATCACCCGGGTGCACCGCTGCTGCGCGGCGGTGCGCGATTGCCCGGTGCCGGTGATCGCCCGCATCGCGGGCCACGCGCTGGGGGCCGGGCTCGAGCTCGCCGCCGCTTGCGACCTGCGCGCTGCCGCGGATGGCGCGCGCTTCGGCATGCCCGAAGTGCGCCTCGGGATCCCTTCGGTGGTCGAGGCGGCGGTGCTGCCGTCGCTGGTCGGATGGGGCCGTACGCGACAGATGCTGCTGCTCGGCGAGACCTTCGGCGCCGACGAGGCCGCCCGCTGGGGACTGCTCGAGCAGGTGGTGCCGGCGCAGGAACTCGACCTGGTGATCGCGCGTTGGCTCGACGCCCTGCTCGCCTGCGGGCCGCAATCGATCCGGCTCCAGAAGCGGCTGATCCGCCGCTGGGAGGACCTGCCGCTGCGGGATGCGATCGCCGCAGGCATCGACACCTTCGCGCAGGCCTACGAGAGCGATGAGCCGGCGCGGATGATGGCGCGCTTTCGGGCGGCCCATCGGGCGCGCAAGGGCGGCGCTTAGTGGCAAAACGACCACTGGAGTTGCGTGAATCCGCCGTCGGCGACTCAGACATTTCCCGGAACCGCCGGCGCGGCGCTACCATCGTAGCGTGACCACATCCAGCCAGGCCGCTGCCGCGATCCTGATTCGCGAGGCGACCGCCCTCGATGCCCGCGCGCTGGCCGGTGTGCTGGTGCAGAGTTGGCGCGCGGCCTATCGGGGCATCATCGACGACGACTACCTGGCCTCGCTGTCGGTGGACCGTCGAGCTCAAGGATTCGAAGCGTGGTTCCGCGACCACCCGCCTTCGAATTTCATTCGCGTCGCGGTCGACTCGCAGGCCAGGCCGCTGGGCTTCGCGCACGGCGGCCCCGCGCGGGGCAGCGTGCAGGGCACGCTGGGCGAGATCTACGTGTTCTACCTGCTGCCGCAGGCGCAGCGCCAGGGCGTCGGCACGCAACTGATGCGCTCGATGGCGCGAGGGCTGGACCTCCGAGGCATGGACTCGCTGGTGGTCTGGGCGCTCGAACGCAATCCGGCGCGCGCGTTCTACGACGTGCTCGGCGGGCGCGTCAGCGATTCGCGCGAAACACCGGTGGGAACGCGCAGACTGCGCGAGGTCGCCTACCGATGGGACGACCTGCACACGCTGATGGCCGCGACCCGGGTTTGAACGAACCGGGCAGGAAACCGCGCTTCGCACGCCCCGGCGGCGGCTGGATCGCCCGCGGCGCACCGGCATTTGCTACGCTGGGCCCGCGGCATGTGCCGTTTCCGTCGAAAGGAGGTGATCCAATGTCTAATCGCCTATCGAGGTCTGCCGTCGGCACAGTCACATTGCTGATCGCCGATGGCGCCGTGGCCCGCTCCGGCGCGACAAAGGACAAGCGCGCCGACTAGGAGCCAGGTTCGAGCGCGCTCGACAGGCAGTCGCCGCCGGCCCCGTCGGCGTGACGCGAAGCGCGCTGTACCGGCTGCGGCAAGCTCGGTACGATTTCCTCGAGGCCACCTGCCAGGTGGCCTTTTTTTCGCCTGTGCCGCGCCGCCGTCATGGCCCGTCCGATGCGGACCGGCTCGCCGGGCCGGACCGCCCGGGTGCACCAGGGGCCGGACGCGACGCTCCTGCTCCTGCTCCCGGGCCTTGTCCTGTGGGCCTGCTCCAGGGGCTGGTCCTGATCCCGGTCTCGCCCCCTCGACAGGCACGATTTTGTTGCGCTGCAACAAAATGCTTGACGTGCCCGAAAACACGGCGCAAAATCCGTTTTGTGCAGTGCAACATCCCTGCCCTGACCAACGGAATTGATGGAGCCAACCATGATGAACACGCAAGAGAACCTGATGAATATGCACGCTGAAGCCCTGAAGGCCTCCAGCGCCGCCGCCGCCAAGACGCTCGAGGGCTTCCAGAAGCTCGCCGCGCTGAACATGCAGACGGCCAAGGCCACGCTCGAAGAGTCGAGCGAGCAGATCAAGGCGCTTCTGGCCGCCAAGGACGCGAAGGCAGTGACCGAGCTGGTGACCAGCTTTGCGCAGCCCACGCCGGAGAAGTTCAGTGCGTACGCGAAAGCCGTCTACGCGATCTCCAAGGAAGCCAACGGCGAACTCACCTCGATGATCGAGAAGCAGATTGCCACGAGCAACCAGCAGCTCGCCGCGGCGGTCGAGGCCCTGGCCAAGAACGCACCGGCCGGCAGTGAAGGCGCGGTGAACTTCATCAAGCAGGCGCTGGGCGCCGCCAATGCGGCCTACGAGCAGGTCAATACCGCGACCCGCCAGTTCGCCGACATGGCCGAGGCCAACGTGCAGGGCGCGGCGAAGGCCGCCGCCGGCGCGAAGAAGCGCTGATCCACCAAGGCGAGGTCGTCGGCGCCTGAACCGGACGCCGATCAGCCTCGCCGGGTCACGGCGCCAGCGACCGCTTCAAGGCCGCACCGCCGCGCACCGGATCAAGGACGCCCGACCACCCCAGGTGGCCGGGCGTTTCCTTTTGCGGGCCCGGATCAGGTCGCAGCGACGGGTTTTCGCTTGAGCAGCTGGAACGCGAGCACGACGAGCACCAGCGCGAACCCGATGACGTCGGCCAGCATCCCGGGATACACGAGCAGCAGCCCGGCGATGATCATGCCGATGCGCTCGAGCGCACCCGCCTTCTTGAACAGCCAGCCCTGCAGTCCGCCCGCCAGCGCGGCGATCCCGATCGCGGCGGTGATCGTGATTTCCGCGATCGACAGCCAGTCGGCCTTGGCGAGCGTCGAGATCGACCCGGTCAGCAACAGCCCCTGACCGGCCGGGTCCAGCACGAACATGAAGGGCACGAGGAAGGCCGGCATCGTGTACTTCCAGCTCTGCAGCGTCGTCTTGTACGGGTCGCCACCGGTGATCGCCGCGGCCGCGAACGGCGACAACGCCGTGGGTGGCGACACCTCGGAGAGCACCGCGTAGTAGAAGACGAACATGTGCGCGGCGAAGTCCGGCACGCCCAGCTTGATCAGCGCCGGCGCCGCGATCACCGCACTGATGATGTACGACGCGGTCACCGGGACCGCCAGGCCGATGATCCAGACGATCAGCGCGGTGTAGATCGCGGTGAGCAGCAGCGACCCGCCGGCGTACGCGAGGATGATCGTCGAGAACTTCAGGCCCAGGCCGGTCAGCGTGACGACGCCGACGATCAGCCCGGCGCCGGCGCAGGTGGCGCCGACGTTGAGCATGCCCACCGAACCGCCCACCATCGCCTTGATGAAGCCCGAGTTCATGAAGGTTCGCCAGAATCCCTGCGCGTTGCTGAACAGGTCGCGCGGCAACAGTGCGCAGTCGCGATGCAGGAAGCTGGTGAGGAAGGACAGCACGGTCGCCCAGAACACCGACAGCACCGGCGAAAACCCGTACAGCATGAACGCGATGATCGAAACCAGCGAGACGAAGTGGAACCAGTACTCGCGGGTGAGGTGCCAGACAGTGTCGACGCGCTCGAAGGTGGTCTCGTGCATGCCGTACTTGCGCGCGTCGATCTCGACCATCACGAACAGCGCCAGGTAGAACAGCAGCGTCGGGATCACCGCCATCAGCAGCACGTCGAGGTAGGAGATCTTCAGGAAGTCCGCGATCAGGAACGCGGCCGCGCCGAGCACCGGCGGCGAGATGATCGCGCCCAGCCCGCCCGCGGCCAGCAGCCCGCCGGCGGCGTTCTTGTCGTAGCCGACCTTGGCGAGCATCGGGTAGGCGACCGCGCCCAGCGTCACCGTCGTCGCCACGCCGGAGCCGGACGGACCGCCGAGCAGGAAGGAGGCCAGCACCACGGTGCGCCCGGCGCCGGTCGGCTTGCCGCCCATCGCCGAGAACGAGAAGTCGATGAAGAACTTGCCCGCGTTGGAGAACTGCAGGAAGGCGCCGAAGATCGTGAACAGGATGATCAGCGACGACGACACGTCGACCGCGGAGCCGTAGATGCCCTCCAGCGTCATGTACATGTGGCCGACCAGCCGCCCCACCTCGTAGCCCTTGTGGGTCCAGGGCTCCGGCAGCCAGGGGCCGACGAACGCGTAGATGATGAAGATCGAGGTGACGATCGGCATCACGATCCCGTTGCTGCGCCGCATCGCCTCCATGACGAGCAGGATCAGCGACACGCCGAAGAAGATGTCCCAGGCGTTGGGCAGCGTGCTGCGGTCGGTGAAGTCGTCACCGCCCTGCAGCATGTAGACGACGATCGCGATCGACAGCACCGCCATCGCCCAGTCCCAGATCATGATCCGGTGGCGAAAGCGCGGCGCGACCGGGAACATCAGGAAGGACAGGACCAGGACGAAGGCCACGTGGATCGGGCGCAGCGTCTGGGTCGGCACGATCCCGTACGCGGCGTACAGGTGGAACACCGACATCGACACCGCCAGCAGCGTGAGGAACACGCCGAGGAAACCGGTCATCCGGTGGGCCGCTCCCTCTTCCTCCTCGATGTAGGCCTCGGCCTTCTTCAGCGCTTCTTCGCTGATCAACGCCTCGTCCTCCGAGTGCGCCTGTTTCGCCGGTTCGCTCATGCTCGCTCCAAAAACGAAACCCCGCGCGAGGCGGGGTCCGTCGACAGTGTCGTTACGTGGCTCGGGTCAGACCGGGTTCAGTTGAGCTTGATGCCCCGCTCGGCGTAGTACTTGGCGGCGCCGGGATGGAAGGGCAGCGGCGATGCGCTCGCCTTCTGGTTTTCGAGCTTGAAGTTCGCGGCTTCCTTGTGGACCGCGATCAGGTCGTCGCGCTTCTCGAAGATGGTCTTGACGATGTTGTAGGCGGTCTTGTCGTCCATGTTCTCGTTGGCCACCAGGATGTTCATCACCGTCGCCTGGTGGTTGTCGACTTCCATGCCGTGGTAGACCGACTTCGGGATCACGTCCTCGACGTACAGGTTGCCGTACTTCTGGTTCATCTTGCCCACCAGGTCGGCGTGGTCGATCATCTTGAGCTTCAGGCCCGGGGTATTGGCGAGGTCGGTGACGCCCGCGGTGGGCAGGCCGCCCACCCAGAAGAAGGCGTCGATCTTGCGGTCCTTCACCGCGTTGACCGACTCGGCCACGCCGAGGCGCTCGCGGGTCATGTCCTTGTCCTTGTCCAGCCCCGCGGCTTCGATCACACGGAACGCCATCACTTCGGTGGCACTGCCCGGCGAGCCGGTGGACACGCGCTTGCCCTTGAGGTCGGTGATCTTGCTGATGCCAGTGCCTTCGACGGTGACCACGTGCATCCGGTTCGGATACATGACCATCAGCGTGCGCACCGAAAGCTTGCCGCTGGTGAACTTGCCGTGGCCCTGCAACGCGTCCTGCGCGGCGTCGGCCATCGACAGGCCGATATAGGGCTTGCCGGTGCCGATCAGCTGGAGGTTTGCGACCGAGCCCCCGGTCACCTCGGCCGTGGCCTGCATGCCGGGCACGTACTTGGACAGCGCCGCGGCGATGCCTCCGCCCAGGGGGTAGTACACACCGCCGGTGCCGCCGGTCGCGATCGAAATGTTCTGCGCCAGCGCGGCGCCGGAAATCGCGCAGCCGATGACGCCAGCCGCAAGCCATGAGGTAATACGCATGATGTCTCCTACCTGTCTTTCGGGGCGGTGGATCCGCCACGTGCCGGCGCGCAGTCTAGCCAAAATCCGCGCGGCAGAAAAGGACGAATCGCACTGGGAATCCCCGAAGGGGGGTGAATCAGCTCATCCGCGCGGCCGCTCGCCACTGGCGTAGAGGAAGATCGCCGACACGTCCAGGCCGCCGAGGTCGGCGCGCCGGGCGGCCTGCATCTGGCTGCGCACGAGCGAAGTGAGCGGCGCCGGACGGTCGACGTCCTGCGCGAGCGACAGGAAGTACCTCAGGTCCTTCTCCATCAGCGCGAGCTGGAACTGCGGGCTGAAGTCGCGCGCGCGGATCTTCTCCATCTTGCTGCGGGTCAGCCGGCTGGCGGCGGCGCCTTCGTTGAGGATTTCCTGCGCGGCCGCCGGATCGAGTCCCGCGGCCTCGGCGACCGACATCGCTTCGGCGATCGCCGCGTTCACCGCCCCCGAGAGCATGTTGTTGACGAGCTTGATCGTCGCGCCCGCGCCCGGCCCGCCCATCAGTTTCGACATGCGGCCCATCGCCGAATACAGCGGCTGCGCCGCATCGAAGGCGGCCTTCTCGCCGCCGACCATGAAAACCAGCTCCTTGCCGCGCGCCTGCGCGAGGCTGCCCGACACCGGGGAGTCGAGATAGCTGCAGCCGCGTGCGGCCGCAGCCGACGCCACCTCGCGCGACATCGCCGGCGTGTTGGTGCTGGAGTCGACGATGACGGTCCCCGCCGCAGCGCCCGCGAGCACACCGCGCTCGCCGAGCATCACCTCGCGCGTCGCGACGTCGTCAGCCACCATCGACACGACGAACTGCGCGCCTGCCGCCGCTTCCGCGGGACTGGCGCACAACACCGCCCCCTTCTCCTTCAGCGGCTCGGCACGCTTGGCGTTGCGGTTGTAGACGCGAAGCGTGAAACCCGCTGCGAGCAGGTTCGTTGCCATCGGCGCGCCCATCGCGCCCACTCCGACAAATGCGATTGTGGTCATGTTCTTCCTCTCCCTCCGGTTGACAGTCAATTGTTCGACGACGCGACGATGGCGCGAATCCCGCCGCCGGCGCGCGAGGCGCGCGCGCGATCGGTGACCGGCCCGCTCAGAGCGGCGCCGGCCGAAAACGGGGCATCCGGCGAAACGGGTGCGAACTCGACAGGCCGCCGTCCACCGCGAAGGCCTGGCCGTTGACGTAGGACGCGTCGTCGCTCGCCAGGAACAGCGCCATTGCCGCGATCTCCTCGGGCAGCCCGTAGCGCTGCAGCGGGTTGAGCTGCCCCAGATTCGCCTCGGTGCCCCGCGCCCGGGCGTAATCGAAGATCGGCTTCGTCATGCCCGTCTCGATGAGGCCCGGGCAGACCGCGTTCACGCGAACGCCGGTGCCCGCGAGCGAATTGGCCGCGGTCTGCGCCAGGCTGATCACACCGGCCTTGCTGGCGCTGTAGGGGTTGCCTCCCGCGTGCGCGCGCAGCGCCGCCACCGATGCGGTGCAGACGATCGACCCTGCGCCCTGCGCGATCATGTGCGGCGCCGCAGTCCGAATGGCGAGAAACACGCCGATCAGGTTCACCCGCAGGATCTCCTGCCAGAGCTCCACCGACTGCTCGAGCAGCGGAACGTCGCCGCCGCTGATCCCCGCGTTCGCATACAGCACGTCCAGCCCGCCGAACTCGGCGACCGCGCGGGCCACGAAGCTCTCGACGTCCTCCTGCTTGCCCGCGTCCGCGGCGACCGGGACCACGCGCCCGCCGGCTGCCGCGATCCGTTCGGCGGTCTCGCGAACCGCGTGCTCGGTGCGGTCGACGACGAGCACGCTCGCCCCCTCGCGTGCGAACAATTCCGCGCTCGCGCGTCCGATGCCGCTGCCGGCACCGGTGACGATCGCACGCTTGCCGTCGAGTCTGCCCATCGCTTCCTCCCTGGATCGAACACTTTTAGCCTTCGCGGCAGTCTACAATCCTTCGCTTTGCGGTCGCATTCCGATGGCACAGGGCTCCGTCGTCTACAAGGTCGAATTGCAGGTCGCGGACATGGACCGGGCGCACTATGCCGACTACCCGCTGAGGCTGGCGCGCCACCCCTCCGAGACCGAGGAGCGCCTGATGATGCGGCTGCTCGCCTTCGCGATGCACGCCCGGCCAGGCCTGGAGTTCGGCCGCGGGCTGTCGACCGACGACGAGCCGGACCTGTGGTGCCGCGACCTGACCGGAACGATCGAGCTGTGGGTCGATGTCGGGCTGCCCGACGAGCGCCTGGTGCGCAAGGCCTGCGGACGGGCGCGACAGGTCGTGGTGCTCGTCTACGGGGGCAGCAAGGCCGACGCCTGGTGGGCGCAGAACCGCGCCGCGCTGGCCCGCTTCGAGAACCTGTCGGTGCTTGCGGTGAGCCAGCAGTCCGCCGCCGAACTGGCGCGCCTGGCCGATCGTTCGATGCGGCTGAACTGTTCGATCCAGGAGGGACAGATCTGGATCAGTTCCGAGCACGCGAGTGTGTGCGTCGAGCCCTCGACGTTGAAGCCGGCCCACTGAATCGCACCGGACGTGATCGAATGACGCACTTGACAGACCCGACGGGCACCGCACGATGACGTCCGCAAGCAAGGTTCGCCACGACACGAGGGAGTCGGTCCCGGACTCCGTGGACGCGTGGCGCCGCCTGCTCGTCAGCCTGGTGCTGATGACGATCGGCGGCAGCGGCATGTACGCGGTGGTCGTCGTGCTGCCTTCGGTGCAGGCCGAGTTCGGGGTGGAGCGCGCCGGCGCATCGCTGCCGTACACGATGACGATGATCGGCTTCGGCCTGGGGGGGATCGTCATGGGCCGGCTCGCCGACCGGTTCGGCGTGATGGTGCCGGTGATCGTGGGATCGCTCTCGCTGGGCGTCGGGTTCACCGCGGCGTCCATGGCGTCCAGCCTGTGGCAGTTCACACTGGCGCAGGGCCTGCTGATCGGCCTGCTCGGCAGCTCCGCGACCTTCGCGCCGCTGGTCGCCGACGCTTCGCTCTGGTTCGACCGCCGGCGCGGCATCGCGGTGGCGATCTGCGCAAGCGGCAACTACCTCGGCGGCGCGGTGTGGCCGCCGATCATCCAGCACTTCGTCGAGACCGTCGGCTGGCGCCAGGCCTACGCGGGCGTCGGCGTGGTTTGCGTGCTGACGATGCTGCCGCTGGCGTTCGCGCTGCGGCGGCGCCCGCCCGCGCTCGGGCCCGCGCCCGAGCCCGAGCCCGCGACGGTGAACGCCGCGGCGCAGCCGGGCACCGCCGCCGCGGCGGCGCCGTCCGCACAGACCGTGTCCGTACCGGCGGCGGCGCGCGTCCCGGCAACACCGTCGACCGCCGCGACCGCCGCGCCCCGCGACCGCAGCCGGCCGTTGGGACTGAGCCCCGGAGCGCTGCAGACGCTGTTGAGCGTGGCGGGCGTCTCCTGCTGCGTGGCGATGTCGATGCCGCAGGTTCACATCGTGGCCTACTGCGGCGACCTGGGCTACGGCCCCGCGCGCGGGGCGCAGATGCTCTCGCTCATGCTGGGCTTCGGCATCGTCAGCCGGCTCCTGTCCGGCATGATCACCGACCGCATCGGGGGGCTGCGCACGCTGCTGCTCGGCTCGACGCTGCAGACGATCGCACTCGCGCTGTTCCTGCCGTTCGACTCGCTGAGCTCGCTCTACCTGATCTCGGCGCTCTTCGGCCTGTTCCAGGGCGGCATCGTGCCGTCGTACGCGATCATCGTCCGCCAGTACTTCTCGCCGCAGGAAGCCGGCGCACGGGTGGGCACGGTGCTGACCGCGACGCTGCTCGGCATGGCGCTGGGCGGCTGGCTGTCGGGCAAGATCTTCGACATCACCGGCTCGTACCACGCGGCGTTCCTCAACGGCATCGGCTGGAACCTGGTGAACCTGGCGATCGTCGGGCTGCTGATCATGCGCGCCCGGCCCGGCCGACTTGCCGGTGCCCCGGCGCCCGGCTGATCCAGCGGATCGCGAACCCGAGCGGACGGCCAGGTCGGACCGGCCGGGCCGGGCCGGGCCGGGCCGGGCCGAACCCTACCGCGCCGGCAAGCCTGCCCAGGGTCAGTCGACGACGACCAGCACCTTGCCGACGTTGGCCATCGCCTCGGTGGCCTCGTGCGCGAGCGCGATCTCGTCGAGCGTGAAGCTTCGATGGAACTGGTGATGCAGCCGATGCGCGGCGAGCGCCCCGGTGATCCAGCCCGCGGCCTCGGCGTGCGCCTGCGCCGACATCGCGTAGACGATGACGAAACGCACCGTCAGATCCTTGGCGAGCATCGGCCAGAACGGGATCGCGGGCTCGTGCACCGCATCCGACGCGTAGGTCGCGATCACGCCGTTGGGCCTCAGCATCTGCACGTCGGCGCGCAGGTTCGCGCCGAACGCGACCTCGATCACGCGATCCACCGCCGGCTCCTCGCCGGTGATCTCCTTCACGCGCGCCGCCAGGTCCTCGGACTTGTAGTTGACGACGTCGTCGGCGCCGGCCTCGCGGGCCCGCGCCGCCTGTTCGTCGCGGCTCACCGTGGCGATCACCCGCGCGGCACCGCCGAGCTTGGCCATCTGCACCGCGTAGTAGCCGACCGCGCCGGCGCCGCCCTGCACCAGAACCGTCTTGCCGGCGACCGATCCGTCGGCGAACACGCATCGGTGCGCGGTCATCGCCGGGATCCCCATGCAGGCGCCGACGTCGAAGCCGACGCCGTCCGGAAGCTTCACCGCCTTGTGCGCGGGCACCGTCGTGTACTGCGCCGCGGTGCCGAACGGCCGGCCGAGCGTCGCCTCGTAGACCCAGACCCGCTCCCCGACGCGCGACGCGTCGACGCCCTCGCCGACCTTGTCGATGACACCGGCGCCGTCCTGATGGGGAATCACCAGCGGAAACGGCATCTGGACGTTGCCGCGATAACCGCCACGGTTCTTGGTGTCCGACGGGTTGACCGCCGACACGTGCACGCGCACCCGAACCTCGCCTTCGGCCGGCTCCGGCATCGGGCGCTGGCCGACCCGCATCACGTCTCGCGCCGCACCCTTCGATTCGTACCAGGCCGCCTTCATCATCGTCACCTCCGCATGCGTGCATCGTGGAAGGCGTCCATCATAAGTGAGCCCATCGGAACGCGCGTCGGCGTCGAACGCGGCACCGGTTTCGGCCGTGATTGGCCAGCCGCGGCGCCGCGCGGGTAGGATGACGCCCATGAACACAGCCCAGCAAAGACCCGGTCTCACCGACGACGAACTCTCCCGTCTCGACAGCCTGCTCGCAGCGGTCGATCCCGAGGAGTCGATGGCGGTCGAGGAACTCGACGGCTTCTTCGCGGCGCTCGCGTGCTGCCCGGAGCCGATCCCCGCCGAGGAGTTCGAGCCCGTCATTCTCGGCGGCAACGTCGACGAGGCGCGCGCGCGCGTCGGAGACAAGGAGTTCGATCGCCTGCGCAAGCTGCTCGAGCGCCACCGCTCGACGATGGCCGAGCAGCTCTACGACGGCGAGGGCATCGCGCCCGTGCTCGGCTACGACGACGAAGGCCGCGCCGGCGGCAACGCGTGGGCGATCGGCTTCGTGCGCGGCATGGCCATGCGACCCGACGCCTGGCAGGCGCTCGACGACGACGACGAGCATGCGCCGGCGCTGGATCCTCTGATGGTGCTGGTCGAGGAGGTCGAGCACCCGGAGGACGAAGAGCCCGAGCCGATCCCGGAAGAAGAGCGCGAGGACGCGATCGCCGCGATGCTCGACGGCGTGCAGGAGGTCTACGACTTCTTCGCGTCGGCGCGCGAACGCGCGCTGGCCCCCGAAACGCTGCGACGCGACCAGCCGAAGGTCGGCCGCAACGACCCCTGCCCCTGCGGAAGCGGCAAGAAATACAAGCAGTGCCACGGGGCCGAGCACTGAGCGAGGCCGGTCGCCGGTAGGCGAGCGCCTCGCCTCACGCAGCCGCGCGCCTGCGCGGCTCAGCCGTCCAGCGCCTCGCCGATCCGCGCGAGCATCGCATCCGCGTGGCTCGCGTCGATCCAGCGCAGCACGACCACCGCGTCGCGCTGCGGGTCGATCCAGTTGATCGAGCTCCCTGCGCCGATCGCGAACCAGCTCGATTCGGGCAGGCTCGGAAAGACCCGGCGCCCCGAGTTCAGCCAGACCAGGTAACCATAGAACGGCGCGAGCGCGCACGGCGTGCGCATCCTCGCGATCCAGTCACGCGAGAGCACCTGCGTGTCGCCCGCGCGGCCGTCGCGCAGCAGCATCTGGCCGATGCGCGCCTGGTCGAAGCTGTCGATCGACACGCCGCCGCCCCAGTGCGTACCGCCCGGCACCGACTGCACGCGATGACCGTCCAGGTCGATCCACGAGTTGTCGTAGCCGACCCAGCGCCAGTCCTCGCCGGCGCCGCAGGGCCTCGTCACCGCCTCGCGGAACACGTCCGGCAGGGGCCGCCCGAACAGGTGCAGCAGTGCCAGCGACAGCTGGTTGATCCGGACGTCGTTGTACTCGAAGAACGTTCCGGGCCGCTGCAGCGGGCGCGCGTCGCCCTTGACCCCGGCGGCCGGCGTCGGGTCGTAGGACACGCGCCGGTAGCGGTCGACCTGCTCGGGAACCCCGAAACACTCGCCTTCCCATTCGCTGGTCTGCTGCAGCAGGTGCGCCCAGGTCACCGCGCCGTTGTGCGGCCCCTCGAAGCCGATGCCGCGGATCCGCGCGCCGACCGGCTCGTCGACGTCGGGCAGCAGCCCGCGATCGTGCGCGACGCCCGCCAGCAGCGCCAGATAGGTCTTCGCGATGCTGAAGGTGAGGTCCTCGCGGTCGGGTTCGCCCCAGGTCGCGAGTTGCCTGCCGCCCTGCACGACGACGCCCGAACAGGGACCGCGCGGCGAGACCGGCCCAAGCAGCCGGTTCCACGGCGGCGGGTCCTGCCCGAAGATGCCCCATTTGCCGGAAGCGGGATCCCGGTCCCAGGGAGACTCGTGCGCGATCGCGAAGGCGATGGCTTCGCGCAGCGCCACCGGAGCGGACGGATCCAGAACGATCTGCGACATCAGCCTCCCACCTTCATCGCGCGGTCCGGATAGCTGACCGCCATGCCGGCGCGCACGTCCTGCTGAATGCCGTACTGCGGGAACGGATAGCGGAATCCATTGCGCGCGAGCGCCTGCATTCCGTCGATCGCCTTGCCGAGCTGTTCCGGCGGCAGCGCCATCAGCATCTCGTCGTCGAGGACGCCGCCGTAGCGCCGCTCGGCGAAGCACGGGATCGACAGGCTCGGCTCGCGCCGGGTCAGCGCGCGCCCCCAGGAATCGGCGCACGAAGACTCGCCGACCACGCTCCAGTCGAAGCGCTTGTAGCCCGACCACTGCAGGCCGTTGATGAAGTAGATCATCGCACCCGGGGTCGCGTAGAAGAGCACGATGTCGGGCGGGTCGAGCCGCCCGCCGGCCAGCGGCGAGACCACCAGCGCGCGATACTCGCCCTCGGGCACGACGTGCATCGCCGACTGGTGTGCGCGGGCATCGGCATCGGTCGCGTACCAGACGCCCTTGTAGGACGCGCCGGAGCGCCAGGTCTCGTCCTGCGCGCCGAGGCCGACCACCGCGCGACACTGCGCGCCGACCAGGTCGTCGCCGGTGATGCCGACCGTCCACCCGAGCCGAGCCGCCTGCGCGACGATCTGGTCCATGGTGTGGATCGCCTTCGGGCGCCGGATCTTCGGGATCGACTCCATCGCCTCGACGGAGTCGAAGAGCTTCATGCCGAACGGGATGCTGCGCAGCTTCAGCAGCCTCTCCAGGGTCGCCGCGATCGCGGGCCAGTCGGTCCCGGTCTGCTGTGTGCTGGTAGTCATCGCCCCTCCTTTGCGTCGTTCCAGCCCTCATTGTGCCGGTGCGCCGCGCCGCACACCACGCGGATGGGACAGGGGAGCGTGCGACCAGCGCGGCCCGTCCGAAGCGCCGTCCGGAAATTGGCAATTGCCGGACCGAAATGTACTATCCGAGCAGTCTTCGCGGCGGCTCGCCGTCGTGACGGCCCCAAAACAAAGCACAAGGGAGTGCGGCTCGCGTGTCGCGCCCTATGTAACTAAGGAGACTTCATGAAACCGACGCTGCGCAGCATCGCCGCGGCCCTCGCCGTATCCATCGTGTCGCTGAGTGCCGCGCACGCCCAGGAAATCAAGATCTCTCACCAGTGGAAGGCGAACGTCGACGGACGCGATCGCGCCGCGCGCCTGTTCGTCCAGGAGGTGAACAAGCAGGACCCGGGCATCAAGTTCCGCATCTATCCGGCGCAGTCGCTCGGAATCAAGCCTGTTGCCCAGTTGGATGCGCTGCAGAACGGCACGCTCGAGATGGCGGTCTTCCCGATGTCCTACGCGGTGGGCAAGGCGCCGGAGTTCTCGATCATCATCATGCCGGGCACGGTTTCGAGCCTGAGTCACGCGATGCGCATGAAGGGCACGCCCTTCCACAAGAAATTGCAGGAGGTCGCGCACGCCAACGGCATCCATATCGTGAGCTGGTGGTGGACACCGGGAGGATTCGCCACCAAGGATCGCGAAGTCACCGGCCCGGCCAGCGTCGACGGGCTGAAGCTGCGCGCCGCGGACCCCACCTTCGAGGTCATGATGAAGGCGGCCGGCGCATCCGTGGTGAGCATGCCGTCGACCGAGATCTACCCGTCGCTGCAATCGGGTGTGATCAACGCGACGCTGACGTCGGCCGAGACCTTCGTCAGCATGCGCCTGTACGAGCAGACCAAGTTCGCGACCGTCGGTGGCAACGACCTGTGGATGCTGCTGCAGCCGCTGGTGATGTCCAAGCAGCACTGGGACAAGCTCACGCCGAAACAGCAGCAGATCTTCGAGCAGGCAGCCGACAAGAGCGACGCGTTCTTCGCCGGACTGCAGAAGGAGGCCACCGACAGGATGGCCGACGCCTATCGCAAGGCCGGCGCGAAGGTCCGGGAGTTGTCCGACAGCGAGTACGCCGAATGGGTCGCGCTCGCCAAGAAGACCTCCTGGCCCGAATACGAGTCCAAGTCGCCGACGGCCAAGGAACTGCTGGGGCTGATCCAGCAGGTCAAGTAGGCAAGCGGGCCTCCGCCGATGCCTGAGGATCGCGCCGCCGATCAGGCGCGGTCCTCGCGCCTGATCGGCGGCCGGAGCTTCCACCAGCCATGACGTACACAGCGGAACGATGAACGCATTCGTGCGCTGGATGGACCGCGTTTCGATCGTCTGCGCGGTCGCCGCGTCGGCGCTGCTCGCCCTGGCGGTCGTCATCATCACCTGGATGGTGATCTACCGCGCGATGGGCAACTCCACCTACTGGGAGATCGAGTTCGCAGTCTTCGCGATGGTCGGGGGGATCTTCCTCGCTTCCCCCTACACGCTGATGACCCGCGGGCACGTGTCGGTCGACCTGCTCCCGCACTACCTGCCGCCGAAGGCCGCGCGCGTGCTGGCCGTGATCACCGCGCTGGTCGGCCTGGCAGTCTGCGCCTACCTCGCGTACGCGGGCGGCGCGCTGACGCTGCACTCCTGGACGATCGGCGAGACGACCGAGAGCGCGTGGGCGCCGCCGAAGTGGGTGCTGTTCGTCTCGATGCCGGTGGGCCTGGGCCTGACCGCGCTGCAATACATCGCCGAGCTCGCACGGATGCGCCTGCGCCGCCGTGGCCCGGTGAGCCAGATCGGAGGCAACGCGTGAGCGAACTCCAGATCGGTCTGCTGATCGTCGCCGTGACGCTGGCGGTGCTGTTCTCCGGCCTGCCGATCGCCTGGGGGCTGGCGCTGGTGTCGGCCGCCTTCCTGCTGATCTTCGAGGGCCCGTCCAGCCTGGCGAACCTGCCGGTGCTGATGATGGACGAGCTGTCGTCGTTCGCGCTGCTCACGATCCCGCTGTTCGTGCTGCTGGGCGCGGCCATCGGCGCGTCCGCCGCCGGGCGCGACGTCTACGAATCGATGCACCGCTGGCTCGACCGGGTGCCGGGCGGGCTGGTGATCGCGAACATCCTCGCCTGCGGCCTGTTCTCGGCGATCTGCGGCTCGAGCCCCGCCACCGCCGCGGCGATCGGCAAGCCGGGCGTGCCCGAGATGCTCAGGCGCGGCGTGCCGGCGGGACTGGCGACCGGGTCGATCTGCGCGGGCGGCACGCTCGGGATCCTGATCCCGCCGTCGATCACGATGATCCTGTACGGACTCGCCACCGAGACCTCGATCGGGCGCCTGTTTCTCGCGGGCGTCGTCCCGGGGATCATGCTGGTCGTCATGTTCTCGGTCTACGCGTGGCTGGCGACGCTGCGCCACCGTCGCACGCTGGCGAGCGCCGAGGACGTGCCCTTCTACACGCTGACCGAGAAGCTGGAGGGCCTGGGCCGCGTGGCGCCGTTCCTGGCGATCGTCGTCGCGATCGCCTACGCGATGTACGGCGGCCTGGCGACGCCGTCGGAGGTCGCCGCGATCTCGGCCGCGCTCGCGCTCGCGCTGGTGATCGTGATCTACCGCGCCTGGCGGCTGCGCGACCAGTGGCTGATCTTCCGCGAGACGGTGCGCGAGTCGACGATGATCCTGATGATCATCGGCGCCTCGGCGATGTTCTCCTACATGATGTCGCTG
>Ga0316188_10000243_pt1 | contig 21287 bp, 23 predicted proteins | sample Phiworburrow1_MG_FD_204933 | JGI IMG/M metagenome (GOLD analysis project Ga0316188, IMG submission 204933) | Coastal sediment microbial communities from Maine, United States - Phippsburg worm burrow 1 | ecosystem: Environmental > Aquatic > Marine > Coastal > Sediment | place: USA: Maine... | reverse complement strand
AACAATCGCTCAATAATCGACTGAAACAATGCATGCTGAGTGATGTGCCCGGTTTGCGCCGGTGTCTGCAAAAAATAAAGCAGGCCAGATCTGTTGACAAACAAAACCAGAAAGAAGCGATCGCACAGCTGAAACAAGGGATCGAACAGTCGATTGCCACCGCGGTATCACGCCAGCAGAATCGACCCCGGATCTCTTTTCCTGAAGATTTACCCATCGCTCAGAAGAGCGATCTCATCAAAAAGACAATCCTGGAGAACCAGGTCACGATTCTATGTGGTGAAACCGGTTCCGGTAAGACAACACAGTTGCCGAAGATTTGTCTTGATATTGGTCTCGGTATCCGCGGGAAAATAGGGCATACACAACCACGTCGTCTGGCGGCCCGTGCGGTAGCTCAGCGCATCGCAGAAGAGCTCAATACTGAGCTGGGTAATGAAGTGGGGTTTAAAGTTCGATTCACCGACAGGTCGAATGAGAATAGTTATATCAAATTGATGACCGATGGCATCTTGCTGGCCGAATGTCACCATGACCCTTTCCTGGATCAGTATGACACCATCATCATCGATGAGGCGCATGAACGCAGTCTGAATATCGACTTCCTGCTCGGTTATCTAAAACGTCTCATCGAAAAACGCAAAGACCTGAAGCTCATCATAACCTCTGCGACCATCGACCCAGATCGTTTTTCAAAGCACTTTGATAATGCGCCGATCATCAATGTTTCTGGCCGTACCTATCCTGTGGAAGTACGCTATCGTCCCTGTCAGTCTGCGGACAAAGATGAACAGAAAGATCTGCAGCAGGGCATCATCGAGGCGGTCAATGAACTGTCAAAGATCGATCGCGGCGATATTCTGGTGTTTCTCAGTGGTGAAAGAGATATCCGGGAAACGGCAGATGCGCTGGCTAAGGAAATGAACAACAGGTCGCTGGATAATACCGAGGTATTGCCTCTGCTTGCACGGTTATCAAACGCTGAACAGAACCGTATCTTTCATCCCTCGAATAGACGTCGCATCGTGCTGGCAACAAATGTTGCGGAAACCTCATTGACCGTGCCGGGTATCAAATACGTCATCGATTCTGGCGTGGCTCGCATCTCGCGTTATTCCTGGCGCAGCAAGATACAGCGCCTGCCGATCGAAAAAATTTCGCAGGCTTCGGCCAATCAGCGCAAGGGACGTTGTGGCCGCGTCTCCTCAGGTATCTGTATCCGGCTATACGATGAGGATGATTTCAAGCAGCGTGAAGAGTTCACCGAGCCGGAGATAAAACGGACCAACCTGGCTGCAGTTATCCTGCAGATGGAAAATCTGAAGCTAGGCCATATCGACGACTTCCCTTTTGTCGAACCGCCCGAAGACAGGCTGGTTAATGACGGCTACAAGCTGCTGTTTGAACTGGGTGCTATCGATGCATTTCATCAGATCACCAAGATAGGTAAGCATCTAGCGCACCTGCCGATCGATCCCAAGCTCGCACGCATGCTGCTGCAGGCGAAAAATGATCATGCGCTGAGTGAAGTGCTGATCATCGTCTCGGCGCTAGCGACACAGGACCCGCGCGAACGGCCGCTCGACAAGCAGCAGGTGGCCGATGAAAAACATGCAGCGTTCAGCGACAAGATTTCAGATTTTATTTTTTATCTCAACCTCTGGAACGCATATCATGCAGAAAAGAGTGAAGTGTCTGCTAATCAGTTACGCAAATGGTGCAAGAAAAACTTTATCTCCTGGATGAGGATGCGGGAATGGATCGATACTCATCATCAGATAAAGCGGATGCTGTCTAGTTTGAAGTTGCCGCTGAACACTACTGTCGCATCCTATGACCAGATTCACCAGTCGCTATTGATCGGTCTGCTGGCGAATGTCGGTTATAAGAGTGACGATAAAGAGTTCCTCGGTGCTCGAAATAAAAAGTTTTATATCTTTCCAGGATCTGCGATATATAAATCGCCGCCAAAATGGATCATGGCTGCTGAGATTGTCGAGACATCACAGGTTTTCGCGCGCACCAATGCAAAGATCGATCCGTCATGGATAGAAGACAAAGCAAAACATCTGCTCAAGTATCATTACAGTAATCCTCACTGGGAGAAAAAACGCTCCCAGGTCGTCGCTTTCGAGCAGGCGTCTCTCTACGGATTAATTCTTCACGCAGACAGAAAAGTGAACTATGGCAGGATCAATCCTGCCGAGGCGAGAGAGATATTCATCCGCGCAGCACTGATAGCGGGTGACTTCGAAAGCAGGGCGGCTTTCTATAGGCATAACCAGAAACTGCTCGAAGAGCTGGAGACGCTGGAGGCGAAATCACGGCGCCGAGACGTCATCGTCGATGATAACGTTTTATTTGAGTTTTATGATTCCCATCTGCCAGATAATATCTTTGGCGGTGCAGAGCTGGCCAAATGGCTGCGGCAGCATCCTGATGAAGAAAAGACGCTGTTCTTAACTAGCGAAGAGCTGATGCGCGATGACGCAACGCTGGTGTGTGATTCACAGTTCCCCGATTACCTGGAGATGAATGGCTCACGGTTTCCTGTCGAGTATCATTTCGATCCGCGTAAACACTGTGATGGCATCACTCTGATTACACCGCTGGCAGGACTTAATGCGATAAACCCGCAAAGGTGCGAATGGCTGATCCCCGGCCTGTTGCAGGAAAAGATTATCGCTCTCATAAAGACGTTGCCAAAACAGCTGCGTAAAAATTTTGTACCCGCGCCGAATTTTGCGGAAGCCTGTCTGCAGGAACTGGAGCCTTCAGATACTGCATTATGTGCCGCGCTGGCAAACCACCTCAAGAAGATGACCGGTGTACAGATACCGTACGATGCATGGAGCTCAAGAGAGATCAGTCAGCACCTGCTGATGAATTTCAGAGTGCTAGACCAAGACGGCAGGGTAATCGAAGAAGGCCGTGATCTGCAAGCGATAAAAGAACATCTGTCGGCTCAGCTCGATGAGAAGACGCAGTCTGGTCTCGAAGCCGCATCTGCAGCGGAACATGGCACTAGCTATAACAGGGATGATGTCGGAGCAGAAGCTCTCGACAGTTTAGCTGAGACAATCGAACTCGAACTACATGGCATCATCATCAATGCCTATCCGGCGTTGGTCAGGGATGGCAGGCAGGTTAATCTCAGGGCGCTGGACAGTAAGAAACTTGCGGCGAAAGAAACGCATCAGGCATTGAGGCAGATGTTTGTCAATGCGTTGCCGGCACAGGTGAAACACCTGAAAAAAACCATTCCTGATATGCAAAGTCTCTGTCTGAAATACACTGACTTCGGCAGCTGCGAAGATCTTAAAACAGATATTATCAACAAGACGATTGATGATGTTTTTTTATATGACAGCATCCGCACAGAAAACGAATTCAACTTAAGGCTCGAAAAAGGCAAAAGTGAGTTGCACGAAAAAGCAGAAGAGTGGAGCCGGCTGATTTCACATATTCTCGATGAATACCGTGTGATCAAAAAGAGTATGAAAAATCCATCGTTATTGCAGCTTGATACCGTGGCGGATATCCTGCTGCAGCTCAATCATCTGTTTCCGAAAAATTTCATCACCACGATAGATCGTGAGTGGTTGCAACAATACCCTCGATATCTGTCTGCTATCAATAAACGTTTTGAAAAGGCGATAGACAATGCAGTGCGTGACCGGCAGCTGAGGATAGAGTTTTCCAGGCTGTGGGAGGAATACAGCAAGCGACAGGTGTTACTGGAGAAACAGCATGTTGCTTCCGAGCAGCTCAATCACTACCGCTGGATGCTGGAAGAATACCGCGTCTCTTTATTCGCCCAGGAGCTTAAAACACGGTTCCCCGTTTCCGAAAAAAGATTGAAGATGTTCTGGAATGAGTTGTCGGATGTGTAGTGTTTTTCAATGATATTGCAGTTTTGCACCTGCATAGCGGCTAAGCAGGCAGCCAGGGTGTCAGTATTACTGTTATCTTTTTAAATATGATCTCTAGTAGTGCATACTTTATCTGATAGTTTTAAACATTAATTTCTATATCAACTTAAAGGCTATAAAAAATAACAATCATGACCTTTCATGATGTTAGTAATTTCTGTTGTCGAGTCGAATTTATCGGTGTCGCCACGAGGTTCGTCAGATACCGTATAAGGCAGTGCTGATTATTTATTAAAAATCGGCAGCCGGACGGAAAACTCGTAAAAGCCACCTATAATCTTTTTTCTAGTCTGGGTATAACGATATGTACACCAGCAGAACAAATAAGGTGGACAGATGGTTAAATACGGCGAACTGGATCGGGCGATCAGCGTTTATACCTGTAGTAAAGTACAGGATACTATCCCGGTTGAATACTATCGGCGGGTTATCAAAATTGCGATCAAGATGAACAACGATGGCAAGCACTGGGATATGCAGCATGCTGCCGCAGTTCTGGTATATATGGCTTTACATGGCGGTCATCTGCATCCCAGTCAGCTCACCACCAGCGGTCTGGAAGCGCTGGATCATGCGGATAAGCTGCTGCAGGAACACAAGGTAATTGCAGACATGGCCGATGAGATGTGTCGGCAGCCTGTCAAGATAATCAAACTGGCAAAATAATCCTGATATTTTCCGCTGTCGTGGCAGAATGATCTAGTGCTTTAATCGGTACCCGGTTTTGAACATCCACCAGACGATGAGCAGGCAGGCGACGAGGAAAACCAGCACCATGGTCAGGCTCAGGCCCACGCTGACATCGGCGACTTCAAAAAAACTCCAGCGAAATCCGCTGATCAGGTAGACCACCGGGTTGAACAGGGTAATGGTCTGCCATGTGGGTGGCAACATGCTGACAGAGTAAAAGCTGCCACCAAGAAACACCAGTGGAGTGATGACCAGCATTGGGATGAGCTGCAGTTTTTCGAAGTTATCTGCCCATAGCCCGATGATAAAACCGAACAGGCTGAAGGTGATACAGGTGAGTATCAGGAAACTCATCATCCACACCGGGTGTGCGATTTCCAGTGGTACGAAAAATCCTGCTGTACCGAGGATGATCAGGCCGATGATGAGCGACTTGGTGGCGGCGGCGCCGACATAGCCGATTAGTATTTCGATAAAGGATATCGGTGCAGACAGTACTTCATAGATGGTGCCGGTGAACTTGGGAAAGAAAATACCGAACGAGGCGTTGGCGATACTCTGGGTCAACAGTGCCAGCATCATCAGCCCGGGCACGATAAAGGTGCCATAGGGTACACCTTCGATGGTCTGGATGCGTGAGCCGATGGCCGAACCGAAGACGACGAAGTAAAGCGCGGTAGAGATCACCGGAGAGGCGAAGCTCTGTAATAATGTTTCCCAGGCGCGCAGCATCTCATATTTGTAGATCACCCGGATAGCATGAATATTGATATGGCTGCTCATGTTCTTTTCTTCACCAGGCTGACGAAGATTTCTTCCAGCGAGGTTTGCGAGGTATTGACGTCTTTCATTGCCAGACCGGCGCCACGAATGGCATCGAGCAAACCGGTAATTCCCGTACGTGGGTTGTGCGGATCGTAGGTGTAGGTCAGCTGGTTGCCGTCGCTCGACAGTTCCAGTTCCCAGTCGCACAGCACTTGCGGGATCTCCGCTACTGCCTGTTTTAGTTCGATGGTCATCTGCTTTTTACCCAGCGTATGCATGATGTTTTTCTTATCATCGACTAGTAACAGTTCGCCGTTGTTGATGACGCCGACACGGTCCGCGATCTCCTCCGCCTCTTCGATGTAATGTGTAGTGAGGATGATGGTGACCCCGGACTCGCGCAATTTACGTACCAAAGCCCACATATCTTTACGCAATTCTACGTCCACACCTGCGGTGGGTTCGTCGAGAAAAAGTACCGTTGGCTCGTGTGCCAGTGCCTTACCGATAAGTACGCGGCGCTTCATGCCGCCGGACAGGGCGAGGATCTCGCTGTTTCTTTTATCCCATAGCGACAGGTCTTTGAGTAGCTGTTCGAGATAGGCGGTGTCCGGTTTTTTACCGAACAGGCCGCGACTGAAGCTGAGGGTGTTGATGACTTTATCGAAGGCGCCAAGGGTGAGTTCCTGCGGCACCAGCCCAATCTTGCTCCGTGTTTTGCGGAAGTCGGTGATAATGTCATGACCATCCACTTTTACTGATCCGGTGGATGCATTGACGATGCCGCAGATGATAGAGATCAAAGTGGTCTTGCCGGCGCCGTTGGGTCCTAGCAGCGCCAGGATTTCGCCGCGATAGATATCCAGGTCCAGCGGTTTAAGTGCCTGGTGGCCGCTGGCGTAGGTCTTGGATAAATTCGAAATCGAAACAACAGGTTGCATGGTGTTATCGGAACGTCGTAGTGTAGATTGTTATGTACAGTAGTCTAAAAGGGATATGGTTCGCAGTCTAATGATGTTTAGACGCTGCCAGACTCTGCAGTTTACGTTATTATCAAATAGTAATGTTTATTTTGCTCGTTCAACAAATGTGACTGGATCAGTAATGAAAAATTTATTATCAGTATTCGCTGCGGCAGCTGTTTTTGCGTTGTCCTACCTGCTGTTCTCAGGGCCAGATGAATTACAGGAAGGTGAGATCGTGCGCACAGGCAGCATGGAAATAAGTAATAGTACGAGTTACCAGTACGATGTCCCGTATCAGGCAAGATTCAGTTCCCTACCAGAGTTGAAGATAGAATTGATAAAAGGCAGTGCTTATCTCGAGGTTGTCGAACAGCGTGTCGATGGTTTTATTTTTAAGACATCAAATCTTGGTTACAGTGAAGCTGAAGGTGCCTATGTGGAATGGAGTGCGACAGGTTTTATCGATAAATGAAGACAAATAGATCAGGCAAATAGATGAGGGACGAGTGGTCGTCTTTGCGGCAGGTTTTACTCTTTGTCCTGCTGCCTGGTTTGCAGGTATAGTGTCTCAACCTTCTCCCGTGCCCAGGGTGTTTTTCTCAGGAACTTGAGACTGGAGTTAATGCTCGGGTCACTGGTGAAACAGTTGATCGTGATTCGCCGCCCCAGTTCTTCCCAGCCATACTGCTGTAACAGCTGGTCAAGCATCATCTGCAGCGTCACACCGTGCAGAACATCGCGTTTGTCTGATCTAGTCATCTGCCATCGTATCATGGCTTTTTCCCGAATCCGGTTTCGATTCGGATTTTTTAACTCGGATCTTGTTACCGCCGACAATCTTGCCGTTAAGGCTAATCATTGCTGCTTTCGCTTCACCCTGTTTGGGCATCTCAATGAAAGCAAAACCTTTGGAGTTACCGGTTGTTTTGTCTTTAACCAGTGAGCAGGACTGCACTGTACCGTAGCTTTCGAACATCGTGTGCAGTTCGGTTTCTGTTGTGCTGCGGTCGAGATTGCGTACCAGTAGTTTCATGAGGACACCGTGTTATTTATTATGTGAGGAACTATACAGCTTCTCGCGGCACCGTTCACTGTCGATGATCTGTCAGGATAACTTATCTGCCTGGAAGAAGCATCTATAGTCCCATCGACAACGGGAATAAGCAGGCTCATTGAGCCAGTATACTGAGTGACTTGCGTGCCTCATCAGGTAGTTTATAACCGGCTTTTTCCATGGCATCCAGAATCAGCTCGACCATCTGCGTACAATCGTAGCGGTCCGAATTTAATACCAGATCATATAGCGACGGGTCATTTATATCGGCGTGATATAAGCTTTTGATGTATTCACTGCGCTCGCTGTTAACTGCGCGTGTCATTTCAATAGCTGCTTTTATGTCGATATCTTCACGGCTGGCCACACGTTTGGCGCAGGTATCCAGGCTGCCGGTGATGCGTACACGAAAGGCTTTTTCTGCACCGAGGATGATATTGGCTCCGCGGCCGATGATGACACCGCCTTTCACGGATATGGATAGCACCGTCTTCACCAGGTAATGGTAATAGTCTTCGTAAGAAAAGGCGTCTTTTTGCAGGAAGCGCTGCCACCAGTGACCGTTCAATTTACTGACATGCTCGTCCAGTACGTTAACCAGTGCCTCGTCGACATTGGCGCGGCGTGCAACTTCCTGAAGGATGTAGCGGTCGCAGCAGCGCACCTCAAGCGTATCAGCAAGCAGTTGTGCCACTAATTTTCCCATAGAGCCGAAATCTCTTGATACTGTTACTACGTAGACCTCGGTCTTTTGCCGCAGTTTTTCTTGTTTTTCTGCTTCCTGCCGCTGCATCTCCATCAGCTCTGCTGCAATCAGGGCCTCGATGAGGCGGTCAGCGTTGCATCTCATAAATCATCCTGCTGTATGTTTTTTCAAATGGCATTTGAGGTTGGCTAGATTAACGGTGCTAAGTTATTATGGCGGAGAAACACCTGTAACTGAAGGGGTTGGCATCATTATTTCACGGCTATCATGCATGATACATCATTCCATACAGGCAAAAAAGTTAGGCTGATTATGTGTGTTTTTAGCCTGTATTGGTTACACTATGCATGATAATTTAGGCATCGAATCGGTATGGGGTTCACCATCTTTGCAGACTTTTACCGCGCTCCACCCGCTGCTGCCAAATTTTGCGGGTGTTTAATGCATCACCTGGATAAAACCGAAAGACGATGTTGTCCAATAATTTTTTTAATCAGACAGGAAAAATATTATGAAAAAATATAATTTGATGATTAACAGTATTCTGGCAGGTATCATGCTGACGCTTGGTGCAACAGGAGTGGTCCACGCTTATGGCGGACCGGGCGGACCGGGCGGACCGGGTGGAGCGAGTGAATTTTGCCCTCATCACCGTGAAGTTAATAGTGATGAGCGTAATGCCAGAATGGCATATATGATGAACAGGCTGGAGCTTGACAGGCAGCAGCGCGATGCCATTCGCAAGATAAGGGACGAGCAGGACAAAAAGATGCAGGCCAAAATGGATGAGATGAAGGTTATCCGAAACGCTATGCGTGAGCAGGCCAGAGCTGAAAAATACGATGCGGCAAAAGTGCGCGAACTGGCAGATGCACAGGCGAAATTGATGTCGGATATGATGGTAGAGCGTATGGAATCGATGAATCTTATCCAGCAGCAGCTGACAGAACAGCAAGCCGCCAGGATGGAGGAGATGAAGGCGCGGATGATGGAGTACAGGTCTGGTAAAAGTGATATGTAAAAAAATTTATTGATACTGGAGATAATAAAAAGGGCGTTGGGATTGAATAATAATTCCTCCTGCCCTTTTTTATTTAAGGACTTTTATTGATGGATTCATTGATTTTTACAGTGTGACGATACATTGGTGACATTTATTATGGTTGGCGGTATGTCCTGTTCGTTTACATACAGCCTGCATTACATTGCTCTGCCTGATTTACGCTGAACGATGTTTCCAGGTTTAGTATTTGCGAACCTGGAAAGGTATGGTTCAGCTCCAAATGATGTATCTGAGGCGACTTTTTCTGCTATTAGCCGTATTTCTGCAATGGTCTGCTGCTGATATTTCACCATAAAGTACGTGCCTGTCGTGGATACGTTATCCATGGTTTCGCACGAGAACTTATTTTAAAGTCACCGCTCTTCGTGGGACTGAGCCCGACTATTAATTTACAGACTCAAGGCCGGCGTGAAATATTTGCTTAAGCAACGGTGGTGGTAGAACTTCGACCCTGTTGCGACCATTTTTCTTTGCATTATAGAGTGCATCATCGGCACGCTTGACAAATGTGATGCCGTCGTCACCGTCAATAAACTGGGTGACGCCAAAACTCGCAGTCATTTTTTCGATATAAGTGAACTTGTATCTTTCCGTGGCGCGACGCAGCTTTTCAGCAGTATGCAATGCTGTCTGTATATCGGTTTCTGGCAGCAACAAGACAAATTCCTCACCACCCCAGCGTGCAAAAATATCGGTTTTTCTGATGTTGCTGGAAACCATGTCGGTGAATTCTTTGAGCACATCGTCACCGATTTTGTGGCCGTGGCTGTCATTGATCAATTTGAAATAATCGAGGTCACAGAAGATCAGCGACATTTTATTTTTATAACGTGAATCACGGGTCAGTTCATAATGCAGTACATCGTCAAACTTTCTACGGTTTGGGATCAATGTCAGAGGATCGATGGTCGCCAGGTGTACCAGTTCTTTCTCAATTTTTTGCCGTATCATGATCTCTTTTTTTAGCAGGGTGTTTTTCAGAGAAAGAGTATTTGTACGGTCTTCAACGATGCGCTCAAGCTCGTATTTATATGTGTGCAGTTGTTTTTTTATACGCTGATGTCTGTGTAGCATGAACATGATGACCAGAGAAAACGCCATCAACAATATGACGACCTGGCAGCGTGCGCATACTTCGACGTCATCAGGGCCAAGCAGATTTTCGACATACAGATAGTTTGATTTGAATATATAAGTATCTACTGCTGAATCTATAAACCAGAACAGACAGGAGAGCGCCCCGCCGATCACGGGTATAGATTCAGGTCGAAGTTCCTCAAATTTATTCATACGTAATAGCTTATAAAATGTTTAATCCTGAATTCATCAACATAAAAAATTTGCAGACGACGTGAAGATCTTATGTATCGCGTTCTTTATGGCATCTGCCGGCCTGACCCTGTATGCAGGGTCAGGCGTTCAGAGATTTTGGTAGCATTTATTGCCAGCAGAGCAGGAATGGAGTCTACTGGCGGAAAGTTTTGGCTCATTTGGAAATATCAGTCATTTAGTAATGCTGAATCGTTGTGTATTTAACTACACGCTAATATCTATGCAGACTTGATGCCAATATAAATAAATAATGAATAAACAAGCGGTTAATAAAAAGTATTGTTTGCATGTTTATGGAAGTGTAATGCTGGCCGACACGATAATGTGAAAACTGGTTAATAATTGTTCATACATGTTTGCTTCTAATGATTGCCGCAATAAATAATTGCCTAATAAATAGATAGTTATAAATGAGTGATATTTTTCTATGTGAAAAAATGTAAATCTGGCCGACATAAATAAGCTTAACAGTGACGCGATTGTCATGATAATTTGGTGTTTCGTCAGCTTAATTAGTCTGATAGCGCACGGAGAAGGGATAGATAAATGATTGAAGAAAAAAAAGTAGTGGTAGTTGTTACCGAAACCGGCAAGACCATGGAAGTGGCAGTTTTCAGTAAACGCCAGGACAGGATTGAAGTTGTTTTAGGTGAGGGCGTGCACAGCGTGAAGTGTGAACTGACGCCAACTACAAGTGGTGCCGCTTATGCAGGCACTGTAATGGGGCGCGAAATCGTGTATGAAAGAAGTCGGGAGCAGGTGAGAGCTGATGTCGAGCTGGAAAACCATGATTACCGGGATTCGCGGCGGCGATAGATCTACACAATAGATGGGCCGTTTTAGTTGCTGTTTAGTCATAACTACGATGACTGTCTTTTCATGGTAGAGCTATCAGCAGAAATAATTCCATATAAAATTTAAAGGAACATGTATATCCTATAGTAGTAGGCTTGTCTTATTGTGACTTAAGAATGAGAGACATATATGAGCAGCGATATAACACAAGAAGTAACAGCTGATACCACGGCAGTCTGGAGAAATCATGTGACTGTACCTGATACGCCGCGAGGTTTTACCTTGCGAACGACTTACCCGACGAATTCTGACGGTGTTGAAGTTATGCTCGAACGATGGCAGGCAGGTACGGCAGAGCCGCCACATTCGCACCCCGGTGATGATATGACAGTTGTTGTAGAGGGCAGGATGTCGATCCAGTTTTTTACTCGAACAGGTGATGGCCTGGTCGCTGATGGTGAGCCCGTAATTCTAAACAAGGGTGAAACCGGTTACATCAAAGCCGGTCGAATTCATGATGCTAAATACATCGAGGAATGCAAACTGGTTTATGTCCACGATAAAGCGTTTGGCTTTACAGCGGAAAGTTAATGGTTAACTTAGGCTGATGATGAGCAGCATCATTACTGCCGGGCAATAATTATAAATTATCCGAGTTGTTTTTTAATGTATGGTCGAGTAGATCTTTCTGTAATGCCTGTTCATCAATTTGTGCGCCGAGACGTTTGGCGATGGTGCGCATGTCGATTTCAGCATTTTCGATACAGGAAGTACCGCCAGGTGATGGCGTCATATTAAAGATACAGCCAATGCCGGTATCTATTTTGGCTTCTCCCATCAGCAGTTTGCAGTGATCCTTATCGATGAGTTGCGGACGTATGCCGCCTACTTTATGGGCGAATTTCAGATCGCGAAAATTCAGTGACGGAATAATCTTCCGCACATCTTTCAGGAATAGCCATTTGCGGATTAGTGGAATTTCAAACAGCATGTTTTTAAACATGTAATTTCGGATATCTCTGACGCGCAGCAAGTCCCATAATACTTTTGCGACCCTCCGGTCAAAGCGGAACACCTGGAAGAAATCTGGCAGGGTTTTAAAGTTGTACCGTTCGAGGACAGGTAAGACCAGTGCAGTGGGGCCAAATCGTGTCTCGCCCGGTACCAGGACATCCGGATCACCATGGATAGCGGCAAACGGCAGTGCATCGTTTTGTACGGTGTAGACCTTGCCGTTTAATACATGTGGCGTGAAATAGTAACTACCGGCGATAGGCAATACCGAAAAGTTAAGCCCGTAGCCCATGTCGTGTGCCAGTTTAAGGCTATGGCCGCCGGCACAGGCCACTAGCGAACGTGTACGATAACAGGCATCCGGTGTTTCGATAATAAAACCATCATCATCGATTTCTATGTGTGCAACATATTTGTTGTAATGTACATCAACGATTTTATCCGGATGTTTATCTGCTTCCAGCTGTGCCTGACGGACGAATGAGCGTGACAGCGCTTCAAAGTTGACGGCTGTATACTCATCTGTCGAGCCCATGGCAATAATCTCATCGTTACGGAACCCGTCACCGTTCATCGAGACATTGGGTTCGATACGCGCTATTGCTTTTTTATCCAGCAATTTTAAATTAGGGTAATGCGGGCTGAAAATCTCAAAACGTTTTTTTAGTAAGTCGCATTCTTTTGCGCCAACTCCGAGCACCATTTTTGGGAACTTGAAGATAATATGATGTGCATCCGGTTGAGCGAGCGCGTAGTTGCGTAGCATGGCAGCGGCGTGTTGCACCCTGAGAGCTTTATCCAGCGTGTAGTTAGTTTCGATGTCACCGCAGTGAAGGGTCTGGCTGTTATTGCTCGACAGAGAGTTGACACGTGCCGGTGCTGCGTATTTTTCGATGACGGCGATGGTTTTGATATCGGTGTATTTTGTGCATAGATAGAGTAATGCACTGCCGGATACCCCGGCACCGATGATTAACAGGTCATACTGATTACTCGACATAGTGTTCTCAATGGATGTTATGAGTCGTGAGCGAAATTCATTTTAACCTACTATCTCAATATTATAGTACCAGTGAAGTTGGGTTTTATTGTTTATATACTGGTCTGGAAGTAGCTGAGCCCGGTCTTCATTTGATTGAGACGCTTAATCGGTGTGGCAGGATATGAAAAATCAAAATCTAATAACTGGAAAGCAGGTTTCTATTTTTTATCATGGATGATCGATGAACTCATATTTAAAATCAGGAAGCGTCTAATATGGTATCTTTTGTACGTATATATTGAAGTTGAAATGCTGGTCAAATTATCAAGTAATAAATATTATAAATAAGGGAGAATTCATGCCACAAGCAACAGTTAAAGGCAGCTGTCTATGCGGTGCTGTGCACTACCAGGTAACTGGCGAAACGAAACGCTTTTATCACTGTCATTGTAAGCGCTGTCGTAAGGCGACCGGTACGGGGCACGCCAGTAATTTACTGATGACGCCGCTATCCAGTATTACCTGGCTTCAGGGTGAAGATCAACTGGTGCGTTATAAGGTGCCAGAAGCCGAGAGATTTTATAATTGCTTTTGTCAAAAGTGTGGTGCGCCAATGCCGCGCGTTGTCCCTGAACTGGATGCGGTGTTAATTCCTGCGGGGTCGCTTGATACCTCGACACCTGTTTCGCCGCAAGCGCGTATTTTTTGGGGTTCGCGTGCAGAGTGGTCCTGTAGCGATGAGTTACCGGTGTATTCAGAATACCCGCCAGGGGTATAATGTCATTGGCTCTTACCTTCTCTAGAAGTACAGTTGCCACCAAGGCGTTAGCAGAATAGAACGACATAACGTATAAAGTTTAAATTATTCTCATCGATGGTTTTTAATGCAGGCTTGGCATTTTAAATGTCATCCTGTACATGAATGGAAAAGGTCCTTTCAAATGCAGGAACAGAAGATTAACAAACCACATCTTGTCGCTATCTACCTGTCGGCATTTTCCATGCTGGCGTTGGCGGCAGCATTAGTCTATTTCACCATCGAGCTGGTGGGTCTGGCGAGACAGATCCCCGATATTCTGCAGACCGTGAATAATACCAGCGAAAGAATCGCCCCGGTCATCACCGAGGTCGGTGCGATTACAGAGCTGGTACCACCGATACTCAAAGAGATCGAAGAAACCCGTAAGGTGGTCAAACCGGCGATAGAGGAATACGCAAAGACCAATCAGCAGATTCCCCGTATCCTCGATGAGGTTGCCGCCACACGCAAGGCGCTGCCCGCCGTACTCAAATCTGCCGATAAGGCTTCTGCTGCTGTCGTGACTATGTCGAAACAGGTAGAAGCTCTCCGTCCGTTAATTCCCGAGGTGCTGTCGGAGGTCGAGAAAACACGCGAATCGATCCCTGGCATGCTGGATCGTGCTGACCAGATCGTGGCGAATGCACGTGATGCCGGCAAAGAAGCCAGCCAGGGCGCAGTCAGCGGAGTATTTACTGGCATATTGATGGCGCCATTCGTTTTTGTCGGCGATATCGGTAAAAGCCTTGTTGATATTAGTGGCAAAAATGCAGACAAGCTGTCGAAGGACGATTATGCACTGGTCGAAAAGGCAAGCCGTGAACTGCTGGCGCAGGGAAACAAAGGCGAAGTAAAAAACTGGGAAAACAAGAAAAACAACAGCTCAGGAACGGTAACACTGGTCGATATCACCGAGAATTCGGAAGACGAAGACAATGTCGAATGTCGAGAACTTCATATCTATATTAAACACAAAGGCGAGACCATTCAGGATAAAAACAGAACATTATGCAAGGATGCAGATGGTAAGTGGGACTTTAAATAGTTTTTCTCGTCTTACACGCAACTGAATCGAGCTATATTGATTTTCTATATAGCATTTTGGTGAATTGATAGTAAAATGCGCAACTCAGATTTGCCGGCAATGAATTTCTGACAGTTATTGGGGAATCGTCTAGCGGCAGGACTGCGGACTCTGACTCCGCCAACCTAGGTTCAAATCCTAGTTCCCCAGCCATGCAAATACAAAAGCCCCTAAAAAGGGGCTTTTGTATTTGGGTTGTTGGGGGTTCTATATTTGGGCCTTGTTCAGCAAATTTGTCAGGAACAAATTTGAACATGCGAAGCATGGCACGAAGGGAACCTGCAGATCTTGCCCGGCTTTCTTGACGGCCTGCTCAATAGCTGTTCTCTGTATAAAGTTTGATTCAATATAACAATAACATTAGTATTCATTTTTCTATTTTCAATTAATCACCGTGATGATCTTCAGATCGATATGAAGCAAAAAATAGTCAATATGCTCGAGTTGCAGGACTCGATGAATTCAAAAGTAAATGCCGACTGGCGCAATGCAGGAAATGAATGGTACCGCGCGATCTGGATGGAAGCATCTGAGATGTTGGAGCACTACGGCTGGAAGTGGTGGAAGAGCCAGGAGCCGGATTACATGCAGGTGAAACTTGAAGTGGTCGATATCGTGCATTTTGCCCTCAGTATCCGTTTGCAGCAGAACATGGCATTAGATGAAACAGCGGATATTATCGCCAGAGATTTTGAAAACTCGATGCAGGCAGAAGATATTAAGAAGACCATAGAGTGTCTTGCGTTGGTGACCTTGACTGATCAGGGTGCGCACTTTTCTTTTATTGCCGGTATCATGAAGTATCTGGAAATGCCGTTTGACGAGCTGTACGTGATGTATGTTGGTAAAAACGTGCTGAATATGTTCAGGCAGGACAATGGTTACAAAGAGGGCACCTATAACAAGATCTGGAATGGCCGTGAAGACAATGAATACCTGGCAGATATCATGAAGCAGCTAAATGCCGATAGTCAGACTTTTCAGAATAAAATTTATGAAGAGCTTTCAAAGAATTATGCAGCTTAAAGTTTCTTGCTGCTGATATACCTGAGATAAAAAAAGCGCACATTGTGCGCTTTTTTTATCTCAGACGGCTCTGGTTTTAAACGTACTTCGCCTGTTTTTTTGGATACAGAGAATCAACTCTGCCGACGATTTTTTCATCTGGTTTATAGACGATAGCAGGATCCTTGGTCGGGTAATCCAGGCTGTACAGGAAATGGCGCATACAATTGATGCGAGCGCGTTTCTTGTCATCCGATTTAACTACTATCCACGGTGCGTCTGCGGTATCGGTATGGAAGAACATGGTGCGTCTGGCTTCGGTATAGTCATCCCACTTGTCCAGTGACTGCAGATCGATCGGGCTGAGTTTCCAGTGTTTCAAGGGGTCATGTGAACGGGCATGGAAGCGGCGCAGTTGCTCCTGACGGCTGACAGAGAACCAGTACTTGCGCATGATCAGGCCGGAATGTACCAGCATTCTTTCCAGTTCAGGCGCGGTACGTAAAAACTCCAGATGTTCTTCCGGGGTGCAAAAATGCATCACACGTTCGACACCGGCGCGGTTATACCAGGAACGGTCAAAAAAAACGATTTCGCCATTCGTCGGCAACTGCCGGATGTAACGCTGGAAATACCACTGACCCTGTTCTACTTCATTGGGTTTTTCCAGTGCAACCACATGTGCCGAGCGCGGGTTCAGGTGCTCCATGAAACGCTTGATAGTACCGCCCTTACCGGCGGCATCACGGCCTTCGAAAAAACCGGCGATACGTTTCTGTTCATCTTTAACCCATGCCTGAACTTTTAACAGTTCTGACTGCAGCAACTGCTTTTCATGCTCATATTCGCTGGTGCTCAGTTTCTCCGGGTAAGGGTACTCGCCCATTTCATAACTGACTCGTAACAGGTCGGCGGCCGAGATTATTTCGGGAGTGGCCAGAACCTTTTCTGGTTCTGACATTGTATCGAGAATTTCCTGCAGGTCTTTTTTGGTTCTTTTTTTAGCGGTCATAATTTTTTAATATGTGGTTTATTGAGGGCAAACGAAAACTATATCAAATTAAAGGGAGTAAATAATTGATAGAGATCATGGGATTTCAGATTTATAAAGATCAAATCCATGATTGATGAGCGATATGGATAATAACGCTGTTTATATCATTTATGTATATAGACTTTTAACTTGAACATTTACCATGTTATGGTCAATATCAGCTGGCTTATTATAACGGGAGGTGTTTTATGAATGATGTTCTGGATCTGATATTTAATTTCTGGGTAGGACTTGCTGTACTGGCGCTAGTGCTGGTGAAATATACTTTCAAACTTGTACCGCAGAATCGTGCCTTCGTGGTCGAGCGCTTTGGCAAGTACAACAAAACCATGGAAGCAGGTCTCAATTTACTCATGCCCTTCATAGATAAGGTAGCCTATGACCGCTCCTTGAAAGAGCATGCCTACGATGTACCCAGTCAGGCGGCCATCACGCGCGATAATATCTCTCTTGTGGTTGATGGTGTGCTTTACCTGAAAGTGCTCGATCCATACAAGGCGTCATATGGGGTAGATGATTATGTCTATGCGGTGACCCAGCTGGCGCAGACAACGATGCGCAGTGAGATCGGCAAGATCGAGCTCGACAAAACCTTCGAGGAGCGTGAGGCATTAAATATCAATATCGTAGCGTCGATTAATGAAGCGGCTGCCCCGTGGGGTGTGCAGGTGCTGCGATATGAGATCAAGGATATCGAACCGCCGCGCACGGTGCTCGAAGCGATGGAAAGGCAGATGAAAGCCGAGCGTGAAAAGCGTGCGGTTATCCTCGAGTCGGAAGGCGAACGGCAGTCTGCCATCAACGTTGCCGAAGGCAATAAGCAGGCTATCGTGCTGGCAGCAGAGGCCGACAAGGAGCAGCAGATCCTGCGGGCAGAAGGTGAGGCGCAGGCGATTCTGGCAGTGGCTGACGCCAGGGCAAAGGCACTGGAAGTGGTCGGTACGGTAGCGATGGAGGAAAAAGGGCAGAAGGCGATCCAGCTTGACCTGGCGGAACGGGCGATCAGCGCAAAAGAAGCGATCGCGAAACAGTCTTCAGTGGTGTTGCTGAGTGATGAAAAAACCAGCGCATCAAATATCGTGGCAGAAGCCATGACTATCATTAATGCCATCAATCGTAATAGCGATAGCAATAAAGACAAAAATTCCGGAGTGCGCTAACGATGCTGGAGTACATCAATAATAATTTATCCGGATTCTGGATAGCGTTAGGTTTTGCCCTGCTCGCTGCCGAAGTGCTTTTGTTTGGCTTTACCACCATCATATTTTTATTTGCCGGGCTGGGCGCCATAACAACGGGCCTGTTGATGGAGGCAGGTCTTTTGCCGCTGACATGGACCGCCGGCACGGCCAGTTTTGGTATTGCCACGGGTATCAGCAGTGCGATTTTATGGAAGCCACTGAGAAGAATGCAAGATGCGGCAACACCGCAAAAAAGGCAAAAGAGTGACATCGTCGGTTATGAATTTGTACTGTCGGATGATATTTCTCGTGCCATCCCGGGCAGTCATCGTTATTCGGGCGTAGACTGGAAAGTCGAAATTGATAGCAGTAGTGAATCTGATAATTTGGCTAAAGGAGAGCGAGTCATTGTCGTCTCTGTAGATGTTGGCCTGTTTCGGGTTAAAAAGCTGGCTTGAGATAAAATAATGAAGTCTGCAGGCAATAAAAAACCCGGCATGACCGGGTTTTTTATTGATGCATCCTCAGTAAGACCAGGTTGTCTTACCGATGTATTTTGAATGATCTATTTAATCTTTGCTTCTTTGTACAGTACATACTGACGTACTACTGGATCGAATTTTTTCATTTCCAGTTTTTCAGGCATAGTGCGTTTGTTTTTGGTCGTTGTGTAAAAGTGACCGGTGCCTGCAGATGAAACCATTTTAATTTTATCGCGCATGATATTTCCCCTAAACCCAGAAATTAAACGTTTTCGCCACGTGAGCGCATATCAGCTAAAACCACTTCGATGCCCTTTTTATCGATAATTCGCATACCGTTGGCAGTAACGCGTAGTTTTACGTGACGGTTCTCGCTCTCTACCCAGAAACGGTGTGTGTGCAGATTAGGCAGGAAACGGCGTCTTGTTTTGTTATGAGCATGGGATACGTTGTTACCGGTTATGGGACGCTTTCCGGTTACCTGGCATACTCTAGACATTGTGATTACTCCAAAAATAAGGCCGTTACAGCCCCTGAAAAATTGAGCCGGCAATTCTAACGAAGAATAAAGGCGCTGACAAGCTAAATAGAGACTTATATTCACTAATTATTAAGACATCAGAGTCTGGTTTACAGGCATGTATAATACGCAGCGAATAGTATTTGAAAATTGCCGCAATGGCCAGCTGAGACTGCGGTGTTGGCAATAATAAGATAGAGAATTGAAGAATGGCGCTAGATATCGTATTTATTGAAGATTTACGCATTGAAACCATCATTGGTATTTATGACTGGGAGCGGAAGGTCAAACAGACGATATCGCTTGATATCGAGATGGCTGCAGACAACATTAAACCGGCTGCATCAGAAAATATCGATGATGCCTTAAATTATAAAGCCGTAGCCAAGCGGATGATAAGTTTCACCGAGGAAAGCCAGTTTCAGCTGGTAGAAACATTGGCAGAGCGCCTGGTTGAAATCATCATGAATGATTTTAATGTCCCCTGGTGTCGTCTGAAACTGAGTAAATTAGGCGCTGTAACAGGCTCCAGGTCGGTGGGCGTTATTATTGAACGCGGCCAGCGTTGAATTGGTATCAGGAAAATGGCCACCATTTATATCAGTCTGGGCAGTAATATTGATCGTGAGGAAAATACCCGCGCCGGCGTGAAGGCATTGCAGCGTGCATTTGGCGAGCTGAGGTTGTCTTCGGTGTATGAAAGTGAGGCCGTCGGTTTCGAGGGTGATGCCTTTTATAACATGGTCATTGCCTGTGAAGTCGATACCCCGGTCCACGAAACGAATCAGATATTGCGTGATATCGAAGATGCCAACGGCCGTGATCGCAGCGGACCCAGATTCTCTTCACGAACACTGGATCTTGACCTGCTGCTGTATGACGATCTGGTGATCGATGAAAACGGGTTGACATTACCACGAGGCGAAATCTTAAAAAATGCTTTTGTGTTATGGCCGTTAGCTGAATTAGCGCCGGATATGATTCACCCTGAAACGGGTACCCGTTTCGCCGAACTCTGGGCTGCTTTTGATAAGTCTAAAGAAAACCTGAAACCGATTGATTTTTCTTTTTAGTGATGAGTTATAACGTCGATGAATTCTATTGCCTGTGACCTTTATGTGGACATCTCCGGCACCGATTGCGCAGCACCATCTTCGAAACTGAACGATGCGTTAGAGGTGCTATTGCCGGGACAAACTTTGATGGCGGCTTCGAAGAAGCATGAGATGCAGTGTGATGTCACAGCATTTTGCAGGCATCGAAATCTACAGCTGTTCGATCAGGGTGAAGTAGATGATATGTTTTATTTTCTGATCAAAATACAGGTTTAGTTGTCTGCTCGTGATTGCGAGTAGCCTGCGCTGAAGAAATCAAGCAACAAATCCTATGAAAACAATAGGTTATTGTTTAATTTTATCGGCAAGAAATTCGATCATACGTTTTACTTTCGGTGGTACAAACCGCCGCTCCGGATATACCGCGTGAATGTCATAAGCTGCCGGCCTGTACTCAGGCAGGATTATTTTTAGCTGCCCGGTGTTGATGAACTTTTGTGCATACCACTCATATAATATAGAAATGCCCAGGCCGGCTACCGTTGCATCACAGATTGCGTCCGGGCTACTGGCTTTTAAGCGACCATTGACACGAATAGATTCTTCCCCTTCCTGTGTGCTGTTGAAGTACCAAAGGTCTGGAGTTTTTTGCAGCGTGTAGATCAGGCAGTCATGCTTGATCAGATCGCTGGGTTTTTTAGGGCGACCATGTTTTACCAGGTATTCTGGACTGGCAACGACGATCCGAGGGCTGGTGCCGATCTTCCTTGCGATCAGTGTGGAGTCGGAGAGCGGGCCGATGCGAATGG
>Ga0316188_10000242_pt1 | contig 21294 bp, 20 predicted proteins | sample Phiworburrow1_MG_FD_204933 | JGI IMG/M metagenome (GOLD analysis project Ga0316188, IMG submission 204933) | Coastal sediment microbial communities from Maine, United States - Phippsburg worm burrow 1 | ecosystem: Environmental > Aquatic > Marine > Coastal > Sediment | place: USA: Maine... | reverse complement strand
CTCACCCCTGGCTGGCAGCGGCGCCGCGACGGCTTCGTAGTAGTGGTCCCCGACGTTGAATGCGCCAACGGCCAGACCCTCCGCGACCTGCCGTTCATTGAACTGATCCTGCAGCGTCACTTCCGCACCCTCAACAGTCTGCACCTGGACCCGCACCGCCATGGCCGCCTCAACGACGACATCACTCACCGGCACGTCAGCGACCGCATAGCGCGGCACGTCCACCGTCGGCGGCGGCTCCGGCACCTGAGCGCGATGCTCGTCAGGCAGCTGGAGCCACTGCTCGTGCGCAGGATTGGGGCCCGCCACGGTGCCGATCAGGACCTCGCGCTGCTCCACCCTCGGCGCGCTGGTGCTGTCGACCGCCGCATTCAGCACTTCCCCCGCCACCTGGAACTGCATCATGGCAGTCGCCGACGGACCCTCCACGATGGCCGCTCCGGCATTCCCCAGCCGCTGCCGCACGCTCTGCGCCAGCTGCTCGCCGTGCTCACCCGCGAAACCGGGGATGTCATACCGCACTCTGGCCTGCTCCAGCACCTGCCCAAAGGCCGCGCCCATGTTATTGGCAAGCACCGCATTACCGGGATCGAGATTCTCAATGATGGAGAGATAGGCCAGCGCCTCCGACTGCCGGCGGGCTCTCTCCGAGGCCTGATAACGGCGCACCATCTCGTCGATGAATGCCTGCTGCGCCTTGCTCGGCTGCGCGCTATCGTCGACCTTGCCCCGAATGAAACCGGACTTTTCAAAGGCGCGATAACTCTCCAACCAGTTGCGCTGGCGGCGCAATTTGTCACCGAGCGCATCGTAATAGGCGGCCAGCTCCATGGCATCCTGTGCCACCCGGTTACCATGGGTAACATACGCAGCGGTTTGCGCGAATTCATGGAAGATGCGGTAGGCGTCCTCGGGCGCCCCTTCCACCAGAGCCTGCCAGAAGCGCTGCTCAAACAAGCCCGCCTCCACCAGCTCCCGGTAGAAGACCAGCTCGCGATAAGCCGGATCGGCCGCCGCCACCTGATCGAACAGGTCTCTGGCCACGGACAGCTGTTTGCGCTCTACCGCGCTCACGCCTGCCGCGTAGAGCTTGCTCAGCTCCTGGCTTGCCTGCTCGTAGAGCGCCTGGGTCGGCGCGCTGGTGTCGAGCTCGGCCAGTTGTTTGAGCACGCTGTAGCGGCTGCCCGCGGCGGCGCCGTCCAGCCCCGACAGTCGCTGCGTCAGGCGCGCGATCTCAGCATCGGTTTGCCGTCGCAGCGCACTGGCCTGCTGATTGAGTTCCGGGCGTTCGAATGGCCGGAAGCGCCTCAGCGCCAGGATTTCACCGTCCAACTCGTCCAGCTCTGCCAGCGACAAGGGCGAATCGCCGGCCGCGGCAAGCAATGCGTCGATGCGCTGCAAGCTGGGTTGCGCCAGGCGGGTGCCGACGTCGTCGCGCACCTGTGTGAGCTGCAGGGCCTTGCTGCTGCCCACCCTGGCCTTGTCCAGTTGCGCCTGCAGCTGATCGAACAGCACTTCCAGTTGGCCGGCCCGCTCGGCCAGCTCGATGTCCTCGGTGGTCACGGTCGGCGCCGCGGCGCAGGCGGCGAGCAACAGAGCGCCGCCCGCAATCATCGCTTTCGCGCCCACCAGCGCGCTGCGCGCCGATTTTTTCACTTCAAGCATGTCGATAACCCACATCGGTAAACGCGCGCCCGGCCGATGCAGGGCGCGCCAAAAAGGTCGCAATGATAACGAATTGCCGCGCCCCACACAGCACCTGACACCAGGCCAAGCGGCCCGTTCACGCTGCACCCTCCCCCTGTTTGACTATAGACGCACAGGCGATGCCGGCACTGCGGTACCACACCGGGAGATGGCGGTACCGCGCCGCTCATGCGGGGCACTGGGGGTGGGAAACGGTTACGGCCTGGCGGCAGGATCGGCGAGCACCCTGCGCGGCAGCAGGGTCGCCAGGGCGCGCCGGCTCACCCCAGCTGCCACGCCCGTGTTATCGACACGGGCGGGAGCAGCGCGGCAGGGGCACCAACGCCCTGGGATATCGCCCGCGCCAGCCAATCAGACCGACAGGCGCTGACTGCTGTAGGGCGCGTGCGCGGCCACTTGCGGCCAGAGTATGTTCATGGCCTGGCCGTCCAGCAGGATGCGTTTGGGCAGCGCCCCCGTCGCGGACACAGACTGGGCCAGATAGTGGCAATTGCCGGAAACGCCCAGCCACTTCTCCAGCTTGAGAGAGCACAGCACCGGGTGAATCGCACGGGACAACGCCAGCAGTTCCCGCTCAGACTTGAGGGACAGATCAGAAAAAATATCTGCCGCCACCGCGCCCTCATAGGCGGGCTCCCGCAGCTTCAACGCCGCCACCACCGCCATTTCGCGATCACTGCTGATCGGCGCACCCGCAGCCAGCAGGCGCAGCGTCTTATAGATACCCCTTGAGGTCATCAAACATACGGGCACAATCTTATGATCCATCAGTTCCTTCCAACTCGTCCGCGACGAAGAATTCACAAAAAAACTTCACGCTAATAATAGAAACCAAACGGCCCCTGTTAAATAGGAAGTTGTACACGAGCGGCTAGCGGAATATGCCTATCCCCGCGCCCTCGGAAACTCCCGCATGCGGCCCACCGGAGAGCGCCCTCGCTTTTGTTCCCGGCGCCGTCTATAGTTGCGCGACCCCCGCAATGGTGCCCATCGGGCGTAGCCATGAGCCATTATCGTATTCGACTGATCATCGGCAGCGCGTGCGCAAGTGCCGCGCTCACCGTGCTGCTGCTCGATCTGCTGGGTTGGCTGAAGCCGCGCGCAGCGGCGGCAGGGTTACCTTTTTTTGCCAGCGAGATGCCGGGGCGCGCGGATGTGTCCCCCTTCCGCATCGATTGCCGGGCGCAGCTTGCCAGGGTCTGGAGCACATCCGACGACGGCAGCGCGCCCGCCTATCTGCGTGACGACCGCCAGCGGCTCGTCATCTGTGCCCAGCCTCCCGTGCCCGCGGATTCAGGGCAGCCCAGCACGCGATGATCTGCGGGCACCTTTTACTTTCCACCACTCACCAGTAAACTTGCCAGTTACCTACCGGCACCCAGAAGGGGTAACCGTTGCCTAATTCATTGTCCAAGTGTCTGCAACTGGTCGATACCCCCGCGATGCGCCCGCTGCTCAGGAGTATTGTCCGGGGCCTCGAAAAAGAGAGCCTGCGCGTCACGCCCGCCGGCATGCTGGCACAGACACCCCACCCCTCGTGCCTGGGTTCCGCGTTGTGCAACCCCTACATCACGACGGACTATTCCGAAGCGCTGCTCGAATTCATCACCCCGCCCCAGCAGGACATCCCGTCCCTGCTGACAGGCCTGGATGACCTGCACCGCTTTACCTATCAGTGCCTGGATGAGGAACTGCTGTGGACGGCCAGCATGCCGTGCATTCTGCGGGGCGACGAGAACATACCCGTAGCCCGCTACGGCCACTCGAATATCGGCAGAATGAAGACGGTTTACCGCCTGGGACTGGGCTACCGCTATGGTCGCGCCATGCAGACCATAGCGGGCATCCACTACAATTTTTCCCTGCCGGACGCCTTCTGGGAAAGCTATGGCGGTGCGCTCGGCAATACCCTGCCTCTGCAGGCCTTCAAGAATCAACAATACCTGGCGCTCATCCGCAATTTCAGGCGCTATGCCTGGCTGCTGATCTACCTGTTCGGCGCCTCGCCGGCGCTGTGCCGGAGCTTTCTCGGCGACCAGGCTCACAACCTCGACGCCTTTGACCAGGCCACGCTGTATCATCCGCACGCGACCGCTTTGCGCATGGGCAAGCTGGGTTATCAGAGCAGTGCACAGGAGGGCATCGTCGTACCCTACAACTCGCTGGAGGCCTACATCGGCGCGCTGACACAACTGCTGACGCGGCAGGACGCCACCTACCAGCGCGTGGGCACGAGGGGGCCGGACGGTCAATGGCGCCAGCTGTCCACCGCCCTGCTGCAGATCGAAAATGAATTTTACACCACGATACGGCCCAAGCAGCCAATACGCAGCGGGGAGGCACCCATTCTGGCGCTGGCTGAACGAGGCATCGAGTACGTCGAGGTGCGCGCGCTGGACGTCAATCCCTACCTGCCGCTGGGCATCGACTCCAGCCAGCTGCGCCTGCTGGACCTGTTTCTGCTGTACTGCCTGCTGCTGCCAAGCCCGGACCTGGACGCGGACGAGTACCACGAGTGCCAGGCCAATATGGGCACCGTCGTCGACAGCGGCAGGATGCCCGGCCTGCAACTGCAGCGCGCAGGCGCTGCGGTAAGCCTGCAGGCCTGGGCGGGCGAACTGCTCGGCGGGCTGGCGCAGATCGCGCAGCTGCTGGATGGCGACCAGCCCGGCGCGCCGTATGGGGCGGCCGTGCAGTTGCAGCAGCGCAAGCTGGCAGACCCCTGGCTGACGCCGTCCGGCATGATCATGAGCGACCTCGCGCTCAATGAGCGCTCCTGGTACCACTTCGCCATGGAGCAATCGCAACTGCATGCCGAGGAATTCCGCAGGCGACCGCTCAGCGCAGAACGCGCCGCGTTTTTCCAGGACGCGGCACGGCAATCGCTGGAGGACCAGGCACGCGCAGAGCAGGCCAGCGAGCCCCCCTTCGAGGAATTTCTCCAGCACTACTATCAGCAGTACCACCGCTTTCCCGCGGCGCCCTTGAACTAGCCAGCACGTGAACTATCTGGCGCATTTCCACCTCGCCGCGGGCGATGATGAGTTGATACAAGGGGCGCTGCTGGGAGATTTTGTCAAGGGACACTTGCGCGGCGAGTACCCTCCCGGCATCGAAAGAGGTATCGCGCTGCACCGCAGCATCGACGCGCTGAGCAACGCCGACGGCGAACTGGCAGTACTGCGGACCGAGCTGCCAGACCACCTGCGCCGCTACAGCGGCATCATCACCGACGTCGCCTTCGATTTCTATCTGAGCCGGCACTGGCTGGACTTTCACAGTGACAGCCTCGAGCACTTCGCACAGACCGTCTACGCGGTACTGGCCCGCAACCAGCACGCCTACCCCGCCAACGCGCGAGCATTTTGCCAGCGCCTGATCGACCACGATCTGCTGACCCAGTACGGACAGTGGGAGGCGGTGGACCGGGTGCTGACCAGCATCGGCTGGCGCCTGGCCAGGGATAACCCCCTGCGCGCGGGCGCCGAGCCCATCGAACACCGCAGAGCGCAGCTGCGGAAGGCCTTCCTGAACTTCTACCCCCGCGCCCAGCGTCACGTCGATGCGTTTCTGGCGGCCAACCCGGCCTAGCGCTGCGCTGCCCCGTGTCCGACCTGCCGGCATTGACCGCAGCCCCGCCCTTTGCGCTATGATTCGCGTCCAGCAGGGCCACGCAGGCCCGTCACTTCGCCATTGAGGAATCATCAAAACATGCTCGCCACCCCTACCAACCGGGCGCTGTTTCTGGGCTTGTTCCTGTTCTGCTGCGGGCTGATGGCCACCGGGTTCACGTTCCAATATGCCATGCACCTGGAACCCTGCCCGCTGTGCATTACCCAACGATTTTTCATCACCCTCGCGGGACTGCTCGCGCTGATCGCCTGCCTGCACAATCCCAGAGCCATCGGCACCAGGGTATACAGCGCCGCAATACTGTTCGCCAGCGTGGCGGGAGGAGCTTTCTCCGGACGACAGTTGTACCTTCAAAGCCTGCCAGCGGACCAGGTGCCCGCCTGCGGCCCCGGCCTGCGCTACATGCTGGAGGCGTTTCCACTCAACAAGGCGCTGACTCTGCTGCTCAAGGGCGACGGCAATTGTGCCGAAGTTGTCTGGTCATTTCTGGGGCTTAGCATACCCGGCTGGACGCTCATCGCCTTCGCCATGATCGGCGCCACCGCCATCTATCTGCTGGTCAAAGCAGGCTCGGCCCAGGCCCGGTAGCGCGGGCCGCGCGCCATGCCACGCGGGCAATGCGCGTTGACAGAACGGCATAAGAGTCTATCGTTTATTGTTACGGGACCCTTCGCAGAGTTCCGGGAGCACGGCCATCGCCAAGTGTTCCATACAGCCACCTTGCCGCACCCTGCGGCAATCCGTATAGTGAAAATCAAGCGACAGTTAACAGCGGGCGAGGACCATGCAACGACACCCCGACAGACTCAGAAAACAATGGGAGAAAGTGGAAGAGTTGCTGGAGCACTGGCTGCAGGAACGCAAGGAACTGCTGGTGCTGTATTGCAACTATGGCAAGAACGGCAACCAGGCGGTCCATGGTGATCCGCAACCGCGCTGGGTGGATGCCAGGCGGTTCTGCCAGATTCTGGTCGACTACGTCAGCGCCGGCCACTTTGAAGTGTATGACCAGCTGGTGCGCGAAGCCCAGGTCGCCAACGCTTCGATAGCGCTGGCGGAAGAGCTCTATCCAAAAATCCACGAGACCACCCAGATCGCGCTGGACCTCAACGACAAATATGCCACCGAAGAACTCTGGGAGTTACACCAGGCGGACTTCCCGGGGGACTTGTCCAAGCTTGGCGAGGCACTGAGCAACCGCTTTGAAATGGAAGATCGGCTGATCAGCGAGATGCACAGCTGTCACGAACCGATGACCGCATAGTCCCCCACGCAAGCACCCTGCAAATAACCGGCTTTCGCCGGTTATTTCGTTAGGGCTACTCAGCTCTGCGGGACGATATTCATGAGTTCGACTTCGAATATCAGCGCAGCGTTGGGCGGGATGGGTCCCTGTCCGCCACTGCCGTAAGCCAGATCGGGCGGGATGAACAGCTGCCATTTGGAGCCCACCGGCATCAGCTGCAGAGCCTCCTGCCAGCCGGGAATGACATTGCCCACGGGGAACGTGACGGACTCTCCCCGCTTGTAGCTGCTGTCGAACTCCGTGCCATCGACCAGCGTTCCGCGATAGTTGACCTCAACCGTATCAGTGCCCGCCGGCTTCTTGCCCTCGGCTTTCTCCATGACGCGATACTGCAGGCCGCTGTCAAGCGTCACCACGCCTTCTTTCTTGGCGTTTTCCGCCAAAAAGCTGGCCGCCGCCTCGGCATTGGCCGCAGCGATGCGCCCTTGTTCGGCCTGCTGTTTTTCCATCATATCGGCCTGCACGCGCTGCGCAACCTCCTGCAGGCGCTCGTGCGCTACCCGCGGCTCGAGCTTGTCCAGCGCATCGCGCATGCCGGCCATGAGGCCGACCGCATCGATATCGAGCGGGCTCGCGGCCATCTGGCTGCCAATCTGGAAACCAACCCCGTACGAGTAAATCTGCGCATCGCTTTCCAGCTGCAGTTCGGCAGCAGCGCCACCCGCATCGTCCTGAGGGGCCTTGGCGCAGGCCGCGATCACCACCGGCACCAGCGCCAGGGTGAATAATCTCTTGGTATTCATCAAGTTGTCCTTATCCGTTGAAAGAGTCGCCCACCGGGGCGAGCGGCAAACATTATAGGTGAATTGTCAAAGCCTTTTGTGAATTAAATGCGCGCCCAGCACTGCGGGCAAAGTTCTCTGGCCGACTGCGCAGGAAACGCCGCCGCCAGCAACGCCAGGCCGTGCGCCGCAACCCCCCTCGGCTCACCGTAAACGCGCCACAAACTCGCCAGGTTCGCCAGCAGCGCCGCGGGCGCGACCGGCCCGGCGCCGCGGTGAGGGCAGGTGCGGCGCCACCAGGCAAACAGGAACGCCTGTTCGACCCGCTCGGCCGCCAGCTCGACCGCCGCCAGCGCCCGCCGCAACAGTCGCAGCAGCATCATGTCGCGCCGGCTCAGGCCGCGGCGGCCGCGCCGCAGGGGCTCGATAACCCAGCGCCGCCAGCGCACGAGCCGCGGTTCGCTCAGCAGGCGGGCCAGGCTGGCGCAGTCAATGCACACGCCCTGCAGGCCGCACCAGCACATCAGCAAGAGCACGTTCACATCCACGCCGCACCGGTCCTGCAGCGCCAGGCAGGCGCTGGCCACCCCTGGTTGCGCGTAGAACTCCAGACTGAATTCCCACAGGGGATTGCCATCACTCATACGCTGTCGTCGCCGGCCGATTCGACCGCAATTTACCGTTGTCAGGTTCGAAGAACCGGTGCTAGTATCGGAGCTCAATCGCACGAATGGATAACAATAAACATGGTTAAACCGATTGAATACACTGATGAAGTCCTGAAAGTGATACGCCATTGCGGCGTGCTGGGCCTCAAGGTCAAGGAGGTCGAGGAGCAGGGGCTGACGCTCGAGTTGCCCTACAGCCCGGACATCGTAGGCAATCCCGATACCGGCGTCATCCACGGTGGCGCCATCACCACCCTGATGGACACCGCCATGGGCATGGCCGTTCCCGTGGCCATCGGCGCCTTCGAAATGTGTCCGACCCTCGACCTGCGCATCGATTACATGGGTTCGGCCGAACCCAAGCAGGCGGTATTCGGCCGGGCCGAAATCTATCGGATCACCGACAACGTCGTGTTCGCGCGCGGCTGGGCCTACCAGGATGACTCCGATCGTCCCATTGCCCGATGCCTGGCTACCTTCATGCGCCTCGGCAAGCACTTAAAGGAATCCAAGCAATGACCTGGCAACACGAAGTCCACCGACTCGAACAGCACAAAAACTACGACCGGGTCATCCAGGAGATACCCTACGCCCGCTTCATCGGCATGTCGTGCATCCCCATCGGGCAGTCGCTGATCTTCACCCTGCCCGCCAAGGAGGACAATCTGGGCAATCCCACACTGCCGGCACTGCACGGGGGCGTGATCGCCGGGTTCATGGAGATGTCCGCCAGCCTCTTCGTGCTGCTCACCCAGGACGTACGGGCGATGCCGAAAGTCATCGACTTCGCCATCGACTATCTGCGCCCGGGCCGACTGCAGGAAACCTATACCGAAGTACAGGTCATCCGCCACGGCAAGAAGATCGTCAACGCCTACGTTCTCGCCTGGCAGGACACCAAGAAGACCCCCACCGCGACGGCGAGGGTCCACCTGCTGCTGCCCTGACCGCTCAAGCGGCCATGGCCAGCACCTCATCGACGAGTCGCCGGATGCCCGCGGCGGCTTCGCCGATGTTGCCGGCCAGCATGTAGGCCGGCGTGGTGACCAGCTTCCGCTCCTGATCGATGACGATTTCGGTTACGGGACAGCTGACATGACGGGCTCCCATCGCCTCCAGCGCGGCAGCGGTCTCCTGATCCGTACCGATGGTGCAGGCGACGCCCGCGCCATAAATCCGCGCGGCCAGGGCGGGGGCGATACAAATCAGACCGATGGGTTTGCCCTGCTCGTGCAGCTGGCGCGCAAACCGCAGCACATCGTCCTGCACCCGCATGTCGGCCCCGTTGACGGCGAAGTCAGACAGGTTCTTGGCCGCGCCGAAGCCGCCCGGCACCAGCAGCGCCGCGTAGTCATCCGCATGCGCCTGCGCGAGGTCCAGTATGTCCCCCCGCGCGATGCGTGCCGCCTCCACCAGCACATTGCGCCGCTCTCCCGCCGCGACCTCGCCGGTCAGGTGATTGACGACGTGCATCTGCGGGATATTCGGCGCCAGGCATTGGTAGGCAACGCCCCGCTCCGACAGACGCAGCAGCGTGAGCACGCTCTCGTGTATCTCTGCCCCGTCATACACGCCACAACCCGATAAGACCACCGCGACCTTTTTCATCGAACCACCTCCTGATTGCCTGAAGACTCACCCCGCATCGGGCTCCACCGCACAGCATACAATGCGGCCTGCCCGCCACCCAGCACATGCAGCCCGGCGCGCCGCCGCTGGGCTCATTGCCGCTCGCGCACCCAGCGATGATAGCGCTCGGCCATCGCCAGCAGCCGCCCGGGGGCATGGGCCTTGCGCCAATTGCCCGCCGCGAAGCGGTTGGCCTCAGACCAGGTGGGGTAAATGTGTATCGTGCCCAGCACCTTTTTGAGTCCCAGATTGTGGCGCATGGCCAGCACAAACTCGTGGATCAGCTCGCCCGCGTGGGCACCGACGATGGTGGCGCCCAGAATGCGATCCTTGCCAGGCGCGGTCAATACCTTGACGAACCCTCGATTTTCGCCATCGGCGCGGGCACGATCGAGGTCCGCCAGGTCATAGCAGGTGATCTCGACAGCGATGCCCTGCCGCCCGGCATCGCGCTCGCCGAGCCCGACGTGCGCCACTTCGGGGTCCGTAAAGGTAGCCCAGGGGACCACGGAGTAGTCGACCGGGAATCGGCGCACGCGCCCGAACAGCGCGTTGACCGTGGCATACCAGGCCTGATGGGAGGCCATGTGGGTGAACTGATAGGGACCGGCCACATCGCCACAGGCATAGATAGTGGGCACGCTCGTCGCCAGGTATTCGTCGACCGCCACTGTCCCCTGCGGCGTCAGCTCGATGCCGAGCTCCTGCAGCCCCAGTCCGTCCACCCGCGCCCTGCGGCCGATGGCCACCAGCGCCAGATCGAATTCGATCTCGATCCGCTCGCCGGCACATTCCGCGACCAGGCTGTGCCTGCCTGACTCGCTGCGAAATGCTTCGACGCGATGGTCGAGGCGCAGCGCAATGCCCTCGGACTCGAATTGCGCAGTGACGAAGCTCGCGACATCGGCATCCTCCCTGGGCAGAATGGTGGGAGCCATATCGACGAGCGTGACCGCCGCGCCCAGGCGAGCAAAGCTCTGGGCCAGCTCGCAGCCGATCGGACCCGCCCCCAGCACCAGCAGGCGCTCCGGCAGGGCCTGCAGCTGCCAGACGTCATCCGATGTCACATAAGGCACGCGCTCGAGCCCCGGAAAGGGAGGCACCAGCGGCCCCGCACCGGTGGCGATGACGATTCTGGGCGCTGCCAGCACCCTGTCCCCCACCTGCACTTCCCAGGGCGATATGATGCGCGCCTCGCCGCTGATACAGTCCACGCCCAGGGCGGTATACCGCTCGACCGAGTCGTTGGGCTCGATGGCCGCGATGGTCTCCCGCACCCGCGCCATGACCCGCGCGAAGTCGACCCGGGCCGGACCGACATCGATACCGAATTCGTGCGCGCGACTCACCTGCCGCCGCATCGCCGCCGAGCGGATCAGGGTCTTGCTGGGCACGCAGCCCGTATTGAGGCAATCTCCGCCCATCTGGTGCCTCTCGATCAGCACAACCCTGGCCCTGACCGTGGCGGCGATGAGCGACGACACCAGACCGGCCGATCCAGCGCCGATCACGATAAGATTGGTATCGAAGCGCCGGGGCCGGGTAAACGCCGCGAGCGCGCGTTGTCGCCGCCAGGCCGCCAACCCCCAGCGGGCAATCCAGGGAAACAGGCCAAGCAGCACAAAGGAGGCTATCAGGCCGGGAGACAGCAGGTCGCCCGCGGCACTGACGGATGCCAGCTGCGTGCCGGCATTGACGTAGACCAGCGTGCCCGGCAGCATGCCCAGCTGACTGACCCAGAAATATTGCCAGACGCGCATGGGCGTCAGCCCCATGAGCACGTTGATAAGGAAGAAGGGGAATATCGGCACCAGTCGCAGCGTGAACAGATAGCGCTTGCCATCCCGCGCCACGCCGCGATCTACCGACGCCAGCGCATCGCCGAAGTGAGCCTGCAGCCAATCCCGGAACAGCAGGCGCGAAATCAGAAAGGCCGCCGTCGCCCCCAGGGTGCTGGCAAATGACACCAGCACCGTTCCCCACAGCAGACCGAACAGAGCGCCCCCGGCCAGGGTCAGTACCGCGGCGCCGGGCAGCGACAACGACGTCACGCCCACGTAGACCAGAGCATAGAGCACACCCGCCGCTACCGGCCTGGCTGCGATCAGCTCCTGCAGGCGCGCGCGGTGCAGATCGAGATACTCGAAACTGAGAAAGCGCCCCAGATCGAACACAAAGAAGCCAGTGATGCAGATCGCCACCACCAACAAGAGCCACAATCGCCTGGTCATGACGGCCCTCCCCGGGCCAAGCTAATGACGCGCAGCACCCCAGCTGCGTTCAGCCGCGCCGCTGTCCCACTGTCCGGCGAAAAAAGCATCTGCGACACCCTCCCGCAGGGCCGTGTTCACCGCAGTGGCATCGTTGATATGCAGCGCCTCAAAGAGCGCGATCAGAATGGCCAGCCCGGGAGTAAACAGCAGGCGGCGGTTTTCATCGAGGTTGGGCAGGCGTACCTGATCCACCGCAGCAAACCGGCTCAGCAGCCGCTCGCGCAGGGCATAGAGGTCCGCCAGGGCAAATTGTCGCGAACCCAGCACCAGGGATACGGCCTGCGCCGTGCCGGAACAGGCGAATACCGCGGGCGGCGCGTCCCCCGCGAACCGCTCGCGCAGGGGATCGACCAGACCACGCGCCGCCTGCACACAGCCCGAGAAGGCTTCACCGTTCAAGGGGCGACCGGTGAAGTAGCGCTTGAGGCTGCTGACGCATCCCAGCTCGAGGCTCGCCAGACTCAGCACCCGCCCCCACTGCCCCAGAATGAGCTCGGTGCTGCCGCCACCGATATCGATCACCAGCGAGGGATCGCCGCCCCCGAGCTCCCTGGCAGCGACCGCCCGGTAAATCAGTGCCGCCTCCTCTTCGCCGCTGAGTACCTGAACCTGCGCGCCCAGCACCCCTGCCGCCGGTCGCAGCAGAAAGTCGGGATTGCTGGCCCGCCGCAGCGCCGCGGTGCCCACCGCCACCACCACATCGGCGCCATGGGCCAGCGCCATGTGATGGAATCGACGCAGGCAATCGAGCGCGGCATCCCGCGCCTGCGGCGTCAAGCGGTCACCCTCCATGAGCAGCGCCATCCGCACCCGCTCGACGGCATTGAAGCGGACCTGCAACGCACCCCCCTGCCAGCGGCAAACGAGCAGATGAAAGCTGTTGGAGCCCATGTCGATCGCGGCCAGCGTCAAGCTGTTGGCGGCTCTTGAAAATGGCAAGGCACTTCTCCTGCAATAGGTTGCAATCAGCCAGCCCCACCGGCCCGATTGGCGCAAACGACGATCGACAAGTCCGTTTTGCCAACTCTGAACCAAGAATGCTATGATTTCCAGCCTTGCAATACTTTGCGTACCCGTTCAATGGAGAAGCGTATGAGTGACAGCATCACCCACGTGACTGACAGCGCATTTGAGGCGGAAGTGCTCAACTGCACTCAGCCGGTGCTTGTGGATTTCTGGGCTGAGTGGTGTGGCCCCTGCAAAATGATTGCGCCGGCTCTCGAGGAAGTCGCTGAAGAATATAGCGGGCGCCTGAAAGTGTGCAAGGTGGACGTGGACTCGAACAACGAGACCCCGCAGAAGTACAATGTGCGTGGCATCCCGACGCTCATCATATTCAAGAACGGCAACGTGGAGGCCACCAAGGTCGGCGCCCTCTCCAAGACCCAATTGAAGGATTTCATCGATAAGGCGATGTAAGAACAGGACCCTGCGGCCCGGTCGTTCCTCATCGGGCCCGCCAAGAAAAAGCCGGTTCTCCACAGCCACGCGAGCAACCACCGGCTATAATTGCCCTACCGGAACGCCCCATAGCTGCCAGTACCCGCGTTGGCGCTCAGGCTTTTACCTGTGTGGAGCGCGTTCGACCACGACCACCAGACCTGCAGGCGGCACAGTTGCTCTGCTCGCGGCTCCCCGGGGCCCGAAAAGGGCAAGACTGCACACCGCATCCCTCCACCGGACTCCACGAACCCAGACGGCATAGCCATTTTGTCACCACTCGATGAAACACCCAGCGATGAAACTGGACGAAGTACGATTTCAGTGATAGATTTGCACTTTCTACGCCTTCTCTCGTTGCTTCGACCTACGCATTCAACCGCACACACTCGCTTTCCGCAAAAGTAAAAATAACCGGCAGAGCGCGCACGTGCTGTGTTCCCGATGCGCCAGGTTCTGCGCCCATCAATCTTTCAATCCCTAAAGCACAACTATGAATCTTACCGACCTCAAGACCAAGCCGATTCCGGAATTGATCAGCATCGCCAAAGAGCAGGGCCAGGAAAACGTGGCCCGCTCGCGCAAACAGGATATTATCTTTGCCATCCTAAAGAAGCACGCCAAGAGCGGCGAGGATATCTACGGCGATGGCGTCCTCGAAATTCTGCAGGACGGCTTTGGATTTCTGCGCTCGGCCGACAGTTCCTACCTGGCAGGGCCCGACGATATCTACGTGTCCCCCAGCCAGATCAGGCGCTTCAACCTGCGCACCGGAGACACCGTATCGGGCAAGATTCGCCCTCCCAAAGAGGGAGAGCGCTATTTTGCCCTGCTGAAGGTCGACGAGATCAACTTCACCAAGCCGGAGCAATCCCGGGTGAAGGTGCTCTTTGAAAACCTGACGCCGCTGTTCGCCAACAAGCGCATGGCGCTGGAAGCAGGCAATGGCAGCACGGAAGACCTCACCGGCCGCGTCATCGATCTGGCAGCACCCATCGGCAAGGGCCAGCGTGGCTTGATCGTCGCGCCACCCAAGGCCGGCAAGACCCTGATGCTGCAGCACATCGCTCAGAGCATCATACGCAATCATCCCGAATGCCATGTGATCGTGCTGCTGATCGACGAGCGCCCCGAGGAGGTGACCGACATGCAGCGCTCCGTCGGCGTCAACCGCGGTGCCGAAGTGGTGGCGTCCACCTTTGACGAACCACCCGCCCGCCACGTACAGGTGGCGGAGATGGTCATCGAAAAGGCCAAACGGCTGGCGGAACACAAGAAGGACGTCGTCATCCTGCTCGACTCCATCACCCGCCTGGCGCGCGCCTACAACACCATCGTACCCTCCTCCGGCAAGGTATTGACCGGCGGTGTCGACGCGCATGCGCTGGAACGTCCCAAGCGATTTTTCGGGGCCGCCCGCAACATCGAGGAGGGAGGCAGCCTGACCATCATCGCGACGGCGCTGATCGACACCGGCTCCAAGATGGATGAGGTGATCTACGAAGAGTTCAAGGGCACCGGCAATATGGAGTTGCACCTCGACAGAAAAATCGCAGAGAAGCGCGTCTATCCCGCCATCAATATTCGCCGCTCCGGAACGCGACGCGAGGAACTGCTCACTACCGACGACGAGCTGCAGCGCATGTGGATTCTGCGCAAGATCCTCCATTCGATGGAAGACACGCCCGCCATCGAATTTCTGCTCGACAAGCTCCGCAAGAGCAAGACCAACGACGAGTTCTTCGACTCGATGAAAGGCAAGTAGCGCTATTGTGCCGGCCAGCAGACCTCATCATCACGCAGCGGGTTCTCACCGATGAACGACGGCAGGCTGCGCTGCAGCGACCTGAGGCAGTTCATTCAGCTGCTGGAGAGCCGGGGAGAACTCAAGCGCATCACCCTGCCGGTCGACTCGCACCTTGAGATCACTGAAATCTGCGACCGCACCCTGAAGATCGGGGGACCGGCGCTGCTGTTTGAAAACGTACGGGGCAGCACCATGCCCGTGCTGGGCAACCTGTTCGGCACACCCTACCGCGTGGCCCTCGGCATGGGCTCGGAGTCGATCGAAAGCCTGCGGGAGATCGGCGAGCTGCTGGCCTTCCTGAGACAGCCGGACCCACCCAAGGGGCTCAAGGACGCGTGGCAGAAACTGCCCCTCTTCAAGCAGATCCTGAATATGGGGCCGAAGCTGGTAAAGCATCCTCCCTGCCAGGAACAGGTCTTCCGCGGCGACCAGGTCGACCTGCGCAAACTGCCGATCCAGACTTGCTGGCCGGAGGACGCCGGCCCGCTGATCACCTGGCCGCTGGTGATCACTCGGGGGCCGCAGCAGGATCGCCAGAACCTCGGCATCTACCGCATGCAGCTGCTGGACAGGAATCGGGTGATCATGCGCTGGCTCGCCCACCGCGGCGGCGCGCTCGACTTCAGGGAGTTTCAAGCGGCGAATCCCGGTAAAGCCTTTCCGGTAGCGGTCGCGCTGGGTGCCGATCCCGCCACCACACTGGGCGCGGTGACACCGGTGCCCGATGCCATTTCCGAGTATGCCTTCGCCGGCCTGCTGCGCGGCGCCCGCACCGAGCTGGCACAGTGCCTGACCTCGGATCTGCAGGTACCCGCGACCGCGGAGATCATCCTGGAGGGGCATATCGCTCCGGGCGACATGGCCGACGAGGGGCCTTTTGGCGACCACACCGGCTACTACAACGAGGTCGAGCGCTTTCCGGTTTTCACCGTCGACGCCATGACCTGCCGCCAGTCGCCGATCTACCACAGCACCTACACGGGGCGGCCGCCCGACGAGCCTGCCATTCTGGGGCTGGCCCTGAACGAGGTGTTCGTACCCATCCTCAGGAGGCAGTTCCCGGAAATCGTCGACTTCTACCTGCCGCCGGAGGGATGCTCCTACCGCCTGGCGGTAGTGACCATGAACAAGCAGTACCCCGGCCACGCCAAGCGCGTGATGCTTGGGGTATGGTCGTTTCTGCGCCAGTTCATGTACACCAAGTTTGTCATAGTCACTGACGCCGACGTCGACGCCAGGGACTGGAAGGATGTGATCTGGGCGATGACCACGCGCATGGACCCGGGCCGGGATACGGTCATCATCGAAAACACCCCCATCGACTATCTCGACTTTGCCTCACCCGTGTCCGGCCTGGGATCGAAAATCGGCTTTGACGCCACCTCCAAATGGCCGGGCGAGACCAACCGGGAGTGGGGCAGACCCATCAGCATGTCGAACGCCGTCAAGCAGCGCGTCGATCAAATCTGGGATGCGCTCGACATCCAGCCGCCCCCTCCGCAGGCCTAAACCGGGCCACCGGAGCGCACGCACTGGGGTGCGTGCGCCGCCCGTCACCTTCAGCTCTGCGAAGTGCCCGCCGAAGTGCCCGCCGAAGCGGGCGGCTTGGCGGTGGCAATGGCCGGCGGCGGCACTGCCACCGCTGGCGCCGGCAGCGGCAGGTCGGGCAGGCTGCGCCCCGTGGCGGCAATGCCCCTCTGCAGCAAATCGACACTGCCCGCCTTGTCACCCTTGCTGGACAGCAGACGCCCCAATTCGGCATAGGCCTCAGCACTGGGCTCCTGTTTGAGACTGGCCTCGAAATACTCGCCAGCCTTGTCCCACTTGCGGTTGGCAAGGCACAGGCGGCCCGCGGCCAGCAACAGGGCCGCGCTGCCGCCCCGCTGCTTCAACCAGGCTTCGACGGTGGCCAGCTGGGAAGCCGCATCACTGCCGGACACCCGGCCATACAGGCCGATCAGCTTCTCGTCCCAGGAATTCGACAAGCTCTGATGCAGGAAGCGCTCAGCCTTGACCGACTCCCCCAGGTTGACCAGCTGCTCGGCGTAGGCGCCGGCCAGCTCGGGATCGCCCGCCAGCGATCGCGGCAGCTGCTTCCAGGCCTTCTCGAGCTCACCCGCTCCACCCTTGCCGCGGCCTGCCTCCAGCAGCGACTCGGTGTAGGCGCGGCGCTCGAGCTTGAGGATTTCTTCACTGCTCAGCACATTGGCCTTGCGCAGATCGGGCAGCAACTTGCGCAGCTGACCCCAGTCGCCCAGCCCCTGATACACCTGAGCCAGCAGTTTCAGCGCGGCGGGATGCGCAGAGGACACCGCGCGCACACGCATGAGCGTGGCGAGAGCGCCCTCCAGCTGTCCTCTATCGACCTGCATCTCCGCCTGCGTCAGGCCCACGGCGAGATCGGCCTTGCTGGAGGTCTCCTCCGCGGCCAGCAGATACTTCTCGGCGGCCGGAGCGTCGCCCAGCGCATGACTGGCCCTGGCAGAAAGCAGGTTGAACATGAGGGGAGATTCCTTCTTCTCCGCCAGCTGCGACAGAATCTTGCGGGACTTGTCCCAATGACCCTCGATATAAGCAATCAGGCCGTTGGCGGCGCGCTGCTCCTGGGCCTTGGCCTTGCGCCCCTGCAACATGGCGCGGCCACTGCGCCACCCCATAAAGGGCGCGCGCAGCAACAGCATCAGCAGATACAACGCGACGGCGGCGAGAATGACCAGACCAATGGCGGTCCAGAGCGTCAGCTCCACGCGGGTGTCACCATAGGCAATCAGCACGTAGCCCGGGTTTTCGCCCAGGAAGCTCACGCCCAGTCCGGTCAGGACCAGCACGGCCATTGCCAGCAGGAACAGTAACCAGCCATTCATAGCGCATCCTCCTGCTCATCCAGATCGCCACCGACCGCTTCCGGCGCCTGTCCCTGCGTCTTGTAACGCTTGTCGATATAGGCTCTTACGACCTCCTGCGACGACGAGATATCGGGGAGTTCGGGTGCCACGGTCTCTCGATTGAGCGCGTCCAGACCCTCCAGAAAGGCCACGCTCACGGAGTTCTCCGGCACGAAGTGCGCCGTGATCAGCGAGCGGGCGTTGTCCAATGCGGTGTGATAGATGGGATCCTGATGCAGCAGCAGGGCGTTCTTGGCCTGCTCGAGCTTGAGCGCGAGCTGTATCCGCATCAGATTCTGGCCGACGCCGGTCAGCTCCGCCTCGATCTCGCCCTCACTCTTGCGCACGATGACCAGTTGCTTTGAAAACGCCAGCAGCTCGTCGCGCCAGTCGCCCCCGCCGGCGGACTCTGCCGCCGGCTCGGCGGCAGCGGCCTGCACCGCCTGCTCAGGCATGCCATAAAACTGCAGCTTGCCCAACTGCTGCTGCAGCGCGTCGAGGCGCAGGTAGATGCCGGATACATCCAGCCTGGCGGCGGCTTGCACTGCCGCCAAGTCCCTGGCGACCTGCTTGCGCACGTGCAGCAGACCGGCCATGTTCAACTCATACAGAATCTTATCGGCCGTCGCCAGCAGCGCCGCGGCGCTGTCGAGCTCGCCACCCATGACCACGCGCTGGTGGGCCAGCCGCAACAGGTACTCGACTTCAGCCAGCCGCCAATCGTCGCGATCCGTGCGCCCGATCTCGGCCAGGCGCTGCATGAGATCGGCATTTTCTGAGGCCAGGCGCTGGATATCGCCGCCCGTCTCCATGCGCAACGCCTGCAGCTGGGATTGCTGCGCGCCCTGTGCATCCTTGGTGGCGTCGATCAGCTCAGTCAGGCTGGCGAGGCGCCCCTCGACCTCCGCGCTGACGCCCGCATCGACGGGAACGGCAGCGGCCGCCTGACGCTCCGAGAGCATCGAATGCTCGCTGGCCAGCGTCTGCTGCTGTTGCGTCATCTGCTGCTGCTCGTACCATAGATAGCCGGCACCGGCACCGGCACCGAGCGACGTCATCAGGGCCAGACTCGCCAGCGCCGTACCGCCCCCCTTGGATGCCTTCTGCGGCGGCGGGGTTGGTGACGCCTTGACCGATGCAGCGCCTGCAGCCGGCTGCGCCGGCTTACCACCCGGTGCGCCCGGAGCTGCAGCGCCCGTAACTGAATTATCTTTGCTCACTCTGGTTCACCCCCATTCATTATTGAAATTCTTCGTCGCGCCCAGACGCGGCAATCACTGTTACTGCCTCGAGTATGGCGTCGGTCATCGCCTCATCGCCAGCATTGGCGGCCAGCACAACCCGGGTAAATCCCAGCTCCCTGGCCCGCGACCCAACCCTCTCACCAGGGACGACGATGGCGACCCCCACCAACTGCCTTCGCACACTATCATCAATCAGATTGAAAATATTTTCTACCGTCTCACCGCTGGAAGCGGTGATAAAGTCAAAAGTTTTCGCCGCGAGCCGACGATTGGCCTCGATTCGATGTTCCGGGACTGCGCGGCGCTCGTAGGCTTCGATGCAGGCCACCCGCGCCCCGCGCGCACTCAGCGCCTGCGCCAGCGCCTGGCGCCCGCCCAGCCCCCGCACGATCAGTACGCCCTGGCCGGCGACCTGCTGCAACTGGGGCAACTGCAGCAAGGCTTCGCTGTCGGCCGCGCCGCCCGGGGGCTGGCGCGCCGCGATGCCATGCTCCGACAACTGTCGTGCCGTCGCGGCACCGATGGCATAGCAGGCGGTGCCGGCCGGCCAGTCCGGCCACCGGGCCCGCAGCAGCGGCAGACCATAGCGCACCGCGTTGGTGCTGATGAACACGACGTGCTCGAACTGTTGCTGGAGAGTGGTGCGCGCGGCGATCAGCGCCGGATGCGTCGCCGGCAGAGGCGCTATCGCCAGGGCCGGAGCCCACCACACCGTGGCCCCCAGGGCGCGGCAGCGCCGCGGCAGTTCGCCGTCGACGTCCTGCGGGCGGGTGTACCAGATACATCGGCCGGCCAGCGGCCCCTCAGCCGGCGTCAAAGCCGCCACCATACACTTCCGCCAGGACCTGGCCGGCGCCCTGGGATAACAGGTCCTCGGCCACCTGACGCCCCAGGTGTTCGGCTGCCGCCGCCGCCGCCGTGGCCTCGGCCCGGTAGAGCCGCGAGCCGTCCGGGCTGCCCACCAGCCCCCGCAACCAGATGGCATCGCCCTGCCACACGGCATAAGCGGCGATGGGCACCTGACAGCCACCTTGCAGGCGATGATTGAGGGCGCGCTCGGCGACCACGCAGCGCTCGGTCCGAGCGTGGGTGAGCACGCCCACCAGCTCGGCAGTGCGGGCGTCGTCGAGCCGCAGCTCGATGCCCACCGCCCCCTGGCCGCCGGCCGGCAGGCACTCGGTGACGTCGAGGCGGGCGCTGATGCGGTGCGCCAGCCCCAGTCGCTTCAGGCCGGCCGTGGCCAGCACGATGGCGTCGTACTCGCCCTGATCCAGCTTGCGCAGCCGGGTATTGACGTTGCCGCGCAGATCCAGGACCTCGAGATCGGGCCGCAGCGCCCGCAGCTGGCACTGGCGCCGCAGACTGGAGGTACCCAGGCGCCCGCCCCTGGGCAGCTCGCGCAGCGACGCAAACCGCCCCGCCACCAGCGCGTCGCCAGGGTCCTCGCGCTGGCAGATGGCGCCCAGCCCGAGCCCTGCCGGGAACTCCATGGGCACGTCCTTCATGGAGTGAACCGCGATATCGGCCTGGCGCTCCAGCAAAGCCTGCTCGAGCTCCTTGACGAACAGCCCCTTGCCGCCGATTTTGGCCAGCGGGGTATCCAGAATCTTGTCGCCGCGAGTCGTCATCGCCAGGATTTCCACCCGCAGCTGCGGGTGCGCGCGCTCCAGCTCGGCCTTGACGTATTCCGCCTGCCACATCGCCAAAGGGCTCTGCCGGGTAGCGATGCGCACTCGATCCCCCATGGAAAAGCTCCTTTGCGATCCGTATCGATGTTTGACTGGGGATTCTACGTCAGGCTGCACGCCCTGCCTAGGCTGGCCGGGCCGGCCGGCCGGCCAGCGGCCGGCGTCAGAGCGAGCCGAGCAATTCGCGCAGCCGCGGCAGGTGGCGGCGACTGACCTGGGGCTGCACCGACGTACCCCGCAGCGCCACCGAGAACTGGCCTTCGGCGTCGCGCGTCAGCGCCCGGATGCGCGC
>Ga0316188_10000241_pt1 | contig 21306 bp, 18 predicted proteins | sample Phiworburrow1_MG_FD_204933 | JGI IMG/M metagenome (GOLD analysis project Ga0316188, IMG submission 204933) | Coastal sediment microbial communities from Maine, United States - Phippsburg worm burrow 1 | ecosystem: Environmental > Aquatic > Marine > Coastal > Sediment | place: USA: Maine... | reverse complement strand
TACTCTTATATGAAATAAACGGACCTTTATTTTTTGGTGCAGCACGACAATTTCAAGAAACAATAATAAATACAAGCTTAAGTCCTAAAGTCATTATTATCAGAATGCGCTATGTACCCCTTATCGATGCTACAGGCTATCAAAGCTTGAAAGAGATCATTAATTCCTTTAATAGCCGGAATATAAAAGTGGTCCTATCCGGTATAAGTCCGGAGCTCAATACTGATTTTAGAAATAATAACATGTTTTCCATTTTGGAGGAAGAACTTGTTCAACCAGATGTTCAGAAAGCGATTGAAAAATCAATTGAGTTATTGAAGCGTAAGTAATTAGCCCTTCTTTAGGCCGACAAATCAAGCTCTATATAAATAGACTATATTGTACAAATATAAATAACCTTTTTCTACACACTTTATTCGTCATAAATAGCAAATGCTATTGTAAAGTCATAGTGATTGGTTAACTCACTGAAGTTATAAGCATCAAGTTAAATCCAATTTCCTATGAAAGGTATTATTCCCTTGTTTTCTTTTCCAATCAATTTTAACCTAATCAAAACCATGAAAAACCGTTGCATGTTAGTTTTATCGTGCCTAGTATCCAGTAGTTTAATCGCACAAAATTTTGAAGAAATAAGCGATACTCCTTTTGAAGAGCTTAAACATAGTTGGCAACTAAACTGTATGACTCAGATGATTGGCAATCACTTCTGACGATATTCAATAATGAAATTGCGAAAATCACAAACAAAAAAGTTAATTGCAAAATTCAATTCATGTAATGGTTTCACACATTCTATGTTTACAATCAATCATATAATCATTCACTAAAACACTAAGATTATGAAAAAAGTATTACCCATTGTATTAGGATTAATTTTTTCTTTTCAAATTTCTCAAGGCCAAGTTAAACAAGCAACAAACGAAGTTAATCACCTCCAGTATGACTTCTTAATGTCTAAGCATAAGAAACAAAAGACAGGTGGATTGATATTTCTTGTAGGAGGTGTAGCATCTATAGCTGCAGGTTTTGTAACCAGTAAAAATAGTAATAGCACTAACTATATTGATTTTTCAGGAGTAGGTTTTATTGCAGTCGGAGTCATCTCTACAATAATTAGTATTCCTTTATTGATTTCATCTGGTAAAAATAAGAGAAAAGCCAAGGCATTTATAGCGAGTGAAAACATTGGATTCAATGCTATGCCATCTTTAAATACCAGATATGTTTCACTAGGACTATCTATCAATCTTTAATTTATTCAAATAAATCTTATATACCATGAAAAACCGTTACTTCTTACTTTTAGCCTGCCTATTATCAAGTAATTTAATTGCACAAAACTTTGAAGAAATAAGCGATACTCCTTTTGAAGAGCTTAAACATAGTTGGCAACTAAACTTAATGACTCAGATGATTGGCAATCACTTCTGACGATATTTCATTAATAAAAAACCCCGTCAATCGACGGGGTTAAAATAATTATAGCAGGTAGTTGCAGAATATTAACTTAGATTCTAGGTACTTTGTTACTTCTAAAATCAAAAATCGATTGATCCTCTATCGTAATTCTCTTAGATATAAGATTAACGATTAACGAATGGTGATTTGAGATGTGTTATAAATCCTAGACCCTAACTACTAGTTACTAAGTACTAGCTACTAAGTACTAGCTACTAATTACCAAGTACTAATAAACCTCTCTTCCTGCAAAATGAAAAGCACCTTCGATAGCTGCATTTTCATCGCTATCAGATCCATGCACTGCATTTTCACCAATAGATGACGCATAAGCTTTTCTAATGGTACCTTCTGCAGCTTCAGCAGGGTTTGTAGCACCTATTAATGTTCTGAAGTCAGCAACCGCATTGTCTTTTTCTAAAATAGCAGCTACAATTGTTCCTGAGATCATAAATTCAACTAATTCTCCGAAAAATGGTCTTGCACTGTGTACAGCATAAAATGCTTCTGCGTCTTGTTTGCTTAAACGAGTATATTTCATGGCAACGATCTTAAATCCTGCCTCATTAATCATTTGTAAAATGTTTCCGATATTCCCTGCATTCACTGCATCGGGCTTAATCATTGTAAATGTTCTGTTACTTGACATGTTAATCTTTTTTTTTATTTGGCCGCGAAGATAAGTATTAAGCTTCACTTTTTTTAATAAATGAAAAGAAGAAATATTTAGATTTCTTTAACGCTTATAATCTTTACAGGACAGCGCTCTGCAGCTATTTTATTATCTGAATATTCATCGTGATTTACTCGAATAGTATGAAATCCTCTTCGGTCAGTTGAGCCTAAAAGCACCGCTTTACCATCTTTTTTAGACATTCGCCATCGATATGCAGCCACTTCTACGCAATAATTGCATCCAATACATTTCTCCCGCTGAAGGGTGATCACAACCATTAATTTGCGACGATTTTATACAGTTTATCTGATGGTCGAATTTTAGTTGTTAAGGGAATAGAACAATTCATTCCTTTTTTTGCGATCTCGACTTTTTCTAATTCAACCCTAATTTCTAGGGCTTCCAATTCAATTACTCCTGTTGTTGGACCGGTAATTAATAGCTTATCACCAACTTTTAAAGAGCCTGCTTCAATTTTGAATTCCCCTACCCCAATGTTTTCAAAGAATTTAACTCCTTTTCCAACATAGACTTTTTTCTCAGTCGCTTTCGATCCATTCGAATCCGTCCAGGAACCCAATTGTTGTCCCATATAATAACCATTCCAAAAACCACGATTATAAACCGTCGAAAGATTATTCATCCATTCTTTTGCTTTCTCGGTGGTATAAGTTCCATTTTCAATAGCATCTAAAGCTTCACGATAGGCTTTGATAGTAGTATAAACATAATCAGCAGCTCTGCCTCTACCTTCGATCTTTAATACACTCACTCCGGCATTCACCACATGATCTAAAATATCGATGGTACAAAGGTCTTCAGGCGACATAATGTACTCATTGTCGATCTCTAACTCATGACCGTCTTCCAGGTCGATCACTTTATATGTCCTTCTGCAATTTTGAACACATGCTCCTCTGTTGGCAGAAGAATTCTGGGTATGAAGACTCAGGTAGCATTTACCTGAAACAGCCATACATAATGCCCCGTGACCAAATATTTCAATTTCAATAAGATCGCCTTTCGGTCCTCTCACATTTTCTTTTTTGATCGCATCCGTGATCATTTTTACTTGTGTAAGGCTTAACTCTCTTGAAAGAACCATCACATCAGAAAAATGACTGTAAAACTTGACGGTCTCAATATTGGTTACATTCAATTGAGTAGAAATATGGACTTCCATACCAACGCTAAAAGCATAATTGATCACTGCCTGATCTGAAGCGATAACAGCTGATATGCCTGCTTTTTGGGCAGCATTTACTATGGTTTTGATCAACGACAGATCATGATCATAAATAATGGTATTAAGAGTGATGTAAGATTTTACACCGGCTTTGGATGTTCTTTTAGCGATCTCTTTAAGATCTTCCAGGGTAAAATTAATTGACGATTTGGCACGCATATTAAGCTGCTCTATACCGAAATATACTGAATCTGCTCCTGCCTGGATGGCTGCCATCAGCGCTTCAAAAGAGCCTGCAGGAGCCATCAATTCCACGATCGATTTCCTATTATTCATTTCCAAATTTGTTTGGCGGCAAAAATAGTCTAATTATTTTTTATGAATAGATGATTCCGATTAAATATTATTTCTGAATAAATAAAGCTTAGCTTCATTTTTAGCATCACTACGCTTTAGGATATTCGATTCTCACATGATATACATTGATCAGCATTTTAACGAAGATCTTTTTAATAATAGTAATGTCTCTGAAGGTAATATTGGCATTGCTAAACTGATCTTTTTCAATTAAATAATCGATGATCCCATGCACTAGTTTTTCAATCGAAGTACTATTGATATCCTTCATGCTTCTTGATGCAGCTTCCACTCCATCCGCCATCATTAAAACCGCAGTTTCTTTGGAATAGGGCTTTGGACCGGGATAGGAAAATAAGGCTTCATTCACTTCAGAATCAGGGTTGTCAAGAATAAAAGAGCGGTAAAAATATTCAGCGCGGGTAGTACCGTGATGTGTACGAATAAAATCAATGATCTGATCCGGTATTTTACTCCTTTTGGCCATTTCAATTCCGTCTAATACATGCTGAACAATGATTTGTCCACTTTCCTCGAATGATAATTCATCATGAGGATTGATCCCGTGAATTTGATTTTCAATAAAAAACATTGGGTTTTTCATTTTTCCAATATCATGATACAAGGCTCCTACTCTAACCAGAAGTTCATGTCCGCCAATATTATGAATCGCTGCTCCGGCCATATTTGCAACTTGCAAAGAGTGCTGGAAAGTTCCAGGTGCTTTTTCTGCCAATTCACGCAAAAGGGTATTGTTCATATCCGTCATTTCGATCAAGGTGAGATCGGATATAAAACCAAAAATCCTCTCAAATAAATAAATAAGAGGGTAAGCGAGCAAAGTAAGGACTGCATTTGCTGCAAAGAATCTGAATGAAGTCCATTCCATTTGATCAATAGATCCCACTTTATAAATTTCAATACTGAAGAAAATCAATGAATAAGCAATAAAAATGGTTATTGCAGTTAAGAAAAAATGAGATCGACGTCGTAAGTTTTTAAGAGAAAATAACACAATGAGGCCGGCAATGATCTGAAGGACGATAAACTCATAAGGATTAGGAACAAGACTAGCAGTAAGCAATACATTAACAATATGAATAAATAATGCGAGTCTTAATTCAAAAAATGCCCTGATTATCAATGGAAAAATGAGCATTGGAACCAAGTAAATACTTATACCATTATCATAAACACTTACTTTAACTAAAACAACTACTAGTATGTAAATCAGCAGAATAAACGACCAACCTGTTTGACTAAAGATGATAGATCGAATAAATTGTTCTAAGTATTTATAGCTGATCCAGAGTAATATCAATACAAATAAAAGGCTACCGAAAATTAAAAACAGATTATTCTGACTACCCCCTAATTTACTGTTGTATTGCTTTTTAAGAGAATTTAGAATTACTTCGTTTTCGCTGCTAACAACTTCTCCACGTTGAATAATAATGGTTCCTTTTTCAATTTTTCCTTTATAAAAAGAAAGTGCATCAATCGCTTCTTCGCTTATTATTTCAGTCTTTGAAGCATTGAAATGAATATTATAATCAAGTGCTTGTTCCAGAATTTTTTGATACCAATTGATGCTTACCTTTGAACTATCGGGATCTAATGCCCCAAAAGAATTAAGAGCATCAATAAGACTTAAAAAAGAAGATATATCCCTTTCTGTTCCTCCTTCATTCTCCTCCAGGAAAATATAACCTTCATGTGAGGGCTGTCCATCTTCATTATTTAGTAAAACCAATCCTTGGGTATAGACCTCTTTTAATTGATTACGACTTGAGATCCTTAGTTCCTCCAGATAATCAGAATCCTTTTCGTTTATCAATAAAAAGGGAATATTGTTTATCCATTCCGAATCAAATTTAGCTAGCGCTTCTTCTTCCTTTAAATAATCACGAGTATATACAGGAATAATAGACTTTAGTATTAACTCCTTTTCTGATTGGATCTCAGCATCTGTTTTAAGTATCGCAAAGTCAAAGGGGGCAAGAAGATCTTCATTTTGCCATGGACTACCCGGGTAATATTCATAGTTGAAACTTACATTCGTCGGATAAAGCAGTAGGATAACAACGGCTGTAATGATAGCTAAAGCACCTCTATAAATAGAAATATGCTTATTTCTTAGATCATCGAAAAACTTAGCGACTAAATTCATTCAAAGAGAATATGTTTGGTGAAAATAAAAATTAAAGTTAAGCTGAAAAAACAAGATGAATGATATGATTTAATTCGCAACTTAATATTATTAATTTTGTCGAAGTTAAATCTAAAAAAATGGAAGGAAAAGAAGTTTATATAGTTTCTGCAGTTAGAACTCCGATTGGAAGTTTTAATGGGAGTTTATCTACGATAGCGGCGCCCAAATTAGGTGCAATAGCAATAAAAGGAGCTTTATCAAAAGCAGGTATTGATCCTAAGGAAGTGGATGAAGTTTTTATGGGAAATGTTTTACAAGCCGGAGTTGGTCAGGCTCCTGCCCGACAAGCAGCAATATTTGCCGGATTGGGAAATAATGTTCCTTGTACTACTATAAATAAAGTATGTGCAAGTGGAATGAAAGCGATTGCATTAGCAACTCAAAGTATATTATTAGGTGATAATGATTGTGTAGTTGCCGGGGGTATGGAAAATATGTCGATGGTACCTCATTTATTAATGGGTACACGAGTAGGTCATAAATTAGGAGATTTTAAAGCGGTAGATGGACTTATACTTGATGGTCTGCAAGATGTTTACAATAATTATCATATGGGTGTAGCTGCTGAACTTTGTGCTACAGAATGTAATATTAGTCGTGAAGAGCAAGATGCTTTTGCGATTGAATCTTATAAAAGAAGTGCAAAAGCGTGGGAAAACGGTAAATTTTCTGAAGAAATTGTTGCAGTTGAAGTCCCACAAAGAAAAGGAGATCCAATAGTGGTTTCAGTGGATGAGGAATTTACAAAAGTACAATTTGAAAAAGTGGCAGCACTTAGAGGAGCATTTCAAAAAGATGGAACCGTAACCGCTGCAAATGCTTCTACCATTAATGATGGAGCTGCAGCTCTTGTTTTAATGAGTAAAGAAAAAATGGATTCTCTTGGGTTAAAACCTCTGGCAAAAATTTTAAGTTACGGTGATGCAGCTCTTGCCCCTGAATATTTTACGCAAGCTCCTTCAAAAGCAATTCCTGTTGCTTTAGCTCGGGCGGGTAAAAAAGTTGAAGACGTCGACTTCTGGGAAGTTAATCAGGCCTTTTCTGTCGTTAGTTTAGCTAATATGCAAAAACTTAAATTAGATCCGGCTAAAGTGGATGTTAATGGAGGTGCTGTTGCATTAGGACACCCACTTGGTGTTTCAGGAGCTCGAATTATAGTTACCCTTATAAATGTTTTAAAACAAAATAACGGTAAAATTGGTGCTGCAGGAATTTGCAATGGTGGCGGAGGAGCTTCTGCTATGGTGATCGAAAATATAAAATAGTAGTTTAAATGGTAAAAGGCATTTGTAGATATCCGCTCGTTGCATGTCGACGTGAAGCGAATGAAAGATCAGAAATGATCACTCAGTTGCTCTATGGAGAAATTTATGAGATCATCGAGGAAATTCCATCCTGGATCAAGATTAAATGCCTTAGGGATAACTACGAATCTTGGATCGATAAAAAGCTACATACTCCATTGAGTGAAAGTCTGAAAATCAACTTTGTCGCTTCGGAACCATTTAATGAAATTGTTGATAATGGAAATAAGATGATCGTTCCCGGGGCTTCGATCATTTATTCGGATCAGAAGCAATCGAATAAGATCAATGACCTCATTGAAAGTGCGCTTAAATTTATAGGCGCACCTTATTTATGGGGTGGTAAAAGTATTTGGGGAATTGATTGTTCAGGATTTGTTCAAGTAGTTTTTCAAATACATGGAATAAATCTTAGCAGAGATGCATACCAGCAGGCTGAATTAGGTGAGACCGTTGAATTTAACGACTTAATACAAGCCGGAGATCTCGCTTTCTTTTCAAAAGGGGATGATCGGATTTCTCATGTTGGAATTTGTCTAAATAAAGAACAAATTATCCATGCATCCGGTAAAGTTAGAATCGATAAACTCGATCATCATGGAATCTATAATGTTGATAATCAAAATTATTCTCATGAATTACGCATCGTAAAACGCATAAAAAAAGCTGCCGATAAAATGCCTAGGCAAAGTTAGTTTTCGACAGCTTTCGTTTCGTTGTTGTTAAAGCACAACGTCTATTTTAACTTAGAATTACAAAATACTACCCTAATAATTCATCGGTTAAAACGATAATTCAAATTTACAAAAGATATTAAAGCTCCTTATAAGTGTTTATACGTATTTTTTTATTTTTTTTCAAAAATCATAGTTTAGTTTTGTCATTCTTATAGAAAGCGAATATGAAATCATTTGAAATACCGGAGTTTTATCGAAGTGGATTTATAGGGGAAATCAAAAATTTTCGGAAATTGTCTGACCCAAAGAAAAACGACACATTACCTACTCTACTTGATTTCGGACCGGTTCGTTTTATAATTGCACGTCATTTCGGTTTTTGTTTTGGAGTCGAAAATGCGATTGAAATATCTTATCAGGCGATTGAGGAAAATCCTGATAAACGAATATTTCTTTTATCACAAATGATTCATAATCCGGTTGTTAATGATGATTTATATGATAGAGGAATCCGATTTATAATGGATCCCCACGGTAAAATGTTTATCGAGTGGAGTGAACTTACAAAAGATGACATTGTAATTATCCCTGCATTTGGAACTACTTTGGAAATTGAAAAAAGACTCAGGGACATGGATATTAATGTGGCAAAATACAATACTACTTGTCCTTTTGTTGAACGTGTCTGGAAAAAATCCGAAAAATTAGGGTTGGAAAACCACAGTATAATAATTCATGGGAAACATATGCATGAAGAAACGAAAGCCACTTTTTCTCATGCAAATGCTACATCGCCTTCAATAATCATTAGAGATTTGGATGAAGCGAAAATTTTAGGGAAGGTGATAAGAGGTGAATATGATAAATCCAAATTCTATTCTTTATTTGAAAATCGATATTCAAAAGGTTTTGATCCGGATAAGGATCTCGAAAAAGTGGGTGTAGTAAATCAAACTACTATGCTTGCAAGTGAAACTCAAGAGATATCTGATTATATAAAAGGCATCTATATTCAAAAGTTTGGTGAAGGAAAGAGTAAAGATCATTTTGCCGATACTCGTGATACGCTTTGTTATGCTACCAATGATAATCAAGAGGCAACAAAGGGCTTATTAGAGCATGAAGCGGATCTCGCAATTGTAGTCGGGGGTTACAATTCTTCAAATACTTCACATATTGTTCATCTGTTAGAACAAAAATTCCCTACCTATTTTATTAATACTGAAAAGGAAATCGAGTCAGATAAGGGAATCTGGCATTTTAATTACGAGGCTCAGGAAAGAATCTATACAAAAGATTATTTAACTAAAAAAGAAGTGATAACTATTGTATTAACATCAGGTGCATCTTGTCCGGATAGTCAAGTTGAACTGGTCATCGATCGAATATTATCCTTTTTTGCTAATACAAATAGCAAGAAGAAAGTGCTCGATTTAATAATGAATCACTGATTAGCGTTAATCGTTTTTGCTTTTTGCTGTGTTTTAACAGGGTTTGTTTCAACCGCCCATTTATAACTCGAGAAAATACTATAAACTATTTGTTGAATTGATTTTTGACTCGAGGTTTCCTGAGTAACACTTTTAGTGCCTATTCCCTGCCAAATAGCTCTGTCCTTATTGTTATCAACTAATTCGATGATTAGCGAGCCTTCGGTATAATCAACCACCTGGTAATTTTCATAATAGGAATATCCTCCGTAATAACCGTAATAGTAGGGACTTCCACCATACATACCTCCGCTAACCCCAGAGCTTGAGACTTTTGTTTCGTCATTTAATTTCACATAATAATATACTTCTATATCCGGATTATCGGATAAAGTATAACCTCTATTCATTAATTCGTCAATTATGGCTTCTTCAATAAAAGAAACTGTCATCATTGAAAGTGGAGTTGATTCCATCTCTCCTGACTGATAGGTTTTTATATTAAAGGTTTTAAAAGATGAAAAATCAGCATTTTTATCATAATCCGCAGTCACTTTTAAATCACTGCATGAATTAAAAAGGAATAAAATGCTTAAAAAAAAGAGGCTAATGTGTTTTTTCATTTCAAAAAAATTAATATTTCAATTTATCATGGCAAAAGTATTATTATTCAAAGAAAATGTACAATTGAATTAATATTTAAACACAATTCATATGCATAGGTTAATAGAAATCTTCAAAATACACAACGAAATAAAGGAAACTTCGTTAAATTTATAGTGTAATGGTGCGCAAAACGGTCTACATATTTCTATGTATGGTATTTGCGATGGAGCTATGGAGCCAGCAAATACCCAATTCCTCTAAGATAGTGAGAGTTCATATCGAAAATGGGGATACCATTCCTTATGTTCTATTGCCAGATTTTAATTATACCGAATTAAGAAAAAACAGGAGTAAGCGTCAGCAAAGGCAATGGAATCGATTAATGACCAATATTGTAAAAGTATATCCTTATGCAAAGATCACAGGCGAACTACTCGAATATTACGATCAGGAATTAGCTAAAATAGAAGATGAAAATGATCGTAAAAAATACATGGCTGAAGCTGAAGAGGTAGTTAAAGCTGAATTCAGGGGAGAAATTACAAATATGACGATCAGTCAGGGTAAAGTGCTTGTGAAGTTGATCGATAGAGAAACAGGACAAACTTCGTATGAGCTTATAAAAGAATTGAGAAGCGGTTTTACTGCATTTATGTGGAATTCTGTTGCACTTTTATTTGGAAACAATTTAAAAGCTGAATATAATGCTTTTGAAGATTCAGATATTGAACAGATCGTACAAATGATCGAAAGGGGAGAAATTGCAGTTGCATGGCGCGATGCCGCTACAGCAAAAGCAAGGTCAGATCTTGACAAGAAAAAAAGAAGGGATCTGCGGAAGAAGAACCGAAAAGAACAAAAAGACCTTAAAAAAAATATCTGATTTTATTCACATTGCTGTGTGGCTTATTAACAATAAAAAGCCCTTGTATATTTACGCTATAATTGTGTATTTTCGCTATGTTTAAAACCAGGAATACACTTTTATATGTCGAAAAATATTAGTTTTCTTACAGGGAGAAAAGGTCTTGAAACGAACTTATTTGATCTGCTTGGCAAAGAGTCCCAAAAAACAGGAACTCCATCTAAAGAAAATCTTAAAAAACTTGCTGATGAATTTCTCATTGGAGCCGCCAATACATACGGATCTGCTACTTTTTACGATTTCATGAAGCCAGAAAATAAAGGCAAAGAAGTGTATATCTGTAATGGATCGGTTTGTTTATGTGCAGGAACGCAGGATAAATTACATCAAGAGCTATCTAAACACATAGATGTCAGCAAAATTGGTCACATGACGTGTTTAGGGCGCTGTCATGAAAACAGTGCTTTTAACTATAAAGGGAATAACTATTCTAATCTAAGTAAGGCAGAAATAAAAGAATTATTTAGCACAAAATTCAAACAAAAGGATAAGTATAAAGTGGCTTCAATAGGGAGCGCAATACTTACCTCGCCTACAGGTAAAAATCAATCCTACTATCAGCTTTTAGATAAAATGCTTAGTATGGAACCAAAAGAGGTTTTAGAAGAGATCAAATCTTCTCAACTAAAAGGTCGTGGTGGTGCAGGATTCCCAATGGGTATAAAGCTTGATACGGCCGCAAATACAAAAGCAAAAACAAAATTTATCATTTGTAATGCTGATGAAGGAGATCCCGGAGCCTATACCGATCGATATATCATGGAAGAACGACCTCATTCCCTGTTATTAGGGATGATCATTGCAGGATATGCTGTAGGAGCAAAATGGGGCGTGTTATATATCCGGGGTGAATATCCTGAATCAGTTGAGATTATTGAAAAAGCGATTTCAGATCTTCATAGTGAGGGGATTTTACCTCTTGGCTCAAATAAACATGACTTTTCTTTTCAATTTAAAGTCATTAAAGCACAAGGTGCATATATCTGTGGTGAAGAGACCGCACTGATCAGTTCTATTGAAGGTCAGCGACCTGAAGTAAGGATCCGGCCTCCTTTTCCTGCGGTTGAAGGTTTATTTAATATGCCGACGATCGTTAATAATGTGGAAACCTTAGCGAATGTTCCCTATATACTTAAAAATGGGGGAAATCAATTTAAAACTATCGGAACCTCATTTTCTACAGGAACAAAATTGGTTTCATTAGACAGCTTTTTTAATAGACCCGGGATATATGAAGTAGATATGGGTACACCGATGAAGACCATCATTGATGATCTGGGAGGCGGATTTAAACAGACAGTAAAAGCGATTCATATTGGAGGGCCTCTTGGTGGACTGGTCCCTGTTAAAAAGGCTTATGAGATGAATCTGGATTATGAAACATTCAAAAATAATGGGTTTTTATTGGGTCATGCTTCATTTGTTTCTATTCCTCAGGAATTTCCACTAGTAAAATATCTACAACATTTATTTGAATTTACTTCTTTCGAAAGTTGTGGAAAATGCTTTCCATGTCGTTTAGGCTCAAAAAGAGGAAGTGAAATGCTGGAAAAATCAATGAACTCAGATTATAAAATAGACCGAGAACTATTTAATGATCTCCTCGACACCCTGGAACAAGGGTCATTATGCGCACTTGGTGGCGGATTGCCCTTACCTGTTAGAAATGCACTTCAGTATTTTGATAGTGAATTGAGTCAGTATTTTGAAGCTAAAGTGAATTATTAATTGAATCAGAAAGAGTATGAAAGTTGCCTATATAAATAACGAAGCATTTGAAATGAAAGAAGGAGAAACTATTCTTTCATTTTTAAGAAGACATCAGGGACAAGACAGTGTTCCTACCTTATGTGATGCTCCTAATTTAGATCCCTTTGGTTCTTGTCGGGTTTGCAGTGTTGATGTGGCTTTAGAAAAAGACGGGAATGCTCGTCCGATGGCTTCTTGCCATGCCCCTTTAAGTGAAAATTATTATATCTACCCGGATTCTCCGAAAATAGAGAAACTTCGAAAGAATATTATTGAACTCGTTTTAACCGATCATCCCCTCGATTGTTTAACCTGTGAAGTAAATAATAACTGTGAGTTACAAGAAGTAGCTGCACGAGTTGGAATTAGAGATGTTCGTTATCCTGCAGGAGAAACCCATCTTGATAGGAAAAAAGATCTGAGTCATGCCTATATGACAAGTGATCTGTCAAAATGTATTAATTGTTACCGATGTGTCCGTGCCTGTGATGAGGTACAAGGTCAGTTTGTATTAAGCATGGCCGGTAGAGGATTTGACAATAAGATCGTCATGGGAATGGATCAGACATTCGCTGAATCTGATTGCGTAAGTTGTGGAGCTTGTTCTCAAGCCTGCCCTACTTCAGCCATCTCTGATATATTCGAATCAAAATCGATACGCGCAAAAGATAAAACAAGAACGATCTGTACTTACTGTGGTGTAGGATGTAACTTAGAAGTTTCTTCTGTTGGCGAAGAGATATTAAGTATTCGCGCTCCTTATGATGCGGAAGTGAACCAGGGACATACCTGTTTAAAAGGGCGTTACGCCTTTTCATTCTACAATCATTCGGAACGACTTCGTGATCCAATGATCAAACGAAATGGTGTTTTCGAAAAAGTGAGCTGGGATGAAGCCTATACCTTCATTGTTGATAAATTCAATTCGATCAAAGAAAATCATGGTCCGGATGCCATTGCAGCAGTTTCTTCATCAAGATGTACGAATGAAGAAAATTATTTAATGCAAAAATTTACCAGAGCGGTAATCGGGACCAACAATATTGATGGATGCGCTAGGGTATGCCACTCTCCTACTGCTTTAGGAATGCAACGTTCATTTGGAACCGGAGCAGCAACTAATTCTATAGAAGATATCAAACTTACTAATTGTATGATGGTAATCGGTGCTAATCCTACCGAAGCACATCCAGTAACAGGAGTTAAGATCAAGCAGCGTGCAATGAAAGGAAATACATTGATCGTGATCGATCCTCGTACCACAGAATTGGCTAAATATGCTGATTTTCATTTAGCGGTTCGACCTGGATCAAACGTAGCTGTGCTCAATATGATGCTGCATTATATTATCAAGGAAGGTCTTGAAGATACTAATTTTATTAGCTCAAGGACAGAAGGTTATGATCAATTTAAGAAAGAGATACTTGAGCTGGATATCGATGAAATGGAAAAGATCTGTGGCGTCGATAAAGAGTTAGTAAGAAAGGCAGCAATCGCTTATGCCAGTGCTCCAAATGCGATGTCATTTCATGGCTTAGGCGTAACAGAGCATAGTCAAGGTACCTTCACAGTACAGCTTATTTCTGACCTGGCAATGGTTACAGGGAATATCGGAAGACCAGGTGTGGGAGTAAATCCCCTACGCGGACAAAATAATGTTCAGGGAAGTGCGGATATGGGAGTTCAACCCCATCAGGGAGCCGGTTACATGGATATAAATGATCCTTTGGTAATAGAAAAATACGATAAGTTCTATGGTGTGCCAGTTCCATTAGGAGAAGGATTAAAAATTCCAGAGATGTTTGATGCATGTTTGGATCAACGTTTAAAAGGAATGTGGATCATAGGAGAAGATCTTGCCCAAACCGATCCAAATACACAAAAAGTAGTTAAATCATTAAAAAATCTTGAAATTCTCGTTGTACAAGAATTGTTTATGACAGAGACAGCCTTGCTAGCTGATGTGATCTTACCGGGAGCTTCCTTCTTAGAAAAAAGCGGAACTTTCACTAATGGAGAACGAAGAATACAAAGAGTAAATGCAGTGGTTAAACCTGTAGGGAATTCAAAAGTTGATGGTCAGATCATCATCGACATTATGAATAGAATGGGTTATAAACAAGCCGATTATGATCCAAAAACAATGTTGGAAGAGATATCTCAGATCGTACATTTCTTTAAAGGAGTTACCTGGGATCGATTGGGAATTAATGGTTTACAATGGCCGGTATTAGAAGACGGTACAGATACAAAGATTCTACATACAGAGGAATTTAGAAGAGGAAAAGGACTATTGACCAACTTCGATTTCAAAGAATCGATGGAAATTGAGAAAAACGGAAAAGAGTATCCATTTATTCTGACTACCAATAGAGATCTGGAACACTATAATTGTGGTGCGATGACGCGAAGAACAAATAATGTACTTATCAATACTCAGGATGTATTATGGATCAATCCGATTGATGCAGAAAGTAAGGGCGTTAAAGACGGCGACCTCGTTTGCATTGAATCGGCACGAGGGAAAGTTGATATTCGAGCTTGGGTAACCGAGGACGTAAGACAAGGAGTTTTAAGTACTACCTTCCACTTCCCTGAGATCATGATCAATAATATCACCTCGGATGTGCATGATTCAGAAGCGATGTGCCCTGAATACAAAGTGGTTTCTGTCGATTTTAGAAAGGCGAAAAATGCTGCTTTTAGGAAGGAAGGGAAGTTTGTTGAGAATGCTTAAATTCTAATAAGTAGTTATTATATAATAATTAGGACTATTTACTACTTTTGCGCCGCATGAATAAAGAAGTAACACCTTACCAAAAGGAAGACAGCGGTAAGAAAGAACAAGTAGCTGAAATGTTTGATAATATTTCAGGTAGTTATGATTTTTTGAATCATTTTCTTTCCCTTGGAATCGATAAGATATGGAGAAAGAAAGCAATAGATCAGCTTAAAAAGCTTCAGCCTAAAACCATGTTAGACGTTGCCACAGGAACAGGTGACTTTGCATTGATGGCGCACAAAAGATTAAATCCGGATATCATTACAGGAATCGATATTTCAGAAGGAATGCTAAAGGTCGGATTAGAAAAAATTCAGCAAAAAGAACTTTCAAATAAGATTCACCTTCAATATGGTGATTCGGAAAATATGCCCTTTGAAGACGATCGCTTCGATGCAATAACAGTAGCATACGGTGTAAGAAACTTTGAAAATTTGCTTAAAGGTCTGCAAGAAATGCATCGGGTATTGAAAGTAGGTGGAAAAACGGTTGTTCTGGAATTTAGCAATCCTAAAAAATTCCCGGTAAAACAAGCATTTAGTGTCTATTCCAAATATATACTGCCAACGATCGGAAAATTAGTTTCAAAAGATAATCGAGCATACACTTACCTTCCGGAAAGTGTGAAAGCCTTTCCAGAAGGGGATTCTTTTTTAGCTATATTTAAAAAGGCCGGATTTAAAAAAACAAAACAAATAAAATTATCGGGTGGAATATCATCAATTTACATTGGTGAAAAATAAATAGTCTATTTTAGAGTTTAATCCATTATGAATCGAATCCTTTCCATATTTATCCTGTTTTTTATTGGAATCACTATGGTTCAAGGGCAATATAGAAATAAGGAGAAAATTCAAAATTTAACTGATTTCGATAATAATCCATATCATTTTGGTTTTATCATTTCGGTAAATACTTCCAATTTAGTAGTTCAATTAAAAGATCAAACCCAATTTACAGATTCATTATTATTTCTTCAGACGGTGAGTCAGCCGGGTTTTAATTTAGGGATGTTAGCTTCATTGGATATGACCAAAAACTGGCATTTACGATTCATCCCAACCCTGTCATTTGATGAACGCATTTTGGAATATACCTTTTTGGAATCTGATGGATCTATTGATATTTTAAAGAAAAATGTAAGTTCAACCTATATTGATTTCCCTGTACTTCTTAAATACCGAACCGATAGGATCAATAATTTTGCAATGTACATGCTAGGTGGCGGTGCTTTTAGTCTCGATGTCGCCTCACAAAAAGATGTAAATAATAATCGAGAAGATGAAGCGATCGTTAAGATCTCTAATACTAATTATTCAGCTCATCTTGGGGTTGGCTTTGATTTTTTCCTCCCTTATTTCAAGTTTGGGATCGAACTTAAATCCGTTTTAGGGTTAAAAAATGTATTGATTGATGATATGACTAAATTTTCAGATCCGATCGAAAGTATTAAAACACGATCTTTTGTCATTTCATTTACTTTTGAAGGATGATAAGAGAGATTGAATTTAGACTATCAGCAGATAAAGGATTTAATACAACATTTCATCATTCTTTCTTAAAAAAGAAATTAGGCCTTTCAGATTCGGATAAAGTACATTTTCAGCTAATTAAAAGGTCTCTTGATGCTCGAAAAGGGAAAAAACAATATATTCTAAAGTATAAGATAACTATAAATGAAGCTCCGCTAAATGAGCGTTTTGAGCTTATTAGAATAGATCCGGATCCAAAAAAGCGGGTCATTATTGTTGGTTCAGGTCCTGCAGGATTGTTTGCTGCAATTGACCTTATTTCCAAAGGCATTACGCCTATCATTCTTGAACGCGGAAAAAATGTAAGAGATAGGAGAAGAGATCTGGTTAAAATTTCAAGGATGCAAACCGTAGATCCCGATTCAAATTATTGTTTTGGAGAAGGAGGAGCGGGAACTTATTCTGACGGGAAACTCTATACGCGATCTAAAAAAAGAGGGAATGTTGATCGTATTTTAAAAATACTAGTACATTTTGGGGCAGATGAATCTATTTTAATCGATTCTCATCCTCATATCGGTACTAATAAACTTCCGGAAATCATCGAAAATATTCGAAAGTATATTTTAGATTCCGGAGGAGAAATACATTTCAATTCCCGTGTAAACGATTTGATCATTGAAGATGATCGGATTTTTGGAGTGAGGGATCATAAGGGAGAAAGATATGACGGAGATGCTGTTATACTTGCTACCGGTCATTCAGCAAGCGATATCTATCATTTACTAAATGACAAGAATGTTTTGCTAGAAGCAAAAGCATTCGCCATAGGAGTTAGAATCGAACATCCTCAATCTGTCATCGACAAAATTCAATATCAATGTGAAGTAAGAAGCGATTACCTTCCTCCTGCTTCATATAGCTTAGTGAGCAAGAAAGATGAAAGAGGTGCATATAGTTTTTGTATGTGCCCCGGTGGAATAATAGCTCCATGCGCTACTCAAAATGAAGAAGTAGTTACAAATGGATGGTCTCCCTCTAAACGAAATAATCCTTATGCAAATTCAGGAATTGTTGTTCCGGTCTACCCTTCCGATACTTCTGCATTTTCAGACTTTGGTCCATTATCAGGTTTGAAATTCAGAGAAGATATCGAGCATAAAGCTTGGTTATTAGGCGGTAAGAATCAAGGGGCACCCGCTCAGAGATTAGTTGATTTTTTAGCAAACCGAGTTTCAAAAGACCTGCCGGATTGTTCTTATACTCCGGGAATCACTTCGGTAGATTTAAATCTAGTATTACCTGATTTTATTACAAAAGCGCTTCGGATCTCATTTCGCGACTGGGCAAAGCGAATGCCTGCCTTTATAAGTAATGACGCGGTATTGGTTGGCGTAGAAAGCAGAACCTCCTCTCCGGTTCGTATCCCGAGAGATCCGGAAAGTCTGGAACATCTCCGGGTCAAAGGCCTTTATCCTGCCGGTGAGGGCGCGGGTTATGCCGGTGGTATTGTTTCTGCAGCGATCGATGGAGAGCGCTGTGCGGAAGCGATTGCGTTTAAGATGAAGAAATAGAAAAGACCGAAGACGGAAATTTCTTTGCGGATCATTTGTTGCTTAAAAAGCATAATTTATTATTCTTAATTATTTTATCAAAATTTATGAAATAACATGTCAGTCTGAGCTTATCGAAGACTATGTTACTTCACCCCTTCGACAGGTTCAGGGGGACATATGGGGTGGTTTTCATTTGCTTGTAAAAGCCTGACAAAGGATTCCTGCTGCTACTCCTACATTTAAAGACTCAGCACCACCGATCTTCGTAATGGTTATAGGAAAGTCGATATGTGAAAGAAGCGTATCAGAAATACCATGAGATTCGCTTCCCATGATCAATAATCCTGATTGAGGGAATGAAAAAGAACTAAAATCTTCTCCATTCATAACAGCTGCAATTTTAGGCAGCTTACAATTTTTTACGATTTCATCTAAATTTTCATAATAAATAGGGACTCTAAAAATGGACCCCATACTCGATTGAACCACTTTTTCATTATAAACATCAACAGAATCAGATGAACAAATAATTCCATCCAATCCAAACCAGTCAGAAATACGAATCATGGTACCTAAATTCCCCGGGTCATTGATTCGATCTAAAACAAGGTATTTCCCCTTATCTAGATTTAATCTATCCCAATCCATATATTTTGCAACTGCAAGAATTCCTGGTGATTTCTTCAAAGATGAAAGCCGATCCATCTCTTTTTCTGATGCCTTATAAAATAAATTAGGATCAAAATCTTTTTCAAAAGAGGCCAATCCAATGATCTCATTTATAATTATGCCTGATTTCATTGCTTCTCCAAGCAATTTCTCTCCTTCAATAATAAAATTTTGATGTGTATAACGTTCCCTTTTATTCCGCAAAGACCGTATGAATTTTATTTTATTTTTGGTTAGCATAAGTATACGAATATCAATAATAAATCGAAGATAAAAAACCCTGTAAAAAGGTTAGCGGAAAATAACAAGAGAATTCGTCTTTTGCTTCCGGGATTCATAGTTTTTATGTCTCTGATAAGTTCGTGCAATCCTTCAAAAAAAATTCAGGAAGGGGATTATTTATTAATGAGTAATCGCACTCAAATTGTCTATATGGACAAGCACGCAGAAAATACTACCAGCAAAAAGGAAATTAAATTATCTATTGATAAGGATGAACTCAATAATTTAATCCGCCAAAATCCAAATCGTAAAATATTTGGTGTTTCTCGTTTATACCTTTGGTTTTATAATATGATCAATCCACAGATCATGGCAAATAAAATTATTAAGAAAAAAGCCCGAATAGATAAGAAAAATAAAAGGAAAGCATCTAAAGGAAAAGAAGAAAAAGAATATGGTAAAACATGGAGAGAATGGTTTGCAAAAGAAATAGGGGAATTACCGGTTATTTATGATTCGAGTCTGGCGGAAATTTCGATCAAGCAGATGGAAAACTACTTATATAATAAAGGTTTTTTTAAGCCCAATGTAAGCTATGAAGTAAAGCTTGATAGTACTAAACGAAGAGCTTGGGTATATTATAGTCTCGCCCCTCAGGTCCCTCACCGAATAAATAAAATGACTTATCATATCCAGAATCCTGAAATTGAATCCATCATTTTTAATGAATTTCTATCAAAGGATTCATTGATCTACAAAGGAGAGCGTTTTGATATGAATAAATTACAGCAATTTCAAAGCACCTTAACCAGGAAGATCAGAAATCACGGTTTTTATCTTTTTAATCAATCACTCGTCTATTTTCAAGCGGATACGAGTATGGGTGATTATCAAGTAAACCTGACGCTATTTGTTGATGATAATCGAATTCAGGTAAATGAAACAGAAGGCGAAAGTATCTCCCCCACTTATTATAAAAAGTTTTATATCGATAATGTATTCATCAATACTAGTTACCCGGCTTTAAAAAATAAAAATGATGAAATCATTCCTTATGATACCTTGACATACCAAAATAAAAGTATTCTTTACCAGCATCGTTTTCGATATCAGCCAAAACTTTTTCAACGTACCTTAATTATTAGTAAGGATAGTTTGTATAACGTTGATGATACCGAGTTGACTTTTAGGAAACTTTTTGAATTAGGCAGCTTCGATCTTGTAAATATCTCCTATAATCAGCAATCAAGTTCTGACAGCAGCAACTTTTATCTTCCTCTAAACGCTTTTGTCAATTTAAATCCGGCAAAAAATCAAAGCGTTAGTTTCGAAACGACTACCACAAACAATGGAGGGTATCTTGGAATATCAGGAAGTGTATCTTATTCCCATAAAAATATATTTAAAGGAGGAGAACAATTAAGAATTACATTATCCGGAGGGATCGAAGCACAACAATCTCTAAATAACCAAGAAGTTACTACCCCAACCACGCTAAATACTATTGAAATTTCTCCACAAATAGAATTAATATTCCCTCACTTCGTAGCTCCTTTTACATATCAAAGATTCAAACGGATCCTAAACCCTAAAACATCGATCTCATTAAGTTATAATTACCAGGATCAGCCTGATTATAAAAGAACAACCACATCGTCGTATTTCGGATATAAATGGAATTCAAGTGAAGTGATTAACCATCAGCTTAATGTATATCAAGTTTCATTTACCAAGATTAATAAATCACAAGCATTTCAGGAATATTTAGATAATTTAAATAATGCAGTTTTAGAAGCCAGTTACAGCAATAACGTTATACCTTCTACTAAATACATCGGGAATTTCAACAATCAAAAAACCTATTTTCAAAACCAGGTATTTTTTACGCGTTTATTGCTTCAGGAAGCAGGAGTCGTAACCAATTTATTATTTGACGCTTCGAATGCAACGAGAGATTCAAGCGGATCCTATTTATTTACAGGCATTCCATTTGCCAACTTTATTAAAGCAGAAGTAGATTTC
>Ga0316188_10000240_pt1 | contig 21349 bp, 19 predicted proteins | sample Phiworburrow1_MG_FD_204933 | JGI IMG/M metagenome (GOLD analysis project Ga0316188, IMG submission 204933) | Coastal sediment microbial communities from Maine, United States - Phippsburg worm burrow 1 | ecosystem: Environmental > Aquatic > Marine > Coastal > Sediment | place: USA: Maine... | reverse complement strand
CGTGCCGTCGAAGGCGCTGATCCGATCGGCCAAGCTCCTGCACCAGGCGCGCAAGAGCCAGGCATACGGCATCCGCGCGATGCATCCGGAGTTCGACTTCGCCGAGGTGATGGAACGCGTGCAGCGTGTCATTCGCGAGATCGAGCCGCACGATTCGGTCGAGCGATACACCGAGCTCGGCGTGGAGTGCCTGCACGGCGACGCGACGATCCGTTCGCCGTGGGAGGTCGAAGTGAAGCTGACCGGCGCGGACGATGCCGGCCCCTCCCCTGGGAGCACGCGCACGATCACCACCCGCAATATCGTGATCGCGGCGGGTGCGCGGCCGCTGGTGCCGCCGATTCCGGGCATCGACGACGTCGGCTGCCTGACCTCAGACACCGTCTGGGGTCTGCGCGAGTTGCCGCAGCGGCTGCTGGTGCTGGGGGGCGGTCCGATCGGCTGCGAGCTCGCGCAGGCGTTTGCGCGGCTGGGTGCGCGGGTCACTCAGGTGGAGATGGCGCCGCGACTGATGCTGCGCGAGGATCCGGAGGTCTCGCAGCTCGTGCTCGAGACGTTCCGGGCCGAGGGGATCGACGTGCGGGTCGGGCACAAGGCGCAGCGCTTCGAACTGCGCGACGGCCGCAAGTGGATGGTCGCCGAGGTCGACGGCCGAACCGAGGAGATCGAGTTCGACGTCCTGCTGTGCGCCCTCGGGCGGGTCGCCAACGTGAGCGGCTACGGCCTCGAAGCGCTGGAGATTCCGCTGAGCCGCACGCGCACGGTCGAGGTCAACGAGTTCCTGCAGACCAACTATCCGAACATCTACGCCTGCGGCGACGTGGCGGGACCGTTCCAGTTCACTCACACCGCCGCGCACATGGCGTGGTACGCGTCGGTCAACGCGCTGTTCGGCCGCTTCCGCCGGTTCCGGGTCGATTACTCGGTGATTCCCTGGTGCACCTTCACCGACCCGGAAGTGGCGCGGGTCGGCGTCAACGAGCAGGAAGCGACGCAGAAGGGGCTCGACTTCGAGGTGACCCGCTACGGCATCGACGACCTCGACCGGGCGATCGCCGACGAGGCAGCACGCGGTTTCGTCAAGGTGATCACCCGCCGGGGCAGCGACCGGATTCTCGGGGTGACCATCGTCGGCGAGCACGCCGGCGACCTGATCGCGGAATTCGTCGCGGCGATGCGCCACGGCCTCGGGCTGAACAAGATTCTCGGAACAATCCACATCTATCCGACGCTTGCCGAGGCGAACAAGTACGCCGCGGGTGAGTGGAAGCGAGCCCATGCGCCCGAAGGGCTGTTGCGGCTGGTCCGGCGGTATCACCGCTGGCAGCGCGGCTGAAGCCCGTCGCCACGAACCTCATCTGCCGAAATGCGCGAAACCGGTTTCATCCGAGGCGTCGAAAGCAGCGAAGACATGGCGCAGCCTGCCAAGTGGTGGATGGCGGCAAGGCGACTGACGGCGCTCGCCACGGCCACGGCGATTTCGCTGACGCTGATGCTCGCGGCGGCTTGGCCCGCGCGTGCCGCAGGCTTCGATCACGAATACGCGGCGTGGGACGCACTGCTGCGCCGTCACGTTGCCTGGAACGACAAGGGCGTCGCGTCCAGCGTTTCGTACCGGGAGTTCGCCGCCGAGCGGGCGGCGCTGCGGCAGGTGCTCGACGCCTTCTCGTCGGTCAGCCGGGCCGATTACGACGCCTGGAGCAAACCCCGGCGCCTGGCGTTCCTGGCGAATGCCTACAACGCGTTCACCATCGACCTGGTGCTGACCCGGTATCCGGACCTCAGGTCGATCAAGGACATCGGCACGCTCTTCCAGAGTCCCTGGAAGCGCAAGTTCTTCCGGCTGCTCGGCGACGAACGCAGCCTGGACTTCGTCGAACACGAAATGATCCGGGCGCCCGGCAACTTCGACGATCCGCGGGTCCACTTCGTGCTGGTCTGCGCATCAGTCGGGTGCCCCGCGCTGCGCCCCGAGGCGATCCTGCCCGACCGGCTGGACGCGCAGCTCGACGACAGCCTGCAGCGCTTTCTGCGCGATCGGAGCCGAAACCGTTTCGAGCCGCGCTCCGGCAAGCTCGAGGTCTCCAGGATCTTCGACTGGTACCGCGCCGACTTCGAGAAGGGGCATCGCGGGATCGCGTCGCGCGAGGCGCTGTTCGCCCGCTATGCGGACCTGCTGGCCGACGATCCGAAGGACCGGCAGGCGATTGCGCAGGCACGGGTCGAGATCACCTTCCTCGACTACGACTGGACGCTGAACGACCGGCGCTGAGCGCGACGCGGCGACCGGGTCGATCCAGCACCTCATGTTGAACATCGTCGCGATCATCCCCACGCTCGACGAGGCGAGCGCGATCCGGGCCTGCCTTGAACCGCTGGCCGCTGAAGGGGCGCGGATCATCGTGGCCGACGGCGGCAGCCGCGATGCCACGGCGCAGATCGCGCGTGCGGCGGGTGCGACGGTCATCGAGGCGGCGCGCGGGCGCGCGAGCCAGATGAACGCGGGAGCCGACCGGGCCGGCGACGCTGACGTGCTGCTGTTCGTCCACGCGGACACCCGGCTGCCCGCCGGGTGGCGCGCGTCGATCGAACGGGCGCTCGCGGCAGGGGCGCACTGGGGGCGCTTCGACGTTCGCCTCGACGCCTCGAGCGCTGCGTTGCGCCTGGTCGGGACGATGATGAACCTGCGCTCGCGCCTGAGCGGAATCTGCACCGGCGACCAGGCCCTGTTCATGCGCGCGGATGCCTGGCGACGGCGTGGACCCTACGCAGCGATCCCGCTGATGGAGGACGTCGAGCTGTCCAGGCGGTACAAGCACGCCGAGGGCCGACCGGCGGCGCTGCGCGCGCGCGTGCTGGTCTCGGCACGGCGCTGGGAGAGACACGGCGTGCTGCGCACGATCGCGCTGATGTGGCTGCTCCGGGCAATGTATTTCTTCGGCACATCACCCGAGACGATCCACCGTCTGTATTACGGAAGCCTGGCCCGATGAGCACGCAGCGCGCCGTGCTCGTCTTCGCGCGCGTCCCCGTGCTGGGGCAGGTGAAGACGCGACTCGCCGTGCGGGTCGGCGAGCGCGAGGCGTTGCGCGTGCATCGGGTGCTGCTGGAGCACGCGATGTCCATTGCGGCCCGCGTGCCGGGCGCGACCGCCGAGCTCTGGATTGCCGGTGACGATACCGATGGCGAGTGCGCCGCGCTGGCCGCGCGCTTCGGGCATCGGCTCAACCGGCAGAGGCAGGGTGACCTGGGCGCGCGGATGCAGGACGCGCTCGCACGGACACTCGGCGACGGGCGGCTGCCGGTGCTGATTGGCTGCGACTGTCCGCCGCTGACGGCGCTCGACCTGGGGGACGCCTTCGCCGCGCTCGAGCGTGCGGACGCGGTGTTCGGCCCCACCGAAGACGGCGGTTACGCGCTGGTGGGCGTGTCGCGGGAACTGCCCGAAATGTTCGCGGCACCGCGGTGGGGTGAAGATTCCGTGATGGACACCACGCGCAGCCTGCTGCGTGCCCAGGGGGCGCGATGGGAGGAGTTGCGAATGCTGTGGGACCTGGACGACGGCGACGACTACGACCGCTGGATGCGGGCCACCGATGACCGATGACCCGCGCCGCGCGTGCTGCGCGCCGTCGGGCGCATCCCCTGGCGATGCGCGCAGGCGGGAGCTGCTGCGGCGAGGGCTGACGGCCGGCGCAGGTGCGCGCGTGATGGTTGCGCTGAGCGCCTGGGGTTTCGATGCCGCGGCGCTGGCGCAGGCTCCGATGACGCCGGCGGCGCCGGCGGCGCAGGCAGAGGGGCTCACCCCGTTCTCGCGCTATCCGCCCGCGTCCGCGCTGCCCGCCCCGTGGCGCGAACAGACGCTGAGCGGCATTCGACCGAACCGCATTTCCCTGGTGAGCGACGAAGGCCGCACCGTGCTCCAGTTCGATTCGGACGCCAGCGCGTCGAGCGTGCTCCATCCGGTCGGCGTGCCGCAGGCACAGGCGACGCGACTGCGCTGGCGCTGGAAGACGACCGCCTATCCGCAGGACCGCTGGTTCGGCGAGAAGCGCGGGGACGATTTCGCGGCACGGGTTTACGTCCTGTACGACTATCCGACGAACCGGGTGCCGCTGCCCCAGCGAATGATGCTGGGCGGGGCGCGCTTGCTCCATGATCCGGAGCTTCCCGCCGCGGCGCTGTGCTATCTGCTGGACCCGCGCGCGGCGCAGGACACGCTGATCGAGTCGCCATACACGTCGAGGGTGAGGATGATCGTCGCGCGGTCGACCCGGACGACGGATCGGTGGTGGGACGAAGAGCGGGACCTGACGGCGGACTTCACGAGAGCCTTCGGCGCCGAGTATGGGGCGGGCGTGGCGCCGATTCGCGCCGTCGTCGTCGCGGCGGACACGGATCAGACCGGGGCAAGGCTTGTGACGCGCTTCGGTGACGTGTCGCTCGATACGCGCTGAGCAGCGCCAGGCGTTGTCAGTCGGGGCGCGCCGGCCCCGGCGGCTCGTGCCGGCTCAGGCGCCTGCCGCCTGCCGCAACGCGCCGGCCTGCTCCGGGCTCTCGGTCGCGGTCATCTCGCGGGCGAACAGCGCCTCGATCGGCATCGGGGAGCCGATCAGCTCGCCCTGGATGTACTCGACGCCGAGCGTGCGCAGCAGATCGTAGATGTCCTGGCTGTGCACGTGCTCGGCGATGGTCTTGACGTTGAGGCGGCGTGCCACGCGGACCGTCGACAGTACGATCTCTTCGTCGATCGGATTGGTCACCAGGTTGCGGATGAAGGAACCGTCGATCTTCAGGTAATCGAGCGGGAAGCGCTTCAGGTACTCGAAGGTCGCCAGCCCCGTGCCGAAGTCGTCGAGCGCGATGCCGAATCCCTCGGCCTTGAGTTCGTCGACCAGTCGCGATGCGGCACCCGGGTTGCGGATCGCTTCGCTCTCGGTGATCTCGAAGACGATCTTGTCCGCCGGGATCGCGTACAGCGCGCGCTGCTCGCGGATGAAACCGGCGATCGCCCCGTCGCTCATCGTCAGTCCCGAGAGGTTGATCGAGCACTTGTAGGTGCGCGCGAGGGCGTCGCGGTTCGTCGCGAGCCAGCCGAATACCTTCTGGATGACGCCCCGGTCGAGCGCGACGGTCATCTGCGCCTGCACCGCGAGAGGCAGGAACTCCGGCGGGCGGATCAGCGAACCGTCGCGGTCGCGCAGCCGCGTCAGGATCTCGAAGGCGAGCATGCCGGGCGGCGCGGTCGGGTCGACTATCGGCTGCGCGTAGACCTCCAGCCGCTGATCGCGGATCGCTTCGCGGATGTGCTCGATCTTGCCCTGGTGCGAGCGCCGCGCGTCGATCATCGTCTGCGAGAGCGGCTCGACGAAGAGCTGCGGGTCCCGCACGCTGGCGGAGATCGCCATCGCGTCCGACAGCGACAGCAGACAGTCCTCGGCGTTGATCAGCACATGGCGGTCGATCAGCAGGCCGCCGACGCTGGCCTGAAGCCGGATGCTGCCGTGGGTTGCCTTGTAGACCTGCCCGTTCAGCTGAGCGTAGATTTCGCGCGCGAGCGTGCGTACCTGGGCCACCGTGTCCGATGTGACGATGAGCGAGAATCGCCCGGACGACAGCCGGGCGGCCTGCGCGCCCTCCGACTGCCGCTGAAGCAGTATGGCTACGCTCTGCTCGAGCTGCAGTGCCTGGATCGGCCCGCACAGGTCGTGGATCGTGTCGAAATTGCCGATGTGGATGCCGATCAGACCGTAGTTCGGCCGCTCGGGCGAGACCAGGCGTTCGCCGAGTTCGGCAAGCAGCCCACGGTCGTTCAGCAGGCCGGTGGTCAGATCCTGGCGGGCCTGTTCGGCGACCCGGCTCAGCGCCTGGCGGCGGTCCGCGGCGACCGACTGCAGCAGCAGCGCGACCACCACCGCGCAAAGCACCAGCACCGCGCCTTCGAGCGCACCGGCGGCTCCCGCGCTCCCGCCGACGTCGGTCACCGACTGATGGGCGCGCACGGCCAGCAAGGGCAGTGCTGTCACGAACAGCGACAGCGCGGTCGCCCGTTCGGACATCCGCATCGAGGTCCACGCGACGATCGGAAAGTAGAAGAACAGCAGCGCCCGGGCGTAATGCTCCTGGCCGAGGTTCGAAAGCGCCAGGCTTCCGGTGACGACACCGAGCGTGAGCAGCACGGCCGGCGCGTCGAGCAGCGACGATTCCTCTGCCCTCCTGGTGGCGGGCAGGGCGGGGTCGTGTACCCAGGCAAGCAGTGCCGGCGCGACCAGCATCATGCCGAGCGCGTCCAGCAGCCACCAGCTCATGAAGATGTGCGCGGGGTGAATGCCGGCGAAGGCGCCGGAGGCACGAATCCCGAGGGTCGACAGCGCCGCGTCGAGCGGCGCGGCGAGCAGCCCGACGACCACCATGAAGCGCAGGATCGCGTCGAGTCGATAGTCGGCCGGCTTCCAGTCGCCCAGCCGACGCAGCGCGGTGACAGCCACGGCCGGGCCCGCCGTGCTTGCGGCCAGCGCGGTCAGTGCGAGCGGCATGCTGCCGGTGTGCATCCATGCCCAGGTGGCAGCGCCGACTCCTGCCGCGACGACCCAGGCGATGCCATAGCGCCAGGCGAACGCGACCGCGATACCGGCAGCAGGCCAAAGCGCGAGTTCGGCGCTGCTGCCGAACGCCAGCAATCGGGCGAGTACGCACGCGACGAACGCAGCCGCCGCGATCAGCAAGGCGCGCGGGAAAAGGGCCAACGTAGACTTGGTGGGCGTGACGTTCGAAAGCAATGGGGTTGCCGGCAGGGCAGTCGGTTCTGTATTGGCCTGTCGCAGTTTAACTCCGAAGAATGCCACTGAGACAAGGGGCGGCCGACGGCCGCCCCCTTTGCGCAAGACCGGTGCGACGAACGGCACGTCGCCGCGTGCCGGAAGGCGCCCCTCGGGCGCCCGCCGGCCCGATCGGCCCGAGGTGCGTGTCCCTTGTCAGGCGGCGAGCTGCCGCAGCACGAAGGGCAGGATCCCGCCGTGCCGGAAGTAGTCCACCTCGATCGCGGTGTCGATGCGCAGCAATAGCGGCACGCGCTTCACCGAGCCGTCGGTCCGGTGGATGACCAGCGTCACCTGCTGTTGCGGCCGAATCTCGCCATCGAGCCCTTCGAGATCGTAGGTCTCCTTTCCGGTGATGCCCAGGCTGTCGACGGTGTCGCCGGCCTTGAACTGCAGCGGGAGCACGCCCATGCCGACCAGGTTCGAGCGATGGATCCGCTCGAAACTGCGGGCGACGACCGCCTTCACGCCCAGCAGCTGCGTGCCCTTGGCCGCCCAGTCGCGCGACGATCCGGTGCCGTATTCCTCGCCGCCGAACACCATGGTCGGCACGCCGTCGGCGATATAGCGCATCGCCGCGTCATAGATCGGCATCTGGTCGCCGCTGGGCTGGTGGACGGTGATGCCGCCCTCGACGCGCGACCCGTCGGGCGTCAGCGGGATCATCAGGTTCTTGATCCGCACGTTGGCGAAGGTGCCGCGCATCATCACCTCGTGGTTTCCGCGGCGGGCACCGTAGCTGTTGAAGTCCGCCTTGGCCACTCCGTTGGCGATCAGCCATTTTCCGGCAGGCGAAGTGTCCTTGATCGATCCGGCGGGCGAAATGTGGTCGGTGGTGATGGAGTCGCCGAACACGCCCAGCGCACGCGCGCCCTTGATGTCGCCGGAGGTCGCCTTCGGTTCCATCGTGAAATCGTCGAAGAACGGCGGTTTCGCGATATAGGTCGACTTCGGCCAGTCGTACACCTGTCCCTTGGTCCCTTTGACGTTCTCCCAGAGCTTGCCGGGGTTCGACTCGACCTGCGCGTAGTTGGCCTTGAACACTTTCGGGTTCATCGCGAACTTCATCAGCGCGTAGACCTCGTCGCTCGAGGGCCAGATGTCGCCGATCCAGATGTCCTTGCCGCCCTTGCCCTTGCCGAGTGGCTGGCTCATCAGGTCGACCGTCACGTTGCCGGCGAGCGCGTACGCCACCACCAGCGGGGGCGATGCGAGGAAATTCGCCTTCAGGTTCGGGTGGATGCGCGCCTCGAAGTTGCGATTGCCGGAGAGCACCGCCGCGCACACCAGGTCGTTCTTCGTGATCACTTCGTTGATCTCGGGGGTCAGGTCGCCGGCGTTGCCGATGCAGGTGGTGCACCCGTAGGCTGCGACCGAAAAGCCGAGTTTCTCCAGGTAGGGGAGCAGCCCCGCCTTTTCCAGGTACTCGGTGACCACGCGCGATCCCGGTGCAAGCGACGTCTTGATGTGCTTGCGAACCTTCAGGCCCGCCTCCACTGCGCGCTTGGCGAGCAGTCCGGCGGCCAGCAGCACGCCCGGATTCGACGTGTTGGTGCACGACGTGATCGCGGCGATCAGCACGTCGCCATTGCGGATCTCGGTGCCGTCGGTCGCGGTGAAGACCCGCTCGAGCTTGTCGGCCGGCTGATTGAAGCCGTTCTCGGCCGGCGGTTTGCTGAACAGGTCGGCGAACGTCGACTTGACCTTGCCGATCTCGATGCGATCCTGAGGACGCTTGGGTCCGGCAAGCGACGGAACCACCGTGTTCAGGTCGAGCTGCACGACGTTGCTGTAGTCGATGTCGCCGGGCATGGGCACGCCGAACAGGCCCTGGGCGCGAAAGTACGACTCGAACGCGTCGATCTCCGAGCGGGTCCGTCCGGTGCCTTCGAAGTAGGCGATCGTGCGCTCGTCGACCGGGAAGAAGCCCATCGTCGCGCCGTATTCCGGCGCCATGTTGGCGATGGTGGCGCGGTCGGGCAGGGCGAGGCTGCGGGTGCCTTCGCCGAAGAACTCGACGAACTTGCCGACCACCTTCTCCTTGCGCAGCATCTCGGTGACGCGCAGCACGAGGTCTGTCGCGGTGACCCCTTCGCGCAGGCGACCCTTGAGTTCCACGCCGACCACGTCCGGGGTCAGGAAGTACACCGGCTGGCCCAGCATCCCGGCCTCCGCCTCGATGCCGCCGACACCCCAGCCGACGACGCCGATGCCGTTGATCATCGTGGTGTGACTGTCGGTGCCCACCAGGGTGTCGGGATAGAACACGCCGTCCTTGCCCTTGTGAACGCCGCGGGCCAGGTACTCGAGGTTGACCTGGTGGACGATGCCGAAGCCGGGCGGAACGACGCCGAAGGTGTCAAAGGCCTGCATACCCCATTTCATGAACTGGTAGCGCTCCTGGTTGCGCGAGAACTCCAGCTTCATGTTCAGGTCCAGGGCCTTGCCCGAACCGTAGTGGTCGATCATTACCGAGTGGTCGACGACCAGGTCCACCGGCACCAGCGGCTCGATGGTCTTGGGGTTGCGGCCCAGGCTCTGCGCGACGTTGCGCATCGCAGCCAGGTCGGCAAGCAGCGGAACCCCGGTGAAATCCTGCAATACCACCCGGGCGACGACGAACGGAATCTCGTCCACGCGCGCGGTCTTGGGCTTCCAGTTGGCCAGCTGCTCCACGTGCTCCGCGGTGACTTTCTTGCCATCGCAGTTGCGCAGCACGGATTCCAGCACGATGCGGATCGACACCGGCAGTCGCTTGACGTTGGGAAACTTCTTGGCCAGCACGGGCAGCGAGTGCAGCTTCGCGGTCTTGCCCGATGCGAGCTTGAAGTCGTGCAGCGTCTTGAATGCATTGTTGGTCATGATTGGCTTTCGGGTGATAAAGAATTCGTTTCGATTGAAGATGCGGTTCTTGGTTCTGGATTCGGGTGGTGCCGGAGCGCCGGCGCGCATTCAGCGCGGCGGTTTGGCCTTGCCGGCCGGCCCGGATTTCCTGGCGCCCGGCTCGGCTTCGGCGCGGAAGCTTCCGTCGACCATGTTCAGCGTTCCCATTCCCGGGATCACCATGTCGCCGGGCTTCTGACCGGGCGCGCACGGGCCGAGGCGGCGCGCGACGATCGCCTCCTTGTCCTCGCGGCGCACGCCGCCCAGCGGCGGGTCATAGGTCACGAGCGTGTCGATCCGGTACTCGGAGTCGAAGTCGCCGGTGGCGATCGCGCGGCTGACGACGACGCTGCGGGTTTCGCGGCATACCGACTCGGCCAGCCACGCCGTGCCTGCGCGCTTGAAGGCGCCCAGCGTGCACGCCCCGCGCTCCCCGACGCTGCGGTCGAGGTGCGAGGTCTCGCTGTCGGTGGACTCGCCCACACAAAAGCGGGTCGGCGCCAGCCCCGACGCCTGCGCGGACACGCCGCGGACTTCCCAGAGCCCGGCCGCGCGCTTCGGGAACGTGTCCTGCGCCACGCCGGCGCTCGCGACGAGCGATCCCGCCATCGCGGTGGCCACGCCGGCGACGAGCGGGCTTCTCATCTCAGATCACGTACAGGTCGACATACTCGTTGACCGGCATTTCCTCGAGCGCCTTCTGGTCCAGCGAGACGTCCAGAATCGCCTGCTGCTGCTTGGTGGGGAAGTGACGCGCCAGGTTGACCTTGAACTTGGCTTCGAGCAGCGGGATCCCCTCCTTGCGGCGGCGCTTGTGTCCGATCGGGTATTCGCAGACGACTTCCTTGAGCGCCTTGCCGTCGTTGAACTCGACGGTGAGGGCGTTGGCGATCGAGCGCTTCGCCGGGTCGTGATAGTCCTTCGTGAACTGCGGATCCTCGACGCAGACGATCCTGTCGCGCAGCTTGTCGATGCGCGGATCCTTGGCAACGCTGTCTTCGTAGTCCTCCGCCGTCAGGCGGCCGAAGATGATCGGCACGGCGACCATGTACTGGATGCAGTGGTCGCGGTCCGCCGGATTGTTCAGCGGCCCCTTCTTGTCGATGATCCGGATGCAGGCCTCATGGGTGCGGATGGTGATCTTCTTGATGTCCGCGGCCGTCTTGCCCAGCTTCTTGAGCTGCTGGTGGACCTCCATCGCGCACTCGACCGCGGTCTGCGAGTGGAACTCCGCCGGGAAGGAGATCTTGAACAGCACGTTCTCCATCACGTAGCTGCCGTAGGGCCGCTGGAACTTGAATTCGTTGCCCTTGAACAGTACGTCGTAGAAACCCCAGCCCTTGGCGCTCAGGACCGACGGATAACCCATCTCTCCAGTCTTCGCGATCAGCGCCAGACGAACCGCACGGCTGGTCGCGTCGCCCGCCGCCCAGCTCTTGCGCGAGCCGGTGTTCGGCGCGTGGCGATACGTGCGCAGCGACTGGCCGTCGACCCAGGCGAGCGACACGGCATTGACGATCTCATCGCGGGTCAGGCCGAGCATCTGCGCGACCACTGCGGTGGAAGCGACCTTCACCAGCACCACGTGGTCCAGACCCACCTTGTTGAACGAGTTCTCCAGCGCGATACACCCCTGGATCTCGTGCGCCTTGATCATCGCGGTCAGGACGTCCTTCATCGTCAGCGGCTTCTTGCCGACGGATACCGCGTTGCGGCTCAGCCAGTCCGCGGTCGCGAGGATTCCGCCCAGGTTGTCCGACGGGTGGCCCCACTCGGCGGCGAGCCAGGTGTCGTTGAAGTCCAGCCAGCGGATCATCGCGCCGATGTTGAACGCGGCCTGTACCGGGTCGAGCTGAAACTGCGTTCCGGGCACCTTGGCGCCGTTGGGCACCGTCGTGCCGGGCACGATCGGGCCGAGCAGCTTGGTGCAGGCCGGGTATTCGAGCGCCTCGAGTCCGCAGCCCAGCGTGTCGATCAGACAGTTGCGGGCGGTTTCGTAGGCAAGCTTGCTGCCGATCTTGTACTTCGTCACGTAGTCGACGATGTCGACGAGCACCTTGTCCGGCTTGGGCCGGACGTTGGAGATATGCGCTCCCATTGCTGTGATGGTTCCTGTCAGAGGAGGTTGGTCGAATTCGATTGTTGTGCTTCAGAGCCTGCATTCGTTGGCGAGTTGCTGGCCCTTGCGGGTGTCGAGCAGCATCGACTTGCCCACGATCACCAGCCAGGTCAGGCCGGCGGCGGTGTCCTCGTAGCGCAGCGCGCCGCTTCGCGCGTCGACCGCGGCCAGCGAATGGTCCTTGCCCAGCCAGTTGATCACCATGGATTTGCCGTCCGGCGCGATTTCGCTGACTACGACCTGGCGATTGAGCTCGCAGTTGTACGTTCCGAGCGCCAGCGCCATGCTTCCGGCCGCCGTGGCCATGTCGCTCGCGCTCGCAGACCCGATCCCCAGCCCCTGGGGCTCCTGCGGGGCGGCGGGATTCGATCCCGCGCCCGCCGCGGGCGGCAGCACCTGGATGAGCGCCCGAGTGCCGGCCGACTGGCCGGGGGCAGCGGCAGGCGCCTGGGAGTCGGCAGCGGTCGCGGCGCCTGCGGCGGCGGCAAGCAGCAGTGCAAACGCAGCGCCCGCGAGCGGGCGAAGGCTAGAGACGGGTTCCAGCGGCATGGGAAATCCTCCCCGGAGGTATGACGAGAGCCCGAAGGGTACCTTGCGCTGCGTTTCGATGGTATGCCCCAATGGGATGGCCTATTTTCGCCGCCCGATCGGCACGAACTTCAGGTTCTCGGGACCGACGTAGTTCGCGCTGGGGCGGATGATCTTGTTGTCGATGCGCTGCTCGATCACGTGGGCAGCCCAGCCGGAGGTGCGCGAGATCACGAACAGCGGGGTGAACATCGCCGTAGGAACCCCGAGCATGTGGTAGCTCACGGCACTGAACCAGTCCAGGTTGGGGAACATCTTCTTGACGTCCCACATCACCGTCTCGAGCCGGGCGGCGATGTCGAACATCTTCATGCTGCCGGCGTCCTTCGACAGCCTGCGCGCGACGTTCTTGATGATCTCGTTGCGCGGGTCGCCGATTGTGTAGACGGGGTGGCCGAAGCCGATCACCACCTCCTTGTTCTCGACCCGGCGCCGGATGTCCGTTTCCGCCTCGTCCGCGCTGTCGTAGCGCTTCTGGACCTCGAAGGCGACCTCGTTGGCGCCGCCGTGCTTGGGCCCGCGCAGCGCGCCGATCGCACCGGTGATCGCGGAGTACATGTCGGAGCCCGTGCCGGCGATCACGCGACCGGTGAAGGTCGACGCGTTGTACTCGTGTTCGGCGTACAGGTTCAGCGACGTGTGCATCGCCCGCACCCAGAGCTCCTTGGGCGGGCGCCCGTGCAGCAGATGCAGGAAATGTCCGCCGATCGAGTCGTCGTCCGTCTCGACCTCGATCCTGCGACCGTTGTGGCTGAAGTGGTACCAGTAGAGCAGCATCGAGCCGAGCGATGCCATCAGGCGGTCGGCGATGTCGCGCGCGCCCGGCACATTGTGGTCGTCTTTCTCCGGAATCTGGCAGCCGAGCGCGGAAACCGCGGTGCGCATCACGTCCATGGGGTGGGACGATGCCGGAAGCTGCTCCAGGACGGCCTTGACCGCAGCTGGCACGCCGCGAAGCGCGAAGAGCTTGGCCTTGTACCCGGCGAGCTCGGCGGTGTTGGGAAGCTTGCCGTGGACCAGCAGGTGTGCGATCTCCTCGAATTCGCAGACGTCGGCGACGTCGAGGATGTCGTATCCCCGATAGTGCAGATCGTTCCCGGTGCGCCCGACCGTGCACAACGCGGTGTTGCCCGCGGTCACGCCGGACAGCGCGACGGACTTCTTCACCTTGGGACCGCTTGCCGCCTGGGGCTCGGTCGCCGGCTTTGCTTGCTTGCTCATGGTCGCTTTCTCCTTCGTTGAATCGGCCTGCCGTCGGGGTTCACTTGCCCTTGGCGAACAACTGGTCGAGCTTGTTTTCGTAGTCCCAGTACCCGATCGCGTCGTAGAGTTCCTGGCGCGTCTGCATCGTCGGAACCACGCTGGCCTGCGTACCTTCACGGCGCACGGTCTCGTACACGTTCTGCGCCGCCTTGTTCATCGCCCTGAACGCGGACAGCGGGTACAGCGCGATCGCGACACCCGCGCCGCGCAGCTGGTCTACGGTGAACAGCGGGGTCTGCCCGAATTCGGTGATGTTGGCGAGCACCGGGACCTTCACCGCGGCGGCGAACTTCTCGTACATCGCGAGTTCGGTGATCGCCTCGGGAAAGATCGCGTCGGCGCCGGCTTCCACGCAGGCCACCGCCCGCTCGATCGCGCGATCCAGGCCCTCGACCGCCAGCGCGTCGGTGCGCGCCATGATGAAGAACGAGTCGTCGGTGCGGGCATCGGCCGCGGCCTTGACGCGATCGGCCATTTCCTCGCTGGCGACGATCTCCTTGCCGGGCCGATGACCGCAGCGCTTCGCGCCGACCTGGTCTTCGATGTGCATTGCCGCGGCGCCCGCCTTGATCATCGACTTGGTTGTCCGCGCGACGTTGAACGCCGATGCGCCGAAGCCGGTGTCCACGTCGACCAGCAGCGGCAGGTCGCAGACGTCGGTGATGCGCCGAACGTCGACAAGCACGTCGTCCAGCCCGCTGATGCCCAGGTCCGGCAGGCCGAGCGAGCCGGCCGCCACGCCGCCGCCCGACAGGTAGATCGCGCGGTAGCCGGCACGCCGTGCCAGCAGCGCGTGGTTCGCATTGATCGCCCCGATGATCTGGAGGGGTTTCTCCGCGGCGAGCGCCGCGCGGAATTTCTGTCCTGGGGTCAAGGGTCTCTCCTGCGCTGTGCGCGGTGTCATTCGAAGAAGGCTCGGCGCGCGTCGTCGGGCAGCGCTGCTCCGGCCGCATGGGCCCTCTGCAGAAGGCTCCACCAGTGCCGGTAGCTCCCGCGGTCCTGCAGTCTGCCGGCGTGACGGATCGGTCCCCATTGGGCGGCCTGCGCCGCAACGAGGACCTCGGCGGCCAATGCCACTTCGCCCGCCGGCGGACTCAGCGCCGCGACGATCGGGGCGATCTGGCCAGGGTGGATGCTCCACATCCGCGTGTACCCATACTCGGCCGCGGCCCGTGCGGCATCGCGTCCGGCCGCGTCCGGGTCGGCGATGTCCACGCTGACATTATGCGACGGCGTCTTGCCCCGACCGTGCGCCGCGACTGAAATTTCTGCCTTGGCCCGACGGATCAGGGGGTGTTCGAACTGGCCCGGCGAGGTCATCGCCGACGCGGGAACGGCGCCGCGAAAGGCGCTCACGTAGTCCATCAGGCCGAACGACAGGCACTGGATCCGGGGGTGCGCGGCCAGTGCCTGCACCTCGCGCAGTGCGCCGTGCGTCTCGATCAGCACGTGCACCGGGATCTGCCGGCGAACACCGAATTGCGATGCCATGTCGTCGATCGCAGCCAGGACCTTCTCGACGTGCTCGAGACGCTCCACCTTCGGAATCGTCACGTACGCGAGGCGGGCACCGGCAGCCCGGATGATCAGCTCCAGTTCGGCGTGCCAGATGCGCCCGCCGGGGTCGTGAATCCGCGCGCCCATCCGCTCGAATCGGTTTTCCGTGGACGCGAGGAGGTCGCCGATCATCCTGGCGTGCTCGAGTTCCCGGCCGACCTCCGCGCCGTCCTCGCAATCTGCGGTGACGTCGAATACCGGCCCCATCCGCCCCTGCAGCGACAGCGACTTGCGGATCAGCGCTTCCTGGCCAGCATAGTGGTCGCAGACCGGCAGAACCGGCGGTATCTCTTCGCCTTCGAAGAGGATCGCCGAAGGGTGAACGGGCGCCATCGCGTCCGCGTCGCGGCGGGATCAGCCCAGCAGGTGCTTGATGCCGTCGCGCTCCTCGAACAGCTCCTTGAGGGTGGCGTCCATCCTCGCCCGGCTGAACTCGTCGACGTCCAGCCCCGTCACGCGCTTGTACTCGCCGCCGGCGCAGGTGACCGGGACCCCGTAGATGGTGTCCTCCGGGATGCCGTACGAGCCGTCCGACGGCACGCCCATCGTCACCCAGCGGCCGCCGGTTCCGAGGACCCAGTCGCGCATGTGGTCGATCGCGGCATTGGCGGCCGACGCCGCCGACGAGAGGCCGCGCGCTTCGATGATCGCGGCGCCGCGCTTGGCGACCGTCGGGATGAAGACGTCGCGGTACCAGGTCTCGTCGTTGATGATCTTGCTGACCGGCGTTCCGTCGATCGTCGCGAAGCGGTAGTCGGGGTACATGGTCGGTGAATGGTTGCCCCAGACGATCATTTTCTCGATCGACTCGACCGGCTTGCCGGCCTTCGCCGCGAGCTGCGACAGCGACCGGTTGTGGTCCAGGCGGAGCATCGCGGTGAAATTGGCCTTGGGAAGGCCGGGCGCCGACTTCATCGCGATATAGGCGTTGGTGTTGGCCGGGTTGCCGACGACCAGGATCTTGCAGTCGCGCTTGGCGGCCTCGTCGAGCGCGCGCCCCTGTACGGTGAAGATGGCTCCGTTGGCTTCGAGCAGGTCCTTGCGCTCCATGCCCTTGCTGCGCGGCCGTGCGCCCACCAGCAGCGCGCAATCGGCGTCACGAAATGCGACCTTCGGGTCGTCGGTGACGACGACGCCCTTGAGAAGCGGGAACGCGCAGTCGTCGAGTTCCATGACCACGCCACGGACCGCGGGCAATGCCGCGGTGATGTCGAGGAGCTGGAGGATCACCGGCTGGTCCTTGCCGAGCATGTCGCCGTTGGCGATCCTGAACAGCAGGCTGTAGCCGATCTGGCCTGCGGCGCCGGTGACGGCGACGCGCTTGACGGGTTTGCTCATGGCGATTCCTCTTGGTTTGGCGGCTTGGGGAAAGCGGTAGTGAGAGGTGCTGGCGAATCTGCAAGATTCTAGGCGCGAGCACCGGCCAAGTCAACTGAGTGTTATATCTTATATAAGACATAAGTTATTGAAATTCACCGGCCGATGTGCTGGAATCCGAACATGACCGAGTCGACACGCGGCAATCACCGCGCCGAAGCGCCGACCTTCAGCCCGCTCTACCGTCAGATCAAGGCGCTGCTCACGCGCGGACTGCAGAGCGGCGAATGGAAGCCCGGCGAGGCGATCCCCAGTGAAACCGAGCTCGCGTTGCGCTTCGGCGTGAGCCAGGGCACGGTGCGCAAGGCGATCGACGAACTCGCGAGCGAGAACCTGCTGATTCGCCGCCAGGGCCGAGGCACCTTCGTCGGGACGCACCACGAGGAGAAGGCGCAGTTCCGATTCCTGCGCCTGCGGGCCGAACACGGCGGCGAGCCGGGCGGAATGGAGAGCCGGATCCTCGACTGCCGGCGGATGCGCGCGCCGGTCGATATCGCCAAGCGGCTGCTGCTGCGCTCGGCGGAGGCTGTGGTGCTGGTGCGGCGCGTGCTGTCCTTCGAGGGAAGGCCGAGCGTGCTCGACGAAATCTGGCTGCCGGGGGCCTTGTTTCGGGGACTTTCGGCCGACCGGCTGTCTGCCTACTCGGGGCCTCTGTACGGGCTGTTCGAGACCGAGTTCGGCATCCGGATGATCCGTGCCACCGAGCGGCTGAGGGCGGTCGCCGCCGACAAGGCCAGCGCAGCAGAACTCGGCGTCGAGGCGGGCACGCCGCTGCTGCTCGTCGAGCGCGTGTCGTACACGTACCAGGATCGGCCGGTCGAGGTGCGCCGCGGGTATTGCGTGACGGACCGGCTCCACTATCACAACGAGCTCAGTTGACACAACGTGTGTGCGAATCCGTGACGCGAGCCCTGCGAATTGGTGCAGCGCGAAAAAATCGTTCAAAATGCGTCGGTTTGACGACGTTTGACTTCCATCCGACCCAGGGGTGAGCATGGCCGATCTTGGCGCCAGTTCCGGGCAGCGGGCCCGTCCGGAGTTCCGCAACATTCACATCACGCAGCTGGCGCAGTACCGCCTGCCGCTCGCCGGCATCGTGTCGATCCTCCACCGCGTCAGCGGTGCGCTGCTGTTCCTGGTCGGGCTTCCCTTCCTGCTCTATCTGTTTCAGCAGAGCCTGACCTCGGAGATCAGCTTCGAGAGCTATCGGGCGATCGTCTCGCACTGGTTCGCCAAGCTCGTGCTCCTGGGGCTGATCTGGGCCTACCTGCATCATTTCTGCGCGGGTATCCGGTACCTGGTGATGGACGTTCATCTCGCGCTCGAGAAGGACCAGGCGAAGACGTCGGCGTCGATCGTCGTCGCGGTGAGCCTGGCGCTCACCTTCGTGGTCGCGCTCAAGCTGTTCGGAGCATTCTGAGATGACCACCAAGCGAGTCGTCACAGGCGCCCATTACGGGCTCAAGGATTGGCTGGCCCAGCGCGTGACAGCGGTGGTGCTGGCGATCTACACCGTGGTGCTGCTGCTGGCGCTGCTGTTCACCCCGGAGCTGAACTACGGAACGTGGGCGGGGCTTTTCGCGTCGAGCTGGATGAAGGTGCTCACGCTGCTGGCAATCGTCGCCCTCGTCTGGCACGTCTGGATCGGCGTGCGCGACATCTACATGGACTACGTCAAGCCGACCGCCGTAAGGCTGGCGCTGCAGGTCGCGACGATCGTCGCATTGTTCGGTTACGCCTGCTGGGCGGTGATCATTCTCTGGAGAGTCTGAGATGGCGGACGTGCTGAACCATCTTGCCAACAACCTGCCGCGACGCAAGTTCGACGCGGTGATCGTGGGCGCCGGCGGATCCGGCATGCGTTGCTCGCTGCAACTGGCCGAGGCCGGCTACAACGTCGCGGTCCTCTCGAAGGTGTTTCCGACGCGCTCGCACACGGTGGCCGCCCAGGGCGGCATCGGGGCGTCGCTCGGCAACATGAGCGAGGACAACTGGTACTGGCACATGTTCGACACCGTCAAGGGCTCGGATTATCTGGGCGACCAGGACGCGATCGAGTTCATGTGCCGCGAGGCGCCCAAGGTCGTCTACGAGCTCGAGCATTTCGGCATGCCGTTCGACCGCAATCCTGACGGCACCATCTATCAGCGACCGTTCGGCGGCCACACCGCGAACTTCGGCGAGAAGCCCGTGCAGCGCGCCTGCGCGGCGGCAGACCGCACCGGTCATGCGCTGCTGCATACGCTGTACCAGCGCAACGTGCGCGCGCGTACCCAGTTCTTCGTCGAGTGGATGGCGCTGGACATCATCCGCGACTCCGAAGGCGACTGCGTGGGCGTGATCGCCCTGGAAATGGAAACCGGGGAGGTGATGATCCTGGAGTCCAAGGTCACGGTGTTCGCCACGGGCGGCGCCGGGCGCATCTGGGCAGCCTCGACCAACGCCTTCATCAACACCGGCGACGGCATGGGAATGGCGGCACGGGCCGGTGTCCCGCTCGAGGACATGGAATTCTGGCAGTTTCACCCGACCGGCGTCGCCGGGGCAGGGGTGCTGATCACCGAGGGCGTGCGCGGCGAAGGCGGGATCCTGCTTAACAAGCACGGCGAGCGCTTCATGGAACGTTACGCGCCCACGCTGAAGGACCTCGCGCCTCGCGATTTCGTCTCGCGATCGATGGATCAGGAGATCAAGGAAGGGCGGGGCTGCGGGCCGGACGGCGACTACGTGTTGCTCAAGCTCGACCACCTCGGTGCCGACACGATCATGAAGCGGCTGCCGTCGATCCGAGAGATCGCGATCAAGTTCGCCAACGTCGACCCGATCAAGGACCCGATCCCGGTGGTGCCGACGATTCACTACCAGATGGGCGGCATCCCCACCAACTACCACGGCCAGGTGGTCGCTCCCGCCAAGGGCAACCCGAACCACGTCGTCGGCGGGCTGTACGCGATCGGCGAGTGCGCCTGCGTGTCGGTGCACGGCGCCAATCGGCTGGGGACCAACTCGCTGCTCGACCTGCTGGTATTCGGTCGGGCGGCAGGCAACCACATCGTCGCCAGCAAGCTGAAGGACACTGAGCACAAGCCGCTTCCGAAGGACGGGGGCGACGCCACGCTCGCGCGCCTCGCGCGCCTCGAAGGTTCGACGTCCGGCGAGAACTCCCAGGAGGTTGCCAACGACATCCGGCGCGCCATGCAGACGCATTGCGGAGTGTTCAGGACGTCCGAGCTGCTCGAGCAGGGCGTGAGCCGGATCATGGAGATCGCCGCCCGCAGCGCCGACGTCCACGTGAAGGACAAGTCCAAGGTGTTCAACACCGCGCGAATCGAGGCGCTCGAGCTTGACAATCTGATCGAGACCGCGAAGGCCACGATCGTATCGGCCGAAGCGCGAAAGGAGAGCCGCGGCGCGCACGCCCACCGCGATTTCCCCGAGCGCGACGACAAGAAGTGGATCAAGCATTCATTGTGGTATTCCGAGGGAAACCGCCTGGATTACAAGCCGGTCAACATGAAGCCGCTGACCGTCGAAACGTTCGAGCCCAAGGCCCGCACGTTCTGACGGCGTCCGAACCAATGCCCCAAGCCAGCACCCGGAGCGATCGCAGATGAGTGAAGTCCTCGAATCCCCTGTCCAGGCACCGGCCTCGATGGCGCCGGCCAGGCGCGTGGTCCGTTTTTCGATCTACCGCTACGACCCGGACAAGGACGCCAAGCCGTACATGCAGGACCTGCAGGTCGAGCTGGAGCCCACCGACAAGATGCTGCTGGACGCGCTGATGCGCATCAAGCAGTCCGCCGACGATTCGCTGGCGTACCGGCGCTCGTGCCGGGAGGGCGTGTGCGGCTCGGACGCGATGAACATCAACGGCAAGAACGGTCTGGCCTGCATCACCAACCTGCGCGATCTGAAGGAGCCGATCGTCCTCAAGCCGCTGCCTGGTCTGCCGGTGATCCGCGACCTGATCGTCGACATGACCCACTTCTTCAAGCAGTACCACTCGATCAAGCCATTCCTGATCAACGACACGCCGCCGCCGGAAAAGGAGCGGCTCCAGAGCCCGGAGGAGCGCGAGGAGCTCGACGGCCTTTACGAGTGCATTCTCTGCGCCTGCTGCTCGACCTCATGTCCGTCGTTCTGGTGGAACCCGGACAAGTTCGTCGGCCCCGCCGGGCTGCTGCAGGCCTATCGATTCATCGCGGACAGCCGCGACGAGGCGACCGGGGCACGGCTCGACGATCTGGAAGACCCGTACAGGCTCTTCCGTTGCCACACAATCATGAACTGCGTGGACGTGTGTCCGAAAGGGCTGAACCCGACGCGCGCAATAGGTAAGATAAAGGATCTGATGGTCCGCAGGACCGTCTGAACCGAAAGGCGGACTCCCACATGCCCGGCACAGAGCACCAGTCGGATCCGGCAAGGCGCCGGAGATTACGCTGGCGCGCTCGACGGGGCCTGCTGGAGAACGATCTCGTGCTGACCCGCTTCTTCGAGCAGCACGAGGAAGACCTCGACGACGAGGCGATCACCGGTCTCGATCAACTTCTGGACCTTCCAGACAACGAGTTGCTCGAACTGGTCCTCCGGCGCCGGGAACTGAGCGGGGAGCAGGCAACCCCGCAGGCCATGCGCGTGCTGAAGTGGCTGCGCGACGCGTGATCCGAGAAGAGTCATCTGCGACAACGAAGGGAACGCAAAAATGAGCACCCAAAAAAGCGCGAAGATTACTTTCAGCGAC
>Ga0316188_10000239_pt1 | contig 21351 bp, 18 predicted proteins | sample Phiworburrow1_MG_FD_204933 | JGI IMG/M metagenome (GOLD analysis project Ga0316188, IMG submission 204933) | Coastal sediment microbial communities from Maine, United States - Phippsburg worm burrow 1 | ecosystem: Environmental > Aquatic > Marine > Coastal > Sediment | place: USA: Maine... | reverse complement strand
GTTTAGTGTTGTGGTTTGGGAAGTTTCTAAAATAGTTTTTTGAGGGGTTAAAGAACTTGCTGTTTGTGACTTTACTGAAGCACATTGAATGAGTGTGAAACTAGCAAAAATGAATAAGAAAAATTTCTTCATTTGTGATTTATACTTAGAATTAGATGGTTTCAAAATTACTGTTTTTTTTATTGTTGAATGATTTTTATGTTACAAAAAGATCAAAGGTCATATTATTTTGATATTTTAGCAAAAAAGAAATTGAATGAACTACTTTGAACATGTAGGGAAGTATTTTTTAATGCTAAAACAGGTTTTTAAAAAGCCACAAAAATGGTCGGTTTTTAGAGAAATGTTGTTTAGAGAAATTGAAGATTTAGGCCTAAAATCTCTGGGTATCGTTATGTTTATTTCCTTCTTTGTTGGGGGAGTTGTAGCGATACAAACGGCTTTGAGCGTTGATAGTCCTTTTATTCCAAAATATTTAATAGGTTTTGCTACAAAACGGTCTGTGATATTAGAATTTGCACCTACTTTTATGTCTGTTATTTTGGCAGGTAAAGTAGGTTCGTATATAACTTCAAGTATTGGAACGATGCGTGTTACAGAGCAAATTGATGCTTTGGAAGTTATGGGTATCAATTCTCTAAATTATTTGGTTTTACCAAAAATCATTGCAGTTCTATTTTTTTATCCTTTGCTTATTTTATTGGCAATGGTTTTGGGAATTTATGGAGGTTATGTTGCGGGCTCGTTAACTGACCTATTTTTTACGGAAGACTATGTATACGGCATACGGCTTGATTTTAATCCGTATTATATTAAATACGCACTAACAAAAACTTTGGTTTTTGCTTTTGTAATTGCAACAATTCCGGCCTACCATGGTTATTATGTTAAAGGAGGTTCTTTAGAAGTAGGAAGGTCTAGTACTAAGGCAGTAGTTTGGACAAGTGTTGTAATCATTCTGTTAAATTATTTCTTAACTCAAATGCTCTTAGGATAAATGATTGAAGTTGAAAATTTATATAAACAATTTAATGGGCAGTCAGTTTTAAAAGGAATTTCAACCACTTTTGAAAAGGGAAAAACGAGTATGATTATTGGGCAAAGTGGCTCTGGTAAAACAGTTTTATTGAAATGTTTATTAGGCTTACATATACCTGAAGAGGGTATTATTTCTTTTGATGGGAGAAAACACACAGAACTTAGTATTAAGGATCATAGACAATTAAGGCAAGAGATTGGAATGGTTTTTCAGGGTGGTGCCCTATATGATTCTTTAACTGTAGAAGAAAATATCATGTTCCCATTAAAAATGTTTGCAGACCAGCCTTTCAAGCAAATGAAAGAAAGGGTAAATTTTGTTTTGAATAGGGTGAATCTTGATGATGTAAATAAAAAATTTCCAGCTGAATTATCGGGCGGTATGCAAAAAAGGGTAGCCATTGCAAGAGCAATTGTAATGAATCCGAGGTATCTGTTTTGTGATGAACCTAACTCTGGATTGGATCCAAATACAGCTACTGTAATTGATAATTTAATTCAGGAAATTACCAAAGAATATGATATTATTACCGTAATTAATTCTCATGATATGAATTCAGTGATGGAAATTGGTGAAAAAATAATATTTTTAAAAGATGGTGTAAAAGCGTGGGAAGGAACAAATAAAGAGATATTTAAAACTGAAAATGAGGCGATTGTGAATTTTGTGTATTCATCAAACTTGTTTAAGAAAGTTAGAGAGGCATATTTAAATGAAACAAAATAGAAAAGTTCTTTGTTTTTTTAAAATATACCACTATATTTGCAGCCGCTAAAAAGGAAAAAATGACCTGGTAGCTCAGTTGGTAGAGCACCTCCCTTTTAAGGAGGTGGTCCTGGGTTCGAGCCCCAGCCCGGTCACAAAAAGCTTCTCGATTTATAGAGAAGTTTTTTTATTTTTTGGTGAGATACTCAAGTGGCCAACGAGGGCAGACTGTAAATCTGCTGCGCAAGCTTCGAAGGTTCGAATCCTTCTCTCACCACAAACCTAAATGTAATTATTTAGGTTTTTTTTTAGCTCAATTACAATATGTTTAATAAAACAGAAGTTAAGTTAAACACAATTTGTATATTTGTCAAAAATATGGATCTTATGAAAAATTTATATAGTTTCTTATTCTTAATTCTTTCCTTGTCCGTATCGTTTGCTCAAGAGACAGGTTCAATTAAAGGAAAAGTGATTGATGCTCAAACTAGGGAAGTGTTGCCGTTTGTTAACATTTTAGTTGCAGGAACAAATATTGGAATAAATTCGGATGAGAATGGGGAATTTAAAATTAATAATTCACCTTTGGGATATGTTAAACTACAAGCATCATTTGTAGGCTATCAAACAATTGTTTCTGATGATTATTTAGTTACAAAAGAGAAAGCACCATTTGTTCTGTTTGAAATGTCTATAGACAATGAACAATTAAACGAAGTAGTTATACAATCAAAATTGTTTAAAAAGTCTATAGAGAATCCAGTTTCCTATCAATCTATAGGTATTGCAGAAATTGAAAAAAATCCTGGAGGAGATAGAGATGTGTTAAAGGTAATTCAGTCCTTTCCTGGTGTAGCTTCAAATCCTGGGTTTAGAAATGATATTATTATTAGAGGAGGATCTCCTTCAGAAAATAAATTTTATTTAGACGGAGTTGAAGTTCCTGTTATCAATCACTTTCAGACTCAGGGATCAACCGGAGGACCTGTAGGGATTATAAATGCCGATTTGGTGCGAAAAGCAGATTTTTACTCCAGTTCTTTTAGTGCGAATAGAGGAAATGCTTTGAGTTCAATAATTGAATTTAGTATGAAAGAAGGAGATCCTGAGAAAGTGAATGTAAGAGCCACTATAGGAACGTCTGATGCGGGAATAACTGCAGATGGTCCTATTGGTAAGAAAACTACTTTTATTGCCTCAGCTCGCCAATCTTATCTAAGCGGTTTGTTTAAGTTACTAAAATTACCGTTTTTACCAACTTACAATGATTTTCAACTTAATGTAAAGCATAAATTTGATGAGAAAAATGAATTATCTTTAATTGGACTAGGAGCTATTGATAAGTTTAAATTGAATGAAGATGTAAATGATGGCGTTACAGATGAAGATGATTTAAAAAGAAATGACTATATATTAAGTAATATACCTATACAAAATCAATGGAATTACACAGTTGGATTGTCATATAAACATTATGGAGAAAAAGCGACACAGCAGGTTGTTTTAAGTAGAAATCAATGGGATAATGTTGCTGATAAGTATGAAAATAATACTGGGAATTTTGAAGATTTATTATTGAACTATTCTTCAAGAGAAACAGAAAATAAATTACGGTATGAGAACTTTTCAACTTTGAAAAATAATTACATGCTAAGTTTTGGTGCAGGTTTAGAACAAGTAAAATATTACAATGCTACCTACCAAAAATTTGCAAACGAATCTGGGATTGAAATTATCGATTTTACCTCAAATTTATCATTGTTTAAATATGGAGTTTTTGGACAAATTTCAAAAGCGTATTTTGATTCAAGATTTAATGTTTCATTTGGATTTAGGTTTGATGGTGTAGATTATGATACTGAAATGTCGAACCTATTTAAGCAATTTTCACCGAGACTTTCGTTGGCCTTTGCTTTGTCTAATAAATGGGCTGTAAATGCTTCTGCAGGTATTTACAATCAAATGCCTTCATATACTATTATGGGGTATAGAGATAATAATGGAGTATTAGTTAATGAAGAAAATGGGTTAGCATATATAACTGCTGATCATTTGGTTGCAGGGTTGGAATTTAAACCAAATACAAGTTCAAAAATTACTTTAGAAGGTTTTTATAAAGGGTATAAGAACTATCCGTTCTCTGTTGAAAATCAAATTAGTTTAGCTAATTTAGGCGCCGATTTTGGTGTAGTTGGCAATGAGGAAGTTACTTCTACTTCAGAAGGAAGAGCTTATGGATTTGAAATGTTTTTACAAAAAAAATCCTATAGTGGCTTGTATGGAATTTTATCTTATACATATGTAAGAAGTGAATTTAAAGATAATAATAATCAGTACATTTCTTCAAGTTGGGATAATAGAAATTTATTAACTGCAACCGGAGGTAAAAAGTTGAATAAAAACTGGGAATTGGGAGCTAAATTTAGAATGGTTGGAGGACAGCCATATACTCCTTATGATTACGATGCTTCAGCTAATATAGAAAACTATAATGTGAATAATAGTGGTATTTTAGATTATAATGAATTAAATACATTGCGTTTTGATTTGTATAATCAGTTAGATGTTCGTGTGGATAAAACGTGGTATTGGAAACACTTTTCTCTTAATTTATATTTGGATATTCAAAATATTTTAGGTTCAGAAACCCAGCAACAATCATTTTTAATTCCACAAATCGATGCTGATGGAAATAATATAATTGACCCAACTGATAGGACAAAATATTTGTTAGAAGAAGTTGATAATACTTCAGGTACAATTCTTCCTAAAATTGGAATTATTATGGATTTCTAGTTACCACCAAAGTATCAAGCTCTAAACGGGTTTTTAACCATTTTTTAAGTTGAATTTCTTGAAGTTTATTATTAGGAATTGAATCGTACCACTTGGTATTAAATGCCGTAATGGTATCAATTGTTTTAAAATTGTTAATCAAAATATTGCCATAACTAATTTCTGACAAGCCATTAAACAATACCTGTGCTTCTTTACTAACTTGAAGAAAAGGAATTTGTTTTTTAAAATACTTGCTAATTTCAGATTCTAAAATTTTAATTTTTTCTTCTTTTTCATTGATAGATTTATCGCGGGATGAAATAATTTCCTGATTCCGAGCATATAATTCAGATAGCGATTTTACTTCGTGACGCAAATCAGAATCATCGGAACCTTGATTAATTATTAGTGTTGTATTTTCTAACCCATATTCAGGAAGTTTATTTTTCCATTTTTCAATTTCAGCATTTGATAATAAATCTCCATAAACAAATATGGTAAGTTTTCTGTTTTGATAATCTATGTTTTCATCGTTTTCATCAATAATACTTATACCGTCACTTTTTAAATCATTGATTAATTTTTGAGAGTATTGTTTAAATTGGTTTTGCTGAAATAAATTAATAAACATATAAATACTAGCAGCCAATACAACCAATGCTATAAAAGAAGCAGTTTGGGCAATGTGTTTTCTTTTTGTAGAATTGAGGTATTTCACCACTGGAAATTTCAAGTACTTTACAATTACAAAAGTTGCTAATGCTATAAAAATGGTGTTTATGGTAAATAAAAACATAGCCCCACCAAAATAAGCTAAATTCCAAGTTGCTAACCCATAGCCCGCAGTGCAAAGAGGTGGCATTAAAGCAGTAGCAATTGCTACACCTGCAATGGTATTTGTTTGTTTACTTCTTCTGCTTAATGCAATAATTAAAGCCAATCCACCAGCAATAGCTATAAAAACATCGCGAACATCCGGTGCTGTTCTAGCTAAAATTTCGAGCGTTTCATTTCTAAATAAAGGAATTAAGAAAAATAAAAAGGATGTTCCTAAGCTCAAGCCAACCATTACTCCTAAATTAATTAAAGAGCGTTTTAAAGTGTCAATATCATTAATACCAATAGAAAGTCCAACACCTAATATCGGTCCCATTAAAGGTGATATAAGCATTGCACCAATCACAACGGCTGTTGAACTTACATTTAATCCAATGGAAGCTATTAAAATTGAAAAAACCAATACCCAGGCGGTATGCCCTTTCATGGAAATATTTCCTTTAATATCTTCAATAGTACCTTTTTGATCGGTATCAAAACGAATGCTTAACAATTCAAATAAAAACGTCTTAATACTTGCCCAGATAAGCTTAGGTTGATTATCTGTAGTTTGATTGTTTGAGTCAGAATTCTCAATTGGTTTATTGTTGTCTGTATTTTCCATTTTCATTTTTTTAACTTATTAAATCCACTTCAGCATTTTGATTGAATAAATAGGTTCTTTTACTATGTAATTCAATACATTCAAAACGAGTTCTTCTAATTGAACCTTTTTTAAAGGTTTTATTGTTGAATGTAAAGATACTTCCGTGTTCTAACTCAAAGATATAATTCTTATCTAAATTTTCATCGTATTTTTTTAAAGCATATGTTAAATTGACATCGCTTCCTGTGCTGGCTTTTGGGTTTTTTAGATAATTAGCCAGATATGGCAATAATTCTTCTGGGAAAATAGCAGGCCTTACAAAAGGCAACATCAAATGTTGAAAAGCTCTTTTCCACTCAATTCCATGTGGTTTTACCCGATTGTATTTTTTGTGAGTTGTGAAATGTGCAATCTCATGAATAAGCGTTAACAAAAAATGATATTGATTTAAGCTATTATTAAGTGTTATTTGAACTTTACCATTGCTCATTTTTCTAAAATCGCCATGTTTTGTTGCTCTGTTATTTACAATTTTTATGGTTATTGGATGTTGTGTAAGAACTTCAACAACTAAATTAACTGAATTTTCAGGTAGGTATTTTGAAAGTTTTTTAGTCATTAATTACGGGGTTGTTGAAGATACTTGTAAAATTTTTCCGTTGTGAAATTTATTTCCCGTGATTGCAAAATGATAGATATAATCTGCCATTTCTATGGCTGCAACTGGCGCTTTGTAATCAGGGAAGGCTTCTTCTAGCATTTCTGTTTGCACAGCTCCTAAAGCCAAAACGTTGAATGCAATTTCATGTTCTTTATATTCTTCAGCGAGCATTTCAGTAAGTGTTATTAAAGCACCTTTTGAGGAGCTATAAGCTGCCAACCCAGGAAATTTCACACTACCTTGAACGCCACCTATGCTACTGATATTTACAACATGACTTCCTTTTTTCAGAAATGGAATAAGTTGTTTGGTTAGATCTGCAACAGCAAAAACATTTACCTTATAAACTTCTAAAAAATCTTCAGAAGTTAATTTTTCAAAAGGCTTGCTAATTAATTTTCCAGCATTGTTAATTAATATATCTACACTTCTCCAGTTTTTAGCAATAAAAAAGTTTACTTTTTTTATATCATCTTCGTTTGATAAATCAACTGATAAAGTTGTAATATTTTTATGATTGATGGTTTTTAAAGGTTCTACATTTCTAGATAAAGCCAAAACATTACAATTATTTTTAGCAAATAATTGTGCCAATTCAAAACCAATTCCGCGGCTTGTGCCTGTAATAATTACATTTTTCATTTTTTATTCTTCAAAAATAATATGTTCATAAGCGCCAATATCGGCTGGTGATGATCTTAAAACTTCTAAAATATCATAAGGTACCTCAATGGTTCCTTGAGAAGCTGATTTTTTAATTCCTTCAGATTTTTGCCCAATAATAAATTCATTGGTTGCAGGTGATTTAAAATCGGAATCTCCATTTAAGATATTGTTTAAGTAGTGATTGGTATCTTCAAAATTATATTCAGGAATAGGGTTATATGTGTTGTTGTAATCGTTGAATTTAATCATACTATTTTCAAAGAAATAGTTAAAAACGGATCCTTCAACTTTATCTATAATTAGTTCAATATTTGTATTTCCATCAACAATACAATTGGTGAAATTTGCTGCAAGTAAATTTCTAGTTTCAACAATAATTTGATCGTTTTCAGAATAAGAAAAATAATTATTGATTAAAACACTTGGAAACTGACGTAAGCTATTATTCCAATAATTTGCAAATGTTGAATGTGTAAAATTATAAGTTCCACCAATTGTACAAGCGAGTGATGCTTGCCCACTATTGTTAATTACTAAATTTTCACCTTTAATATTGGTTTCTCTTCCTAAAATCCCAAAATTAGAACTGTTATATATTTGTGTATTTTTAATGGTTAAAGTAGGTGAGGAGTTGCTTCCAATAGAATCCATGATAATTCCGGCAGAAGCATTTTTTATTATGGTATGATTGATAAGGTGATTTTTACTTCCGGCACGCAGCCAAATTGTTCCCCACTGTCCTGGTGTATTGCTAAATTGTGGTTCAAGCCTGTCTCCTTCAATAATGACTTCATTGTTCAATTCCCCATTAATAGTCAATGTTGCGTTTTTGTCAACTATTAAGCCAGAGTTTGAATGAAAATAAATTTGTGCGCCAGCATTTATTGTAAGTGTTTTGGTCGGTGAAACGGCACAATATCCATAAATAACGTATGGTTTTTCGTTGGTAAATGTTGTATTTCCATTTAAGTAGAAACCATTTACAGCAATTTCATCACCGTCTGCATCAATACCAATATTAATAGTGCTAATTAAACCATTTGCATGTTTTGAAGGGTATAAAAAGTGTGCATCTTTTACCAATGTAACTAATTTTACATCTTGTAGGTTACCACCACCACTAAACACAATAGAATCTGTATATATTGGATCTAAAACTTGAGTGTAATCAATAGTGGTTTCAATAAAAATATAAAGGCTGTCTTTGGCTAAAATTTCGGTGTTTTCAAAATATTTACCAGCTTCACCATCAACATTTAAGCGGTAGAATGAGCTTTCTCCTCGGCCAAGTGAAATGGTTGGAATTGAAATATCCTTATTGCTTTTATTGTATACTTTAAAATGATAGGTGCTAGAGCCAATATTTGTAAAAACAGTATCTAAATATATAGTGTCTTTTGAAAATGAAAGTTTACCGGAACTTAACTCTGCAGAAAAATCTTCTCGACAAGAAGAAAACAAAAGCGTAACAATAATTATAAAAATGGGAAAATAGCGCATTTAGTTATTTTTGTAAATGTAAATATAAAAAGATAAAAGAAGATAGAAATATAGCGTACAGACAATTTTTGAATTTTCAAATTTTTACTTATTTCTAAGAATCAATATATTAGGTGCAATTTTCTTTATTCTTTTTTAAACAATTCAATTTCATATAATTTGCCCCAATGTTTTCCTGTAACAAAAAGTCGGTTATTGTCTTTGTCATAGGCAATTCCGTTTAAAACATCATCTCTTTCTTGAAGCGTTTGTTCTTTCTGAATGTGCTCTTTTAAGCTGTTTAAATTAGCAACACCTTCAATCTTTCCGTTTATAGGATTTACAATTAAAATGGAGTTTTGTTGCCAAACATTGGCGTAAATCATACCATTAACATATTCAAGTTCATTTAAATTTTCTACTTTTCGTGAATCGGTATAAGCTTCAATATAACTTTCTTCAACCAGCGTTTCTGGATTTAAAAACCAGATATTTTCAGTCCCATCACTTTTTATTATTTTTTCACCATTATTTGTGAGTCCCCATCCTTCGCGACTTTTAGTGTATTTGAACTCACTTTCCTTTTCAAAAGTATCTAGATTATACACAAATCCAACGCCTCCTCTCCATGTTAATTGATATATTTTGTTGTTTAGAATGGTAATTCCTTCACCAAAATATTGAGCATCCAAGTCTTTTTGTTGTAAAACTTCACCTGTTGTCAAATTTACTTTTCTTATAGATGATTCCCCTTTTTGACCTGTTCCTTCATATAAAAAGCCATTGTGATATTCGAGGCCTTGAGTATAGGCTTTTTTGTCGTGTGGATAAGTGTTGATTATTTTGTAAGTGTAAATATCTGGAGCGGTATCTGCCAAAATATAGATTGGGTTTGTAACTTTTTCAGTTTTGTTCTCATAAAAAACAATGGCTGTTATATTGTGTTTTCCTAATTTATAGCCATCTAGGTTAAAAGTAGCGGTATTGTTAGTGCTTTTAACTTTTTGATTGTCAAAAGAAAATTGAACAGAATCTATTGGTTTATTTCCTTTTTCAGAAATTGAAATGGTTAACGGTTGGTTGGATTTTATTTTTGCTGGATTATTTAGCACAAACTGGTACTCACTTTTGCATGAAATTACAGTAAGTATTACCATAAAACCTATAAATAATTTGTATAACATAACTCGAATTTGCTTTTTTTTTAATATTTATGTAAATAAAATAAATTATTTGTTTGAAGTTTCAAAAATATGGTTAAATTTGCAGTCTTAAAAATAAAATAGCATTAAAACGAGTTTACGATGAGAAAAGGTATACACCCAGAAAATTATAGAATGGTAGCATTTAAAGATATGTCTAATGAAGATGTGTTTTTAACTCGTTCAACAGTAAATACTAAAGAAACTTTAGATGTTGATGGAATTGAATATCCTCTAGTAAAATTAGAGATTTCAAGAACTTCACATCCTTTTTACACAGGTAAATCTAAATTAATAGATACTGCAGGACGTATTGACAAGTTCAAATCGAAATATGCTAAATTTAATAAATAAGCATATAGTTACACTATAAAAAAAGCCTTAACATTTAGTTGTTAAGGCTTTTTTCTTTTTGAAGCTTTTTACTTTCAGCAACGCACTTCTTGTAATGTGCTTCTAAATTATTTATTTGTTGAGGTGATAAATTTTTAAGATGTGCTACTCTTTCTTCTACAGATAATTTTCTTATCTTATCTAATGGGCAATAGCGATATTTATATTGAAAAGGACATCTAAATAATGCTCCATGTGAAGAAAGTCGGATATAAGTCATAGCGGTTAAATTGTTGTCTTTGTTAAAGTTACGCAAAAAAAAATAAATATTTGATTGAAAATAATTTTATTAATCCTCTTAATTTTAATAGTATACAAATTTGTATTTTATTGATAATGAGATAATTGTAGTTAGGATTCTTTCAAAATAGCCCTAAATTTATTATATTGCATAAAAAAGAGTATGCCTATTTTCATGGATCGTCACGATATTCCGAAAGAAATTAAAGCAGCGCATGTAGCACAAATGCATCAGGCTGATTTGAAAATTGAACATTTGTTTGGATGTAAGGGAATGACTTATTGGTGTGATGAAGAAAGAAATACTGCATTTTGTTTAATTGAAGCCCCAAATAAAAAAGCGATTCAAGATATGCATAACCATGCCCATGGGGAATTTCCTCATAGCATAATTGAAGTTGATAAGAAAATAGTTGAATCATTTTTAGGAAGAATTGAAGATCCGGAAAAAGCACAAAACACGGAATTAAATATTATTAATGACCCAGCTTTTAGAGTTATTATGGTTATTAAAATCAGTAATTATTTGAATAGATTAGAGGCAAATCAATTCAATATATTTTTCCAAAAATTTCATAATAGTGTATTGAAAACTTTGAAAAAGTTTAACGGTAGGATTGTGAAAAACAACAATAATAGTTATTTAGTTTCCTTTAAAACTGTTACGGAAGCTGTATTATGTGCTTTAAAAATTCAATTTAAATTTAAATATGTTACACCTAAATTTGATCCAACAATTCGTATGTTGAAAATTGGATTGGGTTCAGGGGTTCCTGTTACGGATAAAGCGAATATTTTTGAAGAAGCAACTACTTTAGCAACAAGAATGTGTGAAGTTATGGATGGGCAGCTAATTATTTCTTCAGAAGTAAAATCTTTGTATGAAAGTGAAAATAGAAATGCAATTATTGATGAAGCTTTAGTTCGGGTATTAAATCCTTCAGAAGAAAAATTCCTCACTCATTTAATGGATTATATTGAAAGCAACTGGAGTAAGCCAAATTTTAATGTTGCTGATTTTAGTATTGAAATGGGTTATAGTAAATCACAATTATACCGAAAATTAAAAAACCTTACTGGAAAATCTTCAAATAACTTTATAAGAGAGTTTAGGTTGCACAAAGCCTTGACTTTATTGCATAAACAGAAAGGTAATATTTCTGAAATTGCTTATGAAACAGGGTTTAATAGTCCTGCATACTTCTCAAAATGCTTTTTGGATAAATACGGTATCCTTCCTTCAAAATATATGCAGCAGCATATCATTTAATTTTTATTAGAATTACTTAATGGTTTAAAATTATAGTTTTTTGGATCAAATGTAGCTGTATTCCTGTTTATTTTGAAATAGCTTTGAGTACTAACTAAAATTAAAAATCATGAAAAATTTAGTGAAAGACGTAGATGCATCTATTATTGAAGCATTTGGAATTCAAATTAGAGGGGAATTAATTCACCCAAAAAGCTCAAATTATAATGAAGCGCGCAAAGTGTACAATGGAATGATAGATAAACATCCAGGGATGTTAGTGATGTGTGTGGATGTGGCAGATGTAATTGCTTCTGTGAATTTTGGAAGAGAGCATAACTTGTTAATTGCCGTTCGAGGCGGAGGTCATAATGGAGGCGGATTAGGCCTCTGTGATGAAGGTTTGGTCATTGATTTGTCAGGAATTAAATTTGTTAGAGTTGATACTTCAAACAATACAGTTAGAGTTGGTGGAGGAAATATTTGGGGAGAAGTTGATCACGCAACGCATCCTTTCGGATTGGCTGTGCCAGCTGGTATTATTTCAACCACGGGTGTCGGTGGGTTAACTTTAGGAGGTGGAGTAGGTCATTTATCACGTAAATATGGATTAACTATCGACAATTTATTAGAAGCTGATATGGTTTTGGCTGATGGAAGTTTTTTGACTGTAAGCGCTAAGCAAAATGCAGATTTGTTCTGGGCTATTCGTGGTGGCGGTGGAAACTTTGGAATTGTAACCGCTTTTAAATTTCAGGCACATCCAGTAAAAACAGTTTTTGGTGGTCCAACTTTATGGCCTATCGAAAAAACTGAAGAAATTATGGAGTGGTATCATAATTTTATAAATAATGCACCAGACGAATTGAATGGTTTTATTGCGACAATGATTATTCCTGGCCCACCATTTCCTGAACACTTACATAACAAACAATTTTGTGGTATCGTGTGGTGTTATGTTGGTGATCCATCTAAGTTTGATGAATTGTTTAAACCAGTATTAGATTTAAAGCCTTTGTTCGCACATGTAGGTGAAATGCCATATCCATCAATTCAAACTTTATTTGATGGTTTGTTACCTCCCGGTTTACAATGGTATTGGCGAGCCGATTTTTTTAATGAATTAGGTTCGGAAGTAAGGGCACAACATTTAAAATTTGGTTCAAAAATCCCAACACCTCTTTCTCAAATGCATTTATATCCAATTAGCGGTGCTGCAAGTAGAGTTGCCAAGGATGAAACTCCTTGGGCTTATCGAAACGCAAAGTATGCCGGAGTAATTGTAGGTGTTTCGCCAAATCCTAAAGATTCAGATAAAATTACTAAATGGTGTAAAGATTACTGGGAAGCATTGCACCCTTATTCTTCTGGTGGTGCCTATTCAAATTTCATGATGGATGAAGGACAAGAACGTGTGAAAGCAAGTTACAAACACAATTATGATAGATTGGTAAAAATTAAAAATCAATATGATCCAGCTAATTTATTTCGTGTTAATCAAAATATAAAACCAACTAATTAATCTAAAATATATACAGATGAAAACCAAGAAACTAATTACAATTATTATTTTATCAATTTTTTTATCAAATTGTTCAAATATAAAGCCAGATGATAAAATGGCAACTGAAGAAACTATAGCTATTGCAGAAGAAGTACCTATAGAGGTTAGTTTATTCAATCGTTTAGGTGGAGAAGAAGGAATTTCTGCTATTGTTGATGATATTGTAAAAGCCCATTTGGTAAACCCTGATATCAAACATGTTTTTATGCCATTAGCTGATGATGCAGCAAAGTTGGAGTCATTTAAAATACATGTCAAAGAATTTTTATCGGCTGGAACAGGTGGTGGTGCAACTTACACAGGGAAAGATTTGCCTACAGCTCATAAAGGGCTAAATACTACAGAGAAAGAATTTTTAAGTGCAACTGATGATATTTTATTGGTTTTAAGTAATCATAGTATAGATGAAGAAACTAAAAAAGACATGCTATACATTTTATATTCAATGAAAGGTGCTGTAATTGGTAAATAATTAACCAATGTGAAATAAATGAAAAGCCCATTACAATTTTTTGTAATGGGCTTTTCTATAAATAATTGCAGCTATATTTAAGCTAACATAGTTACTGGATTTTCAATAAATTGTTTTAATGTTTGTAAAAATGCAGCTCCAGTAGCTCCATCAACTGTTCTGTGATCGCAAGCTAAAGTTACTTTCATAGTGTTTCCAACAACAATTTCACCATTTCTTACCACGGGTTTTTGAATAATAGCACCAACTGATAAAATAGCCGAATTTGGCTGATTGATAATTGAGGTAAATTCTGAAATACCAAACATTCCTAAGTTTGAAACCGTAAAAGTACTTCCGTCCATTTCAGCAGGCGTTAATTTTTTGTTTTTAGCTCTTACTGCCATATCTTTTACCTGAGCACCAATTTGAGTTAAACTCTTTTGATCGGTAAAAGGAATCACAGGAACTAGCAGTCCGTCTTCAACAGCAACTGCAACACCAATATTTACGTGGTGATTTACACGAGTTCTATCATCAAACCATTGAGAATTTACTTGTGGATGCTTTTTAAGTGCCATTGCACTTGCTTTAACAACCATATCGTTAAAAGATACTTTTGTATCAGGAATTTCATTAATTACGTTACGAGATGCAATAGCATTGTCCATATTTATCTCTAACATTAAATAATAATGTGGAGCAGTAAATTTAGATTCAGCCAATCTGCGTGCAATTGTTTTGCGCATTTGAGAATTTTTAGTTTCTTCAAAGCTTTCCTCTCCCAAAGCAATTGTTTGTGTAACTGTTATGTTTTGAGCAGCAGCTGGAACAAAATTTTCAATATCTCGTTTTACAACTCTACCATTTTCACCTGACCCTAAAACTGTTGCTAAATTAATGCCTTTATCTTTAGCTATTTTTTTTGCTAAAGGCGAGGCTACAACTCTTCCTGTGTTTACTATTGGTGCTGCAACATGTGCAACTGCTGGAGCTGCTTCTATAGTTTCTTTAACAGGTGCCGGTGGAGCATCTTTTTGAACTTCTGCAACTGGAGCACTCTCTTGAGCTGGAGCTGCAACTTTAAACTCTTTAATAATTGCATCAATATTTTCGCCTTCTTCACCAATAATAGCAAGAAGTGAATCTACAGGAGCGCTTTCACCATCTTTTAAACCAATAAATAAAAGTGTACCTTCATTAAAAGATTCAAATTCCATGGTTGCTTTATCAGTTTCAATTTCAGCTAAAATATCACCTTCTGAAATTTTGTCACCTACTTTTTTTAACCACTGTGCTACAACTCCCTCAGTCATTGTATCACTTAAACGTGGCATTGTTATAATTTCCGCCATTTATCTATGTTTTAAAAATGGATAATCTTGTTGATCATACACCATATCGTATAATTGTTGTTTTTCTGGGAATGGAGATTCCTCTGCGAATTTTTGACATTCTTCAACTTTCTTTTTAACTGCTTTGTCCCATTCTTTAACCTCTTTTTCTGTAGCGTATTTTTTCTTTAAAATAACATCTAATACTTGAGAAATTGGGTCAATTTTACGATATTCATCTACTTCATCTTTAGTTCTGTAGTGTTGAGCATCACTCATTGAATGTCCTCTATATCTATACGTTTTAATATCTAATAATGTTGGCCCGTCACCTCTTCGAGCTCTTTCAATAGCTTCTTCCATAGCTTCAGCAACTTTTATAGGATTCATTCCATCAACAGGCCCACAAGGCATTTCATAACCCAATCCAAGTTTCCAAATATCTTCATGATTTGAAGTTCTTTTTACTGAAGTTCCCATTGCGTATCCATTGTTTTCGCAAATAAATACAACAGGTAATTTCCAGTTAATAGCCATGTTAAAAGTTTCGTGCAAAGAACCTTGACGTGCTGCACCATCACCAAAATAGGTTAATGTAACACCGTCACTTCCAAAATATTTATCAGCAAATGCTAAACCAGCACCTAAAGGTATTTGTCCACCTACAATTCCGTGTCCACCATAAAAATTATGTTCGGGAGAAAAAATATGCATAGATCCACCCATACCTTTAGATGTTCCAGTAACTTTTCCTAACAACTCAGCCATAATTCTCTTAGGGTCAACTCCTAATCCAATTGGTTGAACGTGATTACGGTAAGCTGTAATCATTTTGTCATTTTTACCCATTACATGCAAAGCACCTGCTAATACCGCTTCTTGACCGTTGTACAAATGCAGAAAGCCTCTAACTTTTTGTTGAATATATAGTGCTGCTAGTTTATCTTCAAATTTTCTCCAAAAAAGCATGTCTTTATACCAATTGATATAGGTTTCTTTCGTGATTTTTTTCATTTAAGTATAAGATATTAGATTTATATCGAATTGCAAAAATACTATTTTGAGTAATAGTATAAAAATAACTGCATATATTTTTTGCGATATTGTTTTCGACGAGCATTTTGATAAAATAGCGCAAATTTTTTAAATTAATCGAATAAAAACTTTGATTCAATTATGAAAACTGTAATATATTCAATCGTTGTTTTTATGAAAATAAAAAAGTCTCGAGTGTAATCGAGACTTTTTAGGTAATTTTCTAATAATTAGCAAACTAAATTAGTTCATATAATCTTCAATTGGGTTGCAAGAACATATTAAATTCCTATCGCCATAAGCATCATCAACTCTTCTAACTGAAGGCCAAAATTTATTTTCTTTGATGTATGGTAACGGAAATGCTGCTTGTTGACGGGAATATGGATAATTCCAAATATCTGCAGTTAACATTTCTTGTGTGTGTGGTGCATTTTTGAGGGCAGAATTTACATCGCCACTTTCCATAGCATCAATTTCTCCTTTTATAGCAATCAAGGCATCACAAAAACGATCTAATTCAACTTTGTTTTCACTTTCAGTAGGTTCAATCATTAATGTTCCCGCTACTGGAAATGAAACTGTTGGAGCGTGGTAACCATAATCCATCAGCCTTTTTGCAACATCTGTAACTTCAATTCCCTTAACTTTAAATTCTCTAAAATCAACAATCATTTCATGGGCAGCAAAACCGTTTTCACCAGCATATAAAATTTTATAGTGTTTTTCCAATCGCGCTTTAATATAATTGGCGTTTAAGATTGCGTAAATTGTAGCTTCTTTTAAGCCTTTAGTACCCAGCATTTTAATGTAGCTATATGAGATAAGCAATACCAATGAAGATCCCCAAGGCGCCGATGAAATTGCTGTTATTGGCGTCTCTCCGCCTGTTGGAATTACTGGGTTTGAAGGTAAAAATGGGGCTAAGTGTTTTACAACACAAATTGGCCCAACACCTGGTCCGCCACCACCATGCGGAATGGCAAATGTTTTGTGCAAATTTAAATGACAAACGTCTGCACCAATAGTTGCCGGATTGGTCAATCCGACCTGAGCATTCATATTTGCACCATCCATATAAACTTGTCCACCGCGTTCGTGAATAATTTCTGTTATTTCTTTAATAGTACTTTCAAAAACACCATGTGTTGATGGGTAAGTTACCATTAAGGCAGCTAAATTATCTTTATACTTTTCAGCTTTTTCACGTAAATCTTCAACATCAATATTTCCTTTTTCAGTTGATTTTGTAACAACAACTTGCATACCAGCCATAACTGCTGAAGCAGGATTGGTTCCATGTGCCGAAGCTGGAATTAAACAAATATTTCTATGGTGATTGCCTTGCGATTCGTGGTATGCTTTTATAACCATTAAACCTGCATATTCACCCTGTGCTCCAGAATTTGGTTGTAATGAAGTGGCATAAAAACCTGTAATTTCATTTAAAGCAGTTTCTAGCCCTTTAAAAACTTCATGATATCCTTGGGCTTGTTCAATAGGAACAAATGGATGCATTACGCCCCATTGTGGCCAGCTCAAGGGTAGCATTTCTGTGGCTGCATTTAATTTCATGGTACATGAGCCTAAAGAAATCATGGAATGATTTAATGATAAATCTTTACGCTCTAATTTTTTAATATAACGCATCATTTCAGTTTCTGAATGGTAGTTTTCAAAAACTTCATTGGTCATAAAGCTAGAAGTACGTTTTAAATTAACGGGTAAATTGTTTTCTTTGATTTTGTCAATTGAAACTTTTTCCTTTCCTTCAGCACTGGCTAAAATCTCCAAAATTTCATTTACATCATTTAAATTTGAAGTTTCATTGATTGAAATGCTGACATGTGTTTTTGATGGGTAATAAAAATTCACCCCTTTATTTTCAGCCATTTCTTTCACTTTCGAAGCATTTGAAACTTCTAAAGTTAAAGTGTCAAAATAAGTACAATTAGACTGTTTTAAGCCTAATTTTAGAATACCCTCGTTTAATGTAGCGGTTAAATTTTGAATTTTAGTAGCAATGTATTTTAACCCTTTTGGTCCATGAAAAACACCATACATACCAGCCATAACAGCTAATAAAACTTGAGCAGTACAAATGTTTGAAGTTGCTTTTTCGCGCTTGATATGTTGTTCACGTGTTTGTAAAGCCATGCGTAAGGCACGATTTCCATCTTTATCTTGAGTAACACCAATGATTCTGCCGGGAAGTGTGCGTTTATATTCATCTTTTGTTGCGAAATAACCCGCGTGTGGACCACCATAACCCATTGGAATTCCAAAACGTTGTGTTGTGCCAATTACCACATCAGCACCCCATTCACCGGGAGGAACTAAATTAGCCAAGCTTAATAAATCAGCGGCAACCGCAATTTTCGCCTCCACACTTTTTGCCTTTTTCACGAAACTTGTATAATCGTGAACTTGACCATTTTTTGAAGGATATTGTACAATGGCTCCATACACATTTTCTGAAAATTCAAATTTTTGAAAATCTCCAAAAATCAACTCTACACCTAAAGGAATGGCTCTGGTTTTTAAAATATCAATGGTTTGTGGTAACACTTCATCCGAAACAAAAAACTGAACAGCGTTTGATTTCTTTTGTTCCTTGGACCTGTTATTCAATAACATAATCATAGCCTCAGCAGCGGCAGTACCCTCATCCAATAAGGACGCATTTGCCAATTCCATGCCAGTGAGTTCAGCAACCATAGTTTGGTAATTCAATAAAGCTTCTAAACGGCCCTGAGCAATTTCTGCTTGGTAAGGGGTATAAGCTGTATACCATCCCGGATTTTCTAATATATTACGTTGAATAACTCCTGGAAGTATGGTTGGATGATAGCCTAAACCAATATAATTTTTAAATAATTTATTTTTTCCAGCAAGCGATTGAATATGTGACATATACTCATATTCACTCATTGCTTTTGGTAAATCTAAATTGTTCTTTAATCGGATATCTGCAGGAATTGTTTTGTTAATTAGTTCATCTACTGAAGAAACCCCAATAGTTTTTATCATTTCATGAATTTCATTTTCACGAGGACCAACGTGTCTTAAAACAAAAGAATCTGTTTTCATTTTATGTAAAGGTGTATAGTTTTATAGTGCTCAAAAATACAGAAAATACCAGTATACAATTCCTATTTTTAATACTTATTATAATATTTTGTTAACCATTTAACATGTTGATTTGTCAATTACTTACTTTTGTTGAATGCAATTTTTAAAGAAAATATTTGATTTTTACGTTTTTAGTAATATTCATGTGGCTTTAGCGGGATTTTGTATGACTAAAATTACTTTGTTGAAATTTGATAATTCAACAAATCTAGTGCCTTATTTTGTGGGTTTGTCTATTGTTGTTTCTTACAATTTTATTCGGTTTTATGAAATTAAAACGAACAGTTTAATTTGGTTGAAAGTTTGGTTTATAGAGCATACGAAGAGTTTACTTATTTTAACAGGATGCGCTATTGTTGGGTTGGTTTCTATTTTAATTTTTACACATTTTAATTGGCTTGGATTAAAAGTCCTTTTTCCGTTTTTAATAATGACTTTATTTTATGTTGTTCCTTTCTTTAAGCTGGGTAAATTTGAGGTCTCTTTTCGAAATTTTCCAGGTATAAAAATTTTCAGTATAGCCATTGCATGGGCAGGTATTTCTGTATTATTTCCTTTGTATGAAGCTGAATTTGAATTTACACCAGCTGCATATCTAGAGTTTTTTCAGCGAATTTTCTTTTTATTGGCAATTACCATTCCGTTTGATATTAGAGATGTAATCTCAGACTCAAAATCATTAAAAACATTGCCACAAATTTTAGGAGTTAAAGTATCAAAATGGCTGGGTTTTGCTTTTTTAGTGTTATTTGTTTTTTTAACTTTTTTTAAAGAAAACATTTCCAATGCTGAAGTTTTGATAACGATTGTTATTTCAATTATAACAGCTTTATTTTTATGGTTTTCGTCGCCGGAAAGGTCAAGGTATTATACTGGTTTTTGGGTTGAGGCCATTCCATTATTTTGGTTAATTTTAATTTTATTATTTTCATAAAAATTTAAAGAAATATGAATGAAATAAATAAAAAGTATTTTGAAGTAAATAAAGATACTTGGAATAAAAAAGTGAGTATTCACAAAACATCTGAATTTTATGATGTTGAAGGATTTAAGAAAGGGAAAAATTCTTTAAATGCATATGAATTAAACGAAGTTGGTGATGTAAAAGGAAAACGTTTATTGCATTTGCAATGTCATTTTGGACAAGACACATTAAGTTGGAGCAGGCTGGGAGCAATATGTACAGGGATAGATTTATCAAATGAAGGCATCAAAGAGGCAAAAAAGTTAAATAATGAATTGGGTTTAGATGCTATTTTTATTGAAAGTAATTTATATGAAGTTCCTTTGAAAGTTGCAGGAGAATTTGATATTGTGTTTACGTCTTATGGTGTTGTTGGTTGGTTACCCGATTTAAAAATATGGGGAGAAATTATTGCGAGTAAATTAAAAAAAGGAGGTGTCTTTTATATGATTGAATTTCATCCAATTGTTTGGATGTACGATTTTTTACAAACGCCTCCAAAGCTTGCATATCCTTATTTGAATAAAGAGGTAATTTATGAAGAATACAATGGAACATACACCAACAGCGATGCGGCTATTGTGAGTAAAGAGTATGGTTGGAATCATGGTTTAGGGGAAGTCGTTACGGCGTTAACCAATGCAGGTTTGCAAATAGAATTTTTGCATGAGTTTGAAAAGTCACCGTATAATAGTTTTCCAGAAATGGATAAAACCGAAGATGGCCTGTTTATTTTAAAAGAAGATCAGCGAATGTTTCCGTTGATATATTCTATACGAGCAACTAAAAAATAAAAAAGTCTTCCAAATTTGGAAGCCTTTTTTATAAATATTTTTAAAATTATTTACTTAATAATTTTGCAATCTTTTCTTTTTCTTCTTCAGCCAAAGCTCCGTCAACTAAAATTCTACCACTGTGTTCATCGGTAATAATTTTTTTACGACTAGCGATTTCAACTTGTCTTTGTGGTGGAATTGTAAAGAAAGAGCCTCCAGAAGCACCTCTTTCAATAGAAACAACCGCCAATCCGTTTTTG
>Ga0316188_10000238_pt1 | contig 21408 bp, 19 predicted proteins | sample Phiworburrow1_MG_FD_204933 | JGI IMG/M metagenome (GOLD analysis project Ga0316188, IMG submission 204933) | Coastal sediment microbial communities from Maine, United States - Phippsburg worm burrow 1 | ecosystem: Environmental > Aquatic > Marine > Coastal > Sediment | place: USA: Maine... | reverse complement strand
GAAGGTCAGGCTGTTATCTTCTCGGTCACCGACGGTGAGAAAGGATTGCAGGCAGTCGATGTGACCAGCGCATAACAATCACTGCATAAGAATAAGAAAGGCCTGCAGATCTGCAGGCCTTTTTTTATGGAAGAATATTATGAATGAGATAGCTATCAGGAACGCTTGATCCTCACCACCTTCATGATCTCCATTTCTATGCCGGCGATAGATTCGGTCGCTGGATAATAAGTCAGATTGACAAGCTTGCCTCTGCTATCTTTATACTTTTTTTTACGTTTGTATTTGAACGGCACATCACAGTCTTCGATCATCAGGGTGTTCAATACCCACTCACTGGTCTCACGCTGTACGTGAGAGACGACTTTCACTGCTTCCGAATGCACCAGCTTATGATGCGTATTCAATAATTTATCGACAGCTTTATTCTTCATCGGGTACCTCTTCTGGCAGGTCGATTATCATCTCGACGAGCTGATCCGGGTGAACATACTCTTCTGATTGCGCGAACCACTTCGCGGATATACCCGCTTCATGAACCGTTTCTTTATCCTTTGACAGCAGCGGATGCCATGAGGGTAATGGGAGACCCGCAGATAATCTTTTATAGGCACAGCTCTTCGGCAGCCAGTCCATCTGCGGCAGATTTTCTGATGTTAACTGTGTACACATGGGCGCTTTAGAAAAACGGTTGCTGTAGTCACTGCATCGGCAGTTTTCGATATCCAGCATAAAACAACTTGCCGAGGTATTAAAAACTTCACCGCTGTCTTCGTCTTCGATCTTGACCAGGCAGCACAGGCCGCAGCCGTCACAGAGCGCTTCCCACTGTGTTTCGTCCATCTCAGCTAATGGCGTGGTCAGCCAGAAGGCCTGTTCCATACTATCGATCACATGACTATCGCAACAAAAAATAGTAGCCCCAGGGCAAAATAATTTAACATCGTTTACTCTCTCGATTACACATATTACAACGCTAATGAACTCACTCACCCCACCGCGGCTGCAGGTCATGTGGCACTTCCAGCTGATCTAAGATTTTTGCGACCACAAAATCGATCAGATCATCAACCGTTTCAGCTCTGTTATAAAAACCCGGATTGGCGCATAATATCACCGCACCCATGCGTGACAGTTTCAGCATGTTCTCGAGATGAATATCTGAGTACGGTGTTTCCCTTGGCACCAGTATCAGTTTACGGCGCTCTTTCAGTATAACGTCGGCAGAACGTTCGATCAGGTTATTGCTGGCGCCGGTTGCGATCGCAGACAAAGCACCCATCGAACACGGGCAGACTACCATGGCATCGACCAGCCCGCTGCCACTTGCCGTCGGCGCAGTCCATTCATCTTCACCGAATACATGCAGCTGATGTTTAGTACAACGATACTCTTCGATGAGAAACTGCTGCATGTCCTTGCAGCGACCAGGTAATTCTATGTCGGTCTCCATACCGATGACAACCTGAGCGGCCTTGCTTACCATCAGATAAACCGTATTTTCGTTCAACAGCAGCATTTCGAGCAGACGAAAACCATACTGCACCCCGGAGGCACCAGTGATAGCAAGTGAAATAATTTTTCCATTTCCTATTTTCATTTATCGACTCCACTCTTCACATTGCACATTTCAGTTTGACGTTAACGCGTCAAGCAGGCGTTGATGGATAGCTTCAAAACCACCATTACTCATGATCAGGATATGATCTCCTTTTTTGGCCAGTGCTGACAGATAATTAATTATCTCCTCTGTACTCGAAAATATTTTTGCCGGTTTTTCTGAGCCGGCAACAACATCATCGATATTCCAGTTCAGTCCTGAGGGTTGATACAGGCATATCTCATCTGCTCTCTGCAGAGAATCTGCCAGCCGCGCCTTATGCACACCCATGCGCATGGTGTTCGACCGCGGCTCCAGTATGGCAAAAACCCTGCCGTCACCTTTTAGCTCCTCCATCGCTTTTAAGGTTTCCTCGATCGCCGTCGGGTGATGCGCAAAGTCATCATAGACCGTAATGCCGCCAACCACACCTTTGACCTCGAGACGCCGCTTGATGCCTTTGAATTCTTTCAGCGCCTCACAGGAGAGCTCCACCGGCACGCCGGCATGCTGTGCTGCAGCGATAGCCGACAGCGCATTCATACGGTTATGCAGGCCATGCAGTGACCATTCGACGCGGGCGACCTTGTTGCCATCGAGCAGTACATCAAACTGCCTACCATCATTGCTAGTGTCACCGATAGACCAGTCGTCTGCAGTATGAGACAGATCGTGTTTCTCGTGGACAGCAACAGTCTGCGACCAGCAGCCCATCTTGATGACATCATCAATGTTCGTATCGTCCCCATTTTTGATGATCAGGCCATCACTCGGGATGGTGCGGACAAAATGATGAAACTGTTTTTTGATGGCGGCCAGATCTTCAAAGATATCCGCATGATCGAACTCAAGATTATTCAATATCGCGGTTCTCGGATGATAGTGGATAAATTTGGAGCGTTTATCAAAAAAGGCGGTGTCATATTCATCCGCTTCTACGACAAAAAAAGGGGCATCACCAGAACGCGATGACAGTCCAAAATTAGCCGGTACACCACCGATCAAAAACCCGGGATTCAGTCCGGCATACTCCAGCATCCAGGCCAGCATACTGGCGGTTGTTGTTTTGCCATGGGTACCGGCCACTGCCAGCACCCAGCGATCATTTAATACGTGTTTCGCTAGCCACTCCGGTCCGGAGGAATAACAGATGTTCTTATTTAACACGTATTCAACCGCCAGATTGCCGCGAGACATCGCGTTACCGATAACGACCTCATCGACATCATCTGGTATATCGTCAGCAGAATAACCTTCGCACAAACGGATACCCTGCTCTTCGAGCTGGGTGCTCATGGGTGGATAGACATTAGCATCAGCGCCACTGACTTCGTGACCTGCCTGTTTAGCCAGCAGTGCAACGCCACCCATAAATGTACCGCAAATACCTAAAATATGAATTTTCAACTTTATGCAGCTCCTTTAATCTGTAATATCAGCCGGCGGCTTATTCAGGGAATAATAATTGTGCTAAGGCAACGGAAATAAAAAACAATGAAAAGGATAATGCCAGTGCACTTAACATCTTCATCTCCAGCGCATGCCTTAATATATGGGCTTTTACTAGTACCTCCCAACTGATGATCAATAAAAAAACCAGGGACATCGATGCTCTCAAGGTTTCACTCATTGCCTCTTCAGCGAGTAAAGCAAATACCGGCCATGATAATAAATTAAATAAAATACTAACGCCTAACATCGCGCTAAAAGTCTGTATGAACCGTGGCAGCTTATCTAGCGCTCGCAATACAAGATAAGTGAATACCGACTGTACCAGTAAACCCAGCAAGACACCGGCAAGCATATCATCCGGACTCACTGTCGTCTGCAGGACAACAATACCCGACAGGATATATACAACCGCCAGTTGCGCAGTAATCTGTGGCGAATATGGCAAATCCTGAGGTGCCGATTTTAAAATCAGCAAAGCCAGTAATTTTTGAAGTACAGACATCTCAACATAGTGCATAATATAAGAATTTGGGACCTGCCTGCCTTGTGTAATCACTATGAGAAATCATTACCAGCGACAGCCTTTCTGAATCATTTAATCGTATGCTTCAGGCGAACAGTTGCGCTATGTTAACAAAATTGAGCGTGGAAATTGGTTAAAATGACCTATTAGATACAGGTTACCGCGACGTCACAAAATCTTCGAACATTATGACAAAAACTCAGATAACAATCACTCAACCTGACGACTGGCATTTACACCTGCGAGATGGGGCTGCTTTGAACAGCGTAGCGCCATTGACCGCCAGACAGTTTGCCCGCGCCATCATCATGCCGAACCTGAAGCCGCCGGTAACGACGGTGGTACAGGCAGTCGACTATCTTGACCGCATCCTTAGTGCCGTTAATGGTAGCGATTTCGAACCACTGATGACCCTGTACCTGACCGATAACACCTCTCCCGATGAGATCATCGCGGCGCGTAAAAGCTGTTTTATTAAAGGACTGAAACTTTATCCTGCAGGTGCAACGACAAATTCTGATGCTGGTGTCACCGATATCCGTCTTTGTGATGCCGCCCTGGAGGAAATGCAGAAAGCCGGGCTGCCACTGCTGATTCACGGCGAAGTCACCGATCCCCAGATAGACGTATTTGATCGCGAGAATATTTTTATCGACAAAACACTACAGCCATTGATACAGCGCTTTCCTGAATTAAAAGTAGTATTCGAACACATCACCACGAAAGAAGCCGCTGAATTTGTACTGCAGGCGGGTGATAATGTTGCGGCAACCATCACGCCGCACCATTTATTCTACAATCGTAATGCCATGTTTCAGGGTGGCCTGCAGCCCCATCACTACTGCCTGCCGGTATTAAAACGTGATATCCATCAAAAGGCATTGCTCGATGTTATCCGTTCCGGCAATAATAAATTCTTCTTAGGGACCGATAGTGCGCCTCATGCCAAACAGGATAAAGAAAGCGCCTGCGGTTGTGCTGGTATTTTTTCTGCACATGCGGCGATCGAAATCTATGCCACTATCTTTGAACAGCAGGATGCACTCGATAAACTCGAAGCTTTTGCCAGTTTCAACGGTCCGGACTTTTATGGATTGCCACGAAACAGCAAGTCCATCACGCTGATAAAACAGGACTGGCAAATCCCTGATGAATATCCGCTAGGTAATAATAAGTTAGTCCCTTTTTTAGCAGGTCAGACCATACCCTGGAAAATTGCTGAAATCTCATCAATCAATAACTGATCGAATGTCATGAGTGATAATAATTCAAAATTAATGGCCAGGCGCTTTCGCGGCTACTATCCGATTGTTATCGATGTGGAGACGGGCGGGTTCAACGAAAAAAAAGATGCCCTGCTAGAAATAGCTGCGGTCTCTCTGAAAATTGATGAAAACGGCATAATGGCGACAAACAATACTTTTCATCGCCATATAAAACCGTTTGAAGGCGCCAACATGGATCCAGCTTCCATGGCGGTCAATGGTATCGACCCCTATCACCCGTTTCGTGTTGCCATCGCCGCAGATGAGGAAGCCAGCATCCGTGATTTATTCCGATTCATTCATAAAGAGATGAAACAGCAAAAATGTAAACGGGCCATCATGATCGGTCATAATACAACAATGGATCATGATTTTATTTTTGCGGCAGCCGAACGAAATAAGATTTCGCGCAACCCCTTTCACCCATTCAGCACCTTTGATACCGTCAGCCTGGCGGGTCTGGCGTATGGCCAGACTGTCCTGTCACGAGCTGCACAAGCTGCCGGCCTGAGCTGGGACAGCGATGAGGCCCATTCCGCGCTGTATGACGCAACTCAAACCGCTGAACTTTTCTGTATCATAGCCAACCGCTGGGCGGAAACATCCGGACCGGTTTGGAGCGATATATCTGATTGATAATCAGTAACAATTTTCTTTGTCTCTTTCTTTCGAGTTACACTAAAAACAAGGAAAAATATCAAAAATTTAGCTATAGTCACTTTACTTGTAGTATTAGTAGATCTATCGTCTTACATCAAATGGAATTACAGTTTTCATGAGCAATAAAGACCTCTCGATAATCATCGTAGACGATTTACAATTTAGCCGCATCGTCGTCAAAACCGCGTTAAAAAAAGCGGGCTACAATGGCGTTCGTATGGCTGATAGCGCGACTGAGGCACTCTCCATGATCAGTCAAAAACCGGCGGACGTGGTACTGGCAGACTGGATGATGCCTGAAATGGACGGCCTGGAACTAACCCAGCTCATCCGCCAGCGCGATGAAGAAAATGGTACTTACACCGCCATTATCCTGTTCACCGCACATGATGGTGTTGAATACCTGGTCAAGGCCTTTGATCATGGCGTTGATGACTACTTATGCAAACCACCCAATCCACAGGAACTGGCCGCACGAGTCAACGCCGCTGCGCGTGTTGCCGGTTTACAAAACGATCTGCTGGAAACCTCACGCCAGTTGCAACATACCATCCAGAAACTGGAAAAAATGGCTCTGGTTGACGAATTAACGGGGGCGGGAAATCAGCAATTTTTGATGAAAAGCCTGAAGGCGCATTTACTGGAGGCTTCCACGCGACGTGGTGGGGTGTGCCTGGCGATGATAGAACTATGCGAACTGGACAGCATTTATGACACGCATGGAGAGTTCATTGTCGATGAAATACTGATCAGCCAGTATCGACGCTTACTTCGCGCGGTCAGACCGACAGATGTTGTTGCCAGAATGGAAAACAACGTCTTTGGCATCATTATGCATCACACCAAAGTCAAAGACTACAAACCCTCTTCCATCGAACGTGTACTCACCATGATAAATAACCGCGACTACAAAACAACAGTGGGGAATCTATCGATTACCGGCTGTATCGGCGTACATTATTATCGTGGTGATGAAGCAATCATCTCAGCAGATGAAATCGTTAAGTTAGCCAGTAGAAAATTAGACCAAGCACGTCTCGATGACTCACTGAGTATTGCCTACTGATCTGACCTCATCATATATCACTAATAAAAAAGCCACTCTATTGAGTGGCTTTTTTATTAAACTTTGTTAAAGATTCAAGCAGCGGTTGCCTGGTCGATCATTTTTTGTAAATCACCACTTTCAAACAGTTCCAGGGTGATATCACAACCACCAATCAACTCACCGTTAACATAGACCTGCGGGAAAGTTGGCCAGTCAGCATAGCGCGGCAGATTCTGAAAAATTTCTGGATCTGCCAGCACATTACAATAAGCAAATTCCTTACCTACCCGTTTCAGCGCTTCGACTGTACGCCCGGAAAAACCACACTGTGGAAATTGCGGCGTGCCTTTCATAAAAATCATTACCGCGTTGCCTTTAACCTGCTCATCAATTCTTTGTAAGACATCAGCCATTTCAGTTACCTACCTTCAATAAAAACATGAGGAATTATACCCTGAGTTACCCATAATTAACCCCAACGAATACTGGGCTAAATGGTATATAAGGATAAATTATTTAATTTCAAGGGACTGGAGAACAGCGACCGCGTGCAATAGCGAAGAACAAGTAAACTGATTTAACTCGATAATTTAAGGATTTGCCTGTACGATCAGTAGCTTATATCAATGTTTATCAATATTTTGCTGTAACCACAGTTCCAGTGCTGCCAGATGCCATAGCTTGCTACCCTGTAACCGTGTTAAATAATCTTCCGGATTTTTTAACAGCTTTTCAACGTAGGCCGGATTATATAAAGCGCGCTTTTTCGCATCCTCCGACAATAATATCTCTTTCATAAATTCGAGGAACGGGCCGCGCACATATTTTAGCGCCGGCATCGGAAAATAAGCCTTGCTGCGATTGACCACTTTGTCCGGCAGAAAACCGCGCGACATCTCTTTTAAAACATGTTTCCCACCATTGGGCAACTTCATCCCCGGCGGCATAGAAGCAGCCAGTTCGATGAGCTGTGTATCGAGGAACGGTACACGCGCTTCCAGACCCCATGCCATGGTCATGTTATCAACACGCTTTACCGGATCATCGACGATCAGGGTAGTAACATCGACTGCCAGCACACGGTCCAGGTACTCATCGGCTTCCACTTCATCGAGCAAACCCTGAATCAGGGGTGAGGTCACATCTTCTGTATGAAATCGAGCATCAACAGTCTGCAGGTACTCATCATGATCACGATCAAAATATTCTGCTGAAAAACGCTTGATCCCGGGAGTGATAGAATGATGCATCCGTGGATACCAAAAATAACCACCGAACACTTCATCGGCGCCCTGTCCGCTTTGCACCACTTTTACATGTTTGGAAACGGTTTCAGATAACAGGTAAAACGCCACCGCATCCTGGGCAAACATGGGTTCCGACATATTGGAAAAGGCTTCAGGCAAACGCGGTAACACCTGATCGTTTGGCACCATTAACTGGTGATGATCTGTTGCAAATTTTTGCGCGACTGCATCGGAGTATTCAAATTCGTTACCCTTTTCTTCCGGCGCATCTTCAAAACCGACCGAGAACGTTTTCAGATCTTTCTGCCCGGCTTCGGCCAGTAAACCCACCAGCAAACTGGAATCGATACCTCCCGACAACAACACGCCTACCGGCACATCAGCGATTTTTACGCGCTTTTCAACTGCACGCTTTAATTCATCATGGACTGCCTTGATCCAGTCCTGTTCGGTCATGGCTTTATCGGGACGTTTTGCCGTCAACGACCAGTAGCGCTTTTCGACGACGTTACCTTTATTGTTACCCGCAGCGTGAATGATCATGTAATGAGCCGGTTTGACTTTCCTGATGCCATTTAAAATAGTTCTCGGCGCGGGTACCACCGCATGCAGACTGAACAGATGATGCAGGGCGGCGGCATCGATAGAGGTGTCTATAGTATCATCGGCGTGGATTATTGCCTGGGTGTTCGAAGCAAACAATAAACGTTTCTCTGTCTGAGAAAAATACAGCGGTTTGATGCCGACGCGATCACGCGCCAACATCACGATCTGCTTATTTTCATCCCATATAGCAAAGGCGAACATGCCCTGTAGGCGACGCACACAAGTTTCTCCCCACTCGATATAGGCACGCAGAATCACCTCGGTGTCACCGGTCGATTTGAAGCGATGACCCAAAGCCCGCAGTTCATTGCGAAGCTCCGGATAATTATAGATCGTACCGTTGAATACCAGGACAACACCTGCCGGCTCATCAACCATTGGTTGCGCTGCTTTTTCCGACAGATCAATAATGGACAGGCGGCGGTGTCCCAGCGCGATGCTTTGATTTATAAAGATCCCTTCTGCATCCGGCCCTCGCTGCACCAGTTTCTCTTTCATGTGCTCGATCACATTCCGTTCTGGCGCAGAACCATCAAATCTTAATTCACCGCATATTCCACACATAACTTGATGTTCGCTCGTTTTTTATTTATCGGTTAACAGCAAAAAACATACGGCTTCTGTACAATAATTTCAAAAATAATGCACTCACGACCAATGCCCACACGATTATCGCACCACTGGGCAAATCGTACATCGATGACACAATCAATCCCAGCGCATAAGCGACTGCCCCGACCAGATAAGCCAGCGCCAACGCCCTTGCTTGTGGTCTGATATTCTGCGTTGCCAATGCGGGTATAATCAAGCTGGAAAATACCAGGTAGACTCCCACAAGTTGCACAGATGCAGTAACAGCGAGGGCAAAGATGATATAAAACATCAGCGACCCCGGTTTACTCCGCAGGCCAAACCATAACATCAACAATAGCGTATATAATACGATGACAGGTATCAGATGATGGATATCAACCCACAATATCTGCCCGGTGAGTAACTCACGCAAGTGCTCACCACCGTGTGGGTTATTCGCCAGCAGCAAAATACCGGTGCTCGCGGCGAGGATAAAGATTACACCGATCAGCGCTTCCAGCGACTCATGAAAGTGATGCTCCAGCCAGTACAGAAAAAGCGCACCACCGACCGCACTGCTGGCAGCGATTACCTGTACCTGCCAGCCATCCACATCCCAGCCCATTCCGTAAGCTGCAATAACGCCGAGGCCGGCGATCTGTGCGATTGCCAGATCGATGAAGATAATACCACGTCGTAAAACTTCTCTGCCCAGTGGTACGTGTGTCGACAGTACCAGCAGGCCTGCGAGGAACGCCGGCCCAATGATATCGAACTCGATACTGCTCATGTCCATTATTGCATGGCCTCAACAAGCCGTTTAATGGTTTCATCATACAGCTCAAACAGACTATCAACACCTTTGATACCGCCAACAGTGAACGGTAACTCTACCACTTTGATGCCGGTTTCTTCCGCTAACCAGTGCGCTGAGCGCGAAGACTGATACGCCGCATAGATTATGGCATCAGCCGGTTTTTGTTTCATCTTTTGCAATAAATCACTGAGATGGTCGGCTGTTGGCGGAATACCCGGCTTTGGTTCCAGTGTAGCCACTTCTTTTAAACCCAGCCAGTCATTCATATAGACCCAGCTTTCATGATGTACGACGATCGTTTTGCCACGTAGCTTCTCTGCCTGCTGATTCCAGCCCTTAATGGCTTTTTTCCAGCGCTGACTAAAATCTTCATAACGTTGCTGATAAACCTCTGCATTATCTGGATCGATTAACTGCAACCGTGCATTTAGCGCAATCGCAACATCGGTAATATTGTTCGGGTCAGTCTGGATGTGCGGATTACCCATGGCATGTACATCTCCCTGGCTGCGGTCTAGCACGACGGGAATACCCAGCATGCTCACCTCATCACTCGCCATAAAGTAGCCCTCCGCCCCATCCTGTATCTTCGGGTTACCGGTTTTATGCTGTAATAATGGCAGCCAGCCGACCTCGAGTTCGGCACCGGTACAGATCAGCAAGTCGGCCTTGCGGGCTTTACTGAGTAAACTGGGTCTCGCCTGCACATGGTGAGGATCCTGCGCACCCGAGGTAGCGCTGCTGACATCGACCAGATCCCCAGCCAGCTCCTGCGTTAAAGCAGCCCATTCTGGCTCGCATGTCAAAACGTTTAATACCGCCAATGCCGGTGTCGCAGTAAACAGGGTCAAGACCAGAAGCACCCTTGTATATATCGTTTTCATCCTAGACTCCATTAATAGGCATGGGCGCCGTGTGCGCCCATTGCCATCGTATATTGAACAAAAAATTGATTATCTGTTTCTGCCGTCGACTCATCACGATTAAACTGCGCACGGATACGACTGAATTCACTGGGTAACCATGCCAGCATGACGCTAACTCGTTGCGGCGTATAACCATTGGCAAGCAGACCCGAATCATCCAGAACAATACTGCTGCCTGAATTACTGCTATCGGTATAGTCATAACGTACACCGGTTTTCCATTGCGGAATAAATTGATATACCGCCTCCACATACCAGCCATTCTGGCTGCCATCATAACTGCTGCTTTGCGCGGTATCTTCCAGCGTCATAAGACCGTTTTCACTACGATTAAAAAACTCTGCCTGTAATTTAAGATTACGCTGCTCTGAGTTTCCATCCGGCGCCCATTTATAGACGATATCAAGGGCATCAATGCGACTGTCACCACTATAAGATGGTGTTTTCAGGCCCTGACTAAGCCTGTTTTCTACATCATCCGCCTGCCAGTGCGAAATACCCAGCTGCCAGCTATGGCTAAACCCGACATCACCGCCGGTATTGGCAAAAACCAGCCAGTCACCGACCCCGGAATGATTCCCTGCTGATGGAAAATGCACACCATTTCCGACTTCAGCGCCGATTAAAAAATAGTGGTCGGTGGGCAAGATCAAGGACAGCTGAATTCCATCCTCTTTAAGCTGATCACCAAATAGACCACGATAAACCAATGGTGCGTCAATAAAGTCCCAGGCATGTCTATGTTTTTCATTAAGGTAACCCATGGCCGAATAAAAGCGACCGGCTTTCACTGTCAAGCCACCACCTAGACCCAGTGTTTGAAAATAGGCTTCTTCGGTTTCGATACTGGTTTCACCGGCATCATCTGCCAAAGCGAATGTTGCCTGCCCATAAAACAGCTGATCTACTTTAGCACCCAGCGTCACTTCTGATTCATCCAGGGTAAAGCCTTCTGCCCCCAGACCAGCTTCGTTACTTAATGCAAATCCGGGCAACTGATAATTATCCGGATCATTTTCATAGGAAGAAAAAGTGCCGTTCAGAATCAAACTGATGCCAGGGTTAAAGGTGTTCGCTTTTTGAGTACGCGTTGCCTTCTGAGTTTCCTTCAGGCGCTCTTCGATGCGTGACAGACGCTGGTCATAATCATGTTGCAGCTGATCCAGCTGTTGTTTGAGTTGCTGCTGATCCTGAGACTGTGCCGCGGGCTCTGTATCCGTGGAGACATCCCTGGCTTCGGCCAGGCTTAACTGCAACAGTAACAGAATACTGCTCGTCACAAAAAATAATGCGCTATTCATAAAAACCTCATACTTACTACAAAAATCTGATCAGGTGATTATCCCCTGATAAAAAATGCTTTATCTATGAGGCAGGTGGGGCTCGCGAAGAATAAACAGGACGAGAATAAGACTGAATGAACGGTTTGCTTTCTACGCAAAGCTCGACTGAAGACAGGTCAAACCCGATAGTGGTGGATGTGACATCAACCGATAGATCCTGCTGCCCAAAATTTATAAACGAGGCACACAGCTCACCCTGAACATGGAACTGATGCTCTGTGGCATGTACCAATGAAGCGAACAAGCTAAGCTGAAGCAACAGGGCGCAGGTAAACGCAAGATATTGTCTACAGGAAATACTCACTTCTAATATTTATCACAACCCACTATAAATAACATGATTACCGCACTATCAGATGGCGGCCTTACATTTTATATTTCATGATGGAATGTCAGAATTTACTGCTGGCCTTCTGCATCCATGTTGCCCGTATGTTGAGAATCTTCTCAGTAACGGGGAGGTGTCAATTGAAAGAGCCTTGCAAAAGAGCCGTTCAGTAGCAATTGTCCGGGAGAGATTCCGGTGACAATATCGCCGCACTATACCCGCCGCCGCCAGCAGTAGCAATACTCACCACATCACCCGCTTCCACAGTAAGCGACTGTTTAGCTGCTATCACCCGACCATTCAGGGTATTTATGCCGGCTTTAGCATTGCCACCACCTACCAATCCCCATGGTTGATGGCTCCTTCTTTCTGAGAGCACTGTAACCTGCGCCGGTGCTAAAAATTCGTATTCACGAATCAGGCCTTCACCACCGTAGTGCTTGCCGGCACCGGCAGAAGACTGCCGTATCCGGTAGCAGCGAATGCGTAACGGATATTTCATTTCTAATGATTCAATCGGTGTATTCAAGGTGTTGGTCATGTGCGTTTGCACCGCGTCGAGCCCCGCAGAAATGTTACTCGCCCCCATGCCGCCACCGATGGTCTCATAATAATCCCACGCCGGCCATGATGGTATGGCGCCAGGTTTGTCACCCGCATATCCCATCGCCAGGTTATTCATACTACCGTGGCTAGCTGCCGGTATTCTTTCCGGCATGACCTGCGATAATGCCCCCAGCACCACATCAACGACGCGGGTACTTGTTTCGACGTTGCCCGCAGCAACAGCCGCCGGGAAACTCGCGTTTAAAAAAGTCTGTTCTGGTGCAATGATTACGATATGACGGAAACTGCCGGCACACGCGGGTGTCTGTGCCGGCATCAGACAACGGAACACATAATATACAGCTGCAGCAGTCACCGACAAAGGACAATTGATATTGCCTACAACCTGCTCTTCGCTACCGCTAAAATCAACCGTTATATTGCCTGCCGCAAAGGCAACTCTAACTTTAATAACGATATCCCTGTTTCCCTGGCCGTCATCATCGAGCACATCAGCAAAATAATATTCGCCGTCAGCGATTAATTTTTTGTCCGCTCCAGCCAGACTATTTTTTGCCAGTGTAGCCGCATAATCATTCAGCCGTTCAAGACTACGACGATAATCCTCCAGACCCATTTTTGTGATTAACGCTTTCAGGCGCTGTAACCCACGACGGTTGGCCGCGATTTGTGCGATAAAATCACCTGCTGATTCCAGCGGGTTTCGCATATTTTTTATTACACTGTGGAAATAATTTTCAACAATTTCATCATCTTTAACAATAAATGCTGGCCCAATGATCAAACCCTCTTCTGACAAACTGGAAGACAGCGGCATAGATCCCGGTGTTTCTGAGCCAATGTCAGCATGGTGTGCGCGATTTACGACAAAACCAGTCAATTCATCTGCAATAAATAATGGCGCAATCAGTGTTACGTCAGGTAGATGTGTACCGCCTTTGTAGGGATCATTAAGGACCATCATGTCACCCGCCGACCAGTCATACACAGAAACCACATCGCGCATGGCAAACGCCATACTACCTAAGTGCACCGGGATATGTGCTGCCTGGGCACACAACTCCCCCTGTGCATCAAAAATGGCACAGGAATAATCGAGACGATCGCGGATATTAGGAGAAAATGCTGACTTTTGCAGGGTCGCGCCCATTTCTCCACAAATGGCATCAATGCGATTGGCAAAAATACTTAAGCTGATTGCATCCAAAAAGTTAATCCGTTAAATAACACTTGAAAAAATATGGAATATCTTGTTTTCATTACGAAAATCTCGTAAATTTCATAAATTAGAGTTGCATTATACTCGTGACTGCCCTATCGTTAGCGCCCAGCGTAAAATCATAAAAAACTATTGCCAGTAACCCATTTATTCGGCACTAAAATTATTCAGGAGAATACCATGAATCCACTTTTGACAATCAAAGGCACCTTAGCCGTTGGTTTAGTTCTCGCACTTGCCGTTGCTTTCGGCATGGGCAATGGCATCAACGGCATCAACGGCACAATCTGGCTCCACGTTTTAGCGGGTGTAGCCTGGATTGGTCTGCTTTACTACTTCAACTTCGTGCAGGTTCCAGGCGTTGGCAAAGCGCTAGCGGAAGCCAGTAATGGTGGCCCCGGACCCGCTGCGATCAATAAATACATCGCACCAAATGCACTTTTATGGTTCCGTATGGCGGCAGCAGTTACCTGGTTAACCGGTCTTAGCGGCCTGGCACAACTAGGCGGTGGCATGCAGGGCATCGTAGACGCATTTACGCTTTCTAATGGCATGGGTGTGATTGGTCTGGGCGCATGGTTAGGTACTATCATGCTGTTCAATGTCTGGGTCCTTATCTGGCCAAACCAGAAAAAAATATTAGGCCTGGATGGCAAACAGCATAGTGCAGATACGATTGCATCTGCGAAGAAAGTGGCTTTATTAGCTTCTCGTACAAACACAGCCTTATCTATCCCGATGTTACTTTGCATGGTTGGATACGGACACGGTCTGGCATTCTAAGGTTTTAACTGGCCCGGAATAGCGTTTAACTGCGCAACAATAAGCGAGTCCTGAGATACAGGGCTCGCTTTTTGCTTTTTACACAGTTTAAAAAAGTTGATGATTGACATTGTCAGCGTGTAAATAACACGTATAATCAGCTACATATAGACAATCAAGCGGCAACCAGGTGTTGTCGCTTTTGCTTTTAGAGTATTTTTTATTTCCAACTTGCGACCTTCGCACGACTTGTTGATACACTTGAAGGGATATATATGACTACTAACGAACATCTAATGAAAACCTACTCACCACTTGATGTTACTTTTGAGCATGGTGAGGGCGTTTATCTATGGGACACCAACCATGAGAAATATCTCGATGCAGTATGCGGCATCGCCGTCTGCGGTTTAGGACATGCACACCCCGCGATTACCAGAACGATCTGTGAGCAGGCATCAAAGTTAATACACACCTCGAATCTTTACAAAATCAGTAACCAGCAGAAATTAGCCGACCAGTTATGTGAAGTTTCAGGCATGAGCCGCGCCTTTTTCTCTAACTCAGGTGCAGAGGCTAACGAAGCCGCCATCAAGATTGCGCGTTTATATGGCCATCAGAAAAACATCAACAACCCAAACATTATTGTCATGGAAAACAGTTTTCATGGCAGAACTATGGCGACGCTGAGCGCTACTGGTAACAGAAAAGTACAGGCGGGATTCGAACCCCTGGTGCAGGGTTTTGTACGCGCACCTTATAACGATATCGCAGCGATCAAAAACATTGCTGACAACAATAGCAACGTTGTTGCCATCATGGTAGAACCTGTACAGGGCGAAAGCGGCATCAATGTCCCAGATCGCGATTATCTCAATCAGCTGCGCGAAATATGTGATCAGCAGGACTGGCTGTTAATCCTGGATGAGATACAGTGTGGTATGGGACGTACCGGCAAATGGTTTGCTTTCCAGCATAACAACATACAGCCTGATGTGATGACATTGGCCAAAGCACTGGGCAATGGCGTGCCCATTGGCGCCTGCCTGGCAAATGAAAAAGCCGGTGAGATCATGAAACCAGGCAATCACGGGTCAACATTTGGCGGCAACCCTTTGATGTGCGCAACTGCGTCCACTGTAATCGACACCATCCAGTCTGAAAATTTAATTGCTAATGCCAGACAGATGGGCGATCACATGCTGCATCGCTTTAAGGAAAACCTGGCAAAAGTAAAAGGCGTGCGTGAGGTTCGTGGACTGGGCCTGATGCTCGGTATTGAATTGAATAATGACTGTGCTGCGCTGACAAAACTTGCTCTCGAAAAACATCTGCTGATCAACGTCACCGCAGGTAAAGTGATTCGTTTGTTACCCGCATTGATTATAAATCAGCAACAGGCTGACGAGATTGTTGATACAGTAAGTGATCTGGTTATCACTTCACTGCAGGCAGCAACGGCTTAACAATAATAGACCAGAAAAAAATATTTCAGGCATGAACAGCTCGGGTAAAACCATACGGCATTTTTTAACGCTTACTGATTTGAGTTCGGATGAATTCAGGCAGTTGATTAATCGTGCCATCGAATTGAAAGCCATGCAACATAGTGGCGTGATTTTTGAACCGTTAAAAAACAAAGTACTTGCCATGATATTTGAAAAATCATCTACCCGCACTCGCGTTTCGTTTGAATCTGGCATGGCGCAATTTGGCGGACACGCTATTTTCCTGTCCGCTCGCGATACCCAGCTTGGACGCGGCGAACCTATCGAAGATAGCGCCAGAGTATTGTCCAGTATGTCCGACTGCCTCATGGTAAGAACATTTGAACATGAAAAAGCTGAACTACTGGCCAGAAACTCATCAGTACCTGTAATCAATGGACTGACCGATGACGTTCATCCTTGCCAGCTACTTGCGGATATGCAGACGTATTTTGAATTCCGTGGTGACATAAAAGGTAAAACGGTCACCTGGGTCGGCGATGGCAACAACATGTGTCACTCCTATATGCATGCAGCTAAACTACTCGATTTCAAATTGAATATAACCTGTCCCAAAGGTTTTGAGCCTCAGCAAAAATTTATAGATGAGACCCGTGATCACATAGAAATCACTAATGATGTATATGCTGCCTGCCGCAATACTGACCTGATCGTAACCGATGTCTGGGCGAGCATGGGACAGGAAGAAGAGCAAAAGATCCGTGCACAGGCATTCATCGCCTACCAGGTAACGACGAAATTAATGAACCTCGCCAATAAAGACGCGCTATTTATGCATTGCTTACCCGCGCACCGCGGCGAAGAAGTCAGCGCCGATATTATCGATGGCGAACACAGCGTAGTATGGGAAGAAGCGGAAAACAGGCTGCACGCACAAAAAGCGCTACTTGAATTTTTACTGGTAAACTAAACTTACTATCAAGAATCATCCACCAGATAAAACGATTGTCTTCAACGAAACATTTTAAAAAAAACTTTTTTACCATGTATGGTATTACTTACCCATATCGCAGCGTTTTATTTAGCCTTTTCTTTGCTCTAGTCTCACCTGATCTTTTCGCAGATAATCTCAGGCTGGATAACAGTCAAACAATTAATTCCTGTGCCGCAGAAGACGCTACCATAAGACATATCGAGCCTCCTGAATTTTCCGAGGAAAACATAGAAAATACTGAGATCAGCGCAGATTTTACTCAATCCAGCAGTGATGGCACAACTTCACTGGATGGTAATGTCATCATCGAAAAACATTTATTACGCGTTAGCGCAGACCACGCGCACTACAATCCACAACAAAATACATTACAGGTCTCTGGCAACGTTCACCTTGATGCTCCCGCACTATCATTAAACGCAAATGCAGGCACTGTCGAGGTGGACGACTACGGCAAGCAGGGAAAATTTGATGATGTCATTTTCCTTATCCCGGCAAACAACATGAAAGGGAAAGCTGAAACCATTAATGCTGATGATAAAAGACATACAACACTAACTAATGCGAGCCTAACCAGCTGTCATTTCCTTGACCCGGACTGGTTGATCAGTGCAGAGGAAATTCGTCTAGACCTGAATGATGAATACGGTTCAGCTGACAATGTTGTCATCCGTTTTAAGAATGTTCCATTTCTGTATACGCCATACATCGAATTTCCGACCAGTGATAAAAGACGCAGCGGCTTATTGTTCCCTGAGTTTGGCACTTCAACATCGAGAGGCATCGAACTGTCCGCACCATGGTACTGGAACATTGCACCTAATCAGGATGCTGTTATCACACCACACTATATGGACAGACGAGGCCTTGAGCTAGGTGGTAATTATCGCTATTTAACGAGATCGACTAATGGCGAATTATCAGGTACCTATTTACCGGAAGATGACATTACAGACGAAGCACGTTATCTGTTTCGCTATGCACAGCATTCAAGTATTCTGCCAAATCTAGGACTCGACATCCTTTATCAGGATATCTCTGATTCCGATTACTTCAACGACTTTTCTAATAGTCTGGGTACCACTAGCCAGACCGTCTTAAATCGTGACATTACATTGAATTACAATTTAAACAACTGGCGCATGAAAGCAATGGTACAGGATATACTGACAATAGACACTTCGACACCAACAAGTGACCGACCATATCAGCGATTACCTCAGCTTACATTGAATGGCGATACAGAAATAAAAAGCAGTCCTTTACTTTTCACACTAGATTCCGAATACGTCGATTTCACTCATGAAGATGACAGCATCGTGACAGGAACGCGTATCACTGTAACTCCAGGCCTGCGACTGCCGCTCAGTGGGACATCCTGGTTTATCGACCCTGCTATCAAATTCAGCCACACTCAATATGATACCAACACTAACTCAATTGCCAGTCAGAACGTTGAAGACCGTGATTTACCGATAAGCAGTATTGATGCCGGCCTGTTTTTTGAACGTCCTCTTGAAAATGGATACGAGCAAACATTAGAACCACGTTTATTTTATTTATATGTACCGTATGAGGATCAAAATAATATACCAGTATTTGATACCAACATTCCTGACTTCACTGTTTCACAGCTATTTCGCGATAACCGATTTATTGGTGGCGACCGAATCGGCGATGCCAACCAGCTAACAATGGCGCTCACCAGCCGAATAATAAATCCAGATACGGGCAACGAGTTTCTTCGTGCCAGTATAGGCCAGATTTTTTATTTCGAAGACAGAAAAGTATCACTTGATGGCAGCGTTGAAACCGCAAAACAATCCGATATTATCGCCGAACTGGATGCCAACTGGCGACACTGGCAAAGCAATATAGATATCCAGTGGGACGTAAAAAACAATATCCTGTCTAAAGAAAATTACTTCTTACATTTTAAATCAGATGCCAAGCATCTATTTAATATTGGTTATCGCAAACGCATGGACAACAACAGCATTGATATTGAACAAACCGATACCTCTTTTGTCTATTCATTTAACCCTAAATATAGCGGCATCTTACGCTGGAATTATTCTTTAGATGACAGAAAAAATATCGATAGTATCGCCGGTATAGCCTATGATAGCTGCTGCTGGTCTATACAACTATTAGCCCAAAGTCGATTACAGAACTCAACCTCTTCTACTGACTCATATGACAACTCAATACTGGTACAATTTGTGTTTAAAGGCCTGGGAAATGTAACTGGCAGCAAAGCCAGAAACACGCTTGAACAATCCATTTATGGTTACACCGATATCCTCGAATGAAACACATTATGAACCTTACTCGCTTCTCTCATCAATTTTCGTTTATATTTTTATTACTGGTTACTACTTTATCCCATGCTACGCTGAAACCACTCGATGAAATAGTAGTGGTAGTCAACGAGGATGTGATTACAAAAACCATGATGGATAATCGTATTGAAGATTTCCGAAAACAATTAGCTCTCAGCCAGATCTCACGCGTCGAACCGGAGACTTTAAAAAAGCAGGTCCTCGAAAGGATGATCCGCGACACCATTCAACTGCAGCAGGCAAAGCAACTTGGCATAACTGTCGACGACCTGATGTTAAATCGCATGCTTGAGCAATTGGCAAAAGGCAATAATATGTCTCTTGAAACATTTCGCGACACAATTGAAGCTGAAGGAATCAACTATGCTCGCTTTCGTGAACAGACACGTGATGAACTGATTATAAAACAACTGCAACAACGTGTTGTCGCCAGCAAGATCAACGTTTCCGACCAGGAAGTCCAGCAATATATTGATCAGAACGAAAACCTGGACTCTTCCAAGATTACTTATCATCTTCGACATATCCTGATCGCAACACCAGAGTCAGCGAAACCTGAAGACATAGAAAAAGCAAGATTAAAAGCTGATTCTGTCTATGCAGAGATTCAAAGCGGAGCTAAATTTGAGGATATAGCAGTAAAAGAATCCAGTGGCCGTAATGCATTACAGGGTGGTGACCTCGGTGAACGCAAGGCCAATGAACTACCCCAGCTTTTCGTTGATGCCGTCATGAACCTGAGTGCTGGTGAAACTTCCAGCCCTGTTCGTAGCGCCAGCGGATTCCATTTGCTGCAGTTAATTAGCAGCTCAAATGACCAGGTAATGGTCAAACAGACCCATGCCCGCCACATCCTAATTCGGACCAGTAGTGAAGTCAGTGATGAACAGGCCAGGCAAACCTTATCAAAATTGAAAAAACAGATCGAAAGCGGTACAAACTTTGCTGAACTCGCCAGCGAGTATTCTGAAGATCCCGGCTCCAAAATTAAAGGTGGTGATCTTGGCTGGGCCGGCCCAGGCGATTTCGTAGATGCGTTTGAGAATGTCGCAGACAGTTTAACGATTGGACAAATTTCAGAACCATTCAAGAGCCCTTTTGGCTGGCACATACTTGAAGTACTCGATCGTCGCGAGCATGATCAGTCAAAAGACAATAAAGAAAATCAGGCACGTGACGCGATTCAAAAAAGAAAAATAGATGAAGAACTGCGCCTCTGGCTACGTCGTATCCGCGATGAAGCTTATGTCGAATTCATCGATAGTGAAACCTGATAACTGTTACACAACTTAAAGCGATGGCTAAAAAAAGCACTAAGATAGTTATCACTTCAGGTGAGCCAGCTGGCATAGGTCCTGATATCTGCCTGAGCCTGCAAGGCCCGGACAAGGATAAATTCCAGGACACGGAACTCTATATCATCGCAGATCCCACCTTAATAGCTGAGCGTGCCTTACAACTGAGAGATAACATCGAATTAACTATTCATCACGACCTGGATCATCTATCCCAGCATTACGAAAACAGTAATCTTAATATCATCCCCTTAACACTGCATAGCACAGCTCAACCGGGCATACTCAACCGTGAGAACAGCCGTTATGTTTTGCAGATGTTAGACCTCGCCTGTGACTTATGTTTACATAAACAAGCCGATGCCATGGTTACCGCCCCCATTCAAAAAAGCA
>Ga0316188_10000237_pt1 | contig 21413 bp, 20 predicted proteins | sample Phiworburrow1_MG_FD_204933 | JGI IMG/M metagenome (GOLD analysis project Ga0316188, IMG submission 204933) | Coastal sediment microbial communities from Maine, United States - Phippsburg worm burrow 1 | ecosystem: Environmental > Aquatic > Marine > Coastal > Sediment | place: USA: Maine... | reverse complement strand
GGTGGCGCTGGGCGCGACGGACGACGTCGAGCGTACGCATGCCCTGCGCCAAACCCTGCAAGGCTGCGACCGCGCCGCACGGCTGGTGGAACAGTTGCTGACCTTGTCCCGGCTCGAGTCCAGCGCTTCACCCGAGCTGGTCGAGGTCGATTTGGCGGCGCTGGCGCGCGAGGTGGTGGCCGAGGCCACTCCAAAGGCGCTGGTCAAGCATCAGGAGATCGAATGCCGAGCCGACGGCAGGGCTCTTGTCCGTGGGGATACAACTCTGCTGTCTGTGCTGGTGCGCAATCTGGTCGACAACGCGGTTCGCTACAGCCCAAACGGCGCGCGTATCGGGATCTCGGTTGCGACAGCGGCCGACGGCAGCGTCGAAGTTTCAGTCGACGACAGTGGCCCCGGCATGACGGCGTCCGACATGGCGCGCGCCGGCGAGCGGTTCTTCCGCGTCGTCGGCAACGGGCAAAGCGGCAGCGGCCTGGGCTTGTCCATCACAGGCCGGATTGCCGAGGTTCACCAGGCGACGGTGCGGATCACTAGGTCCGCATCGCTGGGCGGGCTTCGCGTCGCAGTCCAATTCACCGGCAAGCGTGTTTCGGGACCTTGATCAAAGCGCTTGTTTCGCTGGAGCCGCCCGGTGCGTGATGCCTGCAATTCGAACGCACGCAAGTCGGGGTTTGCCGCTTCATGATCGGGGGCATCCGAAGGGTGGCTTCTGCGCCAAGATCCGCTTTGCGGCGCCTTACAAGCGTTCGCGTTGGCAGGCCAGACCGCGCACGATGTTATGCGTCCAGCCAGAGCCAAACGCCGGAATGAACGTGCGAATCTGGCCCCTGCAGCCGTCAACGGGTGAACACGATGCCACACTACGGATCGAGGTACCTCGAGACCGACATGCGTGGGCTGTTCTTGCTCCTGGCGTACAGGCCTGACGTACCCCTTTGCCTGCAGAATCGGGGCGTTATTTTTCTCTCTAACGACATATCGGCCTGCATTCCGACGAGGATGCCTTCACACGCACGGCGGCGTGCAGGCTGAAGCCGTCGATGCCGGCGCACAAGGGCTGTGCACGCTGTACCCTCGCTCGGCATCGCGCCCCGCAACATCAACACCTTGCCGCCGACGCGCGACCCGAAGGCGATGCGTAAGTGGTGACCGCCGCCTGCAGCGGCCGCAGCGTGCGGGCATCGTCAGTTTCGGCGTCAGGCTCGGCCAGGTAGGTCTGGCCCGCGTCCTGCACCAGCACGCACCGGCGCATGAGCAGCTTCATCAGGCGGCTCATGACCGTGTGCAGCACAGCCTAGCCGTGGCGCTGACCTTGCGGCGCCACCAAGCGCGACTTCGACCGCACGGTGGCCGTGCACCCAACCGCCGCGGAGGAGTTCGTGCTGATGCGCAAACCGGCGCGGAGTGTGACGCGGGCCGCGAATCGAGGCGAGCGGGCGCAGCCCTGTGCGGATCGCGCCCGCCAGGTCAGGTAGTGTGCGTCACTGCTTGGCCATGCCGGCCAGCACCGCGCCGGCGTCGGCGTCTTCCAGGCAGGGTGTGATCGTCATTTCGATCAGGTCGGACCATTGGGCCCGGAACTGAAACATAGCCTTCGGGTCGTCCGACTCGGTGATCATGACCCCCTGGCCGCTCATGCCGTGCCAGCGCCCCAGCATTTTCACGCCGTTGGGCGGCATACCCCCGGTCTCCAGGAAGCGCGCAATCGTGGCGTTGTAGGTACCCGTGGGCACGTTCCAGATAGTGATGTACTTCATCGCAGTCTCCTGTTGAAGCCGCTGACCGTGGAATGCGCCGCTTGCAGGTCGGCGCCGCCCCTCGACTGGCAGCGGAGAAACCAGGGTACGCCGAAAGTGCCCGCCGCGATATCCCGCAAATCCTGCCCAGCGACGACCGTGCCCTGACAGCTGCGGGGTCAGCGCACGCTACTTCAGCTCGGCCTCGATGAAGACGAAGTCCTGCATGCCGGCATTGATCACGTTGGGCTCCATCCCGTCGGGCCGGCTGTAGGACATGCCGGCGGTCAGCAAGTTGTCGAATGTTCCGGTCGGGGTCTCTAGGCGCAGCACGCCGGTGGTGATCGCCACCACCACGCATTCCATCGCGTGGCGGTGCCGGCCGGTCTCGGCACCGGGCGCGAAACGCAATTCGGTGACCTTGACGCGGTCGTTGTCGATCTGGACGGCGGGGACGGCCTGGGATCGAGTCATGGTGCCGCTTCAGACTTGCAGGGCTTACCCAGCCGGGCCTCCAGTTCCTGCCGCTTGACCTTGCCGGTGGTGCTGCGCGGGAACTCGTCCAGGCCAATGAAGTGCGCCGCCTTCGGCAGCTTGTAGCGGGCTCGGCCAGCTGAGATGCCAGGCAACTGCCCCTGGCCACCGACCGGAAGTTGCCTGGACTACGCGTTCGCGGATCTTGCCGACAGCTGCCGTTGGGCAGACCGGCGATCCAGCCGAAGGACCGCTGCCAGGCGCGGCTACGAACTGGCAGTCCCGAACAGGAGCCGTCATAGTTGAACGGCCGCTTCCAAGCATCCCGCTATGGAGTCTGCGGGTAGCCCATTTGGCAAGTCTTGGGTTGGCCACACTGATTTCGAATCGGCCTGTGCGACCGCCCATCGCGCTCGGTCACGGAAAAGCCCATCAACCTCCACGAGTGCCGAGGCAATTCATGCAAAGTCCGGCCTCACGTCGCCGCTGCGTGGTTCCAGATCGAAGTCGCGCAGCATCACCGGCTCGAGTGAACCCTGGGCGACGCGACGCTGCACGGCGGCGCCGAGTTCGGCCTCGTGACGCGCATAGGTTTCGATCGGTTCTTCCTCGTTGCCCGGGGGACGGTACCGATATTGCAGGACAGCCCGGCGGATGCTGGCGCCGACGAAACCGTCGGCGATGGGAACCCAGAAGCGAACCGCTTCGGAATCGTGGTGGTAGTACGCGGCGGGTGTCATGCGGGACCTCAGTGGATGAATGAACAATCGGCTGACGCGCCACGCGGTCGAGCGTGGCAAGGGATAATCTGGGTGCCGGGCGAGACCGTCCGGTGCTGCCGCGTACGGCAGCGTCCAACGTGTCGGCGGTGGTGTCGGCGTTTCAGGATGCGGCAATGATCGAAGCTCGGGAAGCCCGTCAGAACCAGTTGCTCGCGGCAGTGCCCGATGCCGAACTCGAGCGCTGGCTGCCTTTCCTCGAAGCGGTGGACCTTCCCTTGGGCAAGGTGCTGTACGAATCCGGAACCAGACTGGCGTACGTGTATTTTCCGACGACGGCCATCGTGTCGTTGCTGTACCTGATGGAAGACGGCGCTTCGGCCGAGATCGCGGTGGTCGGCTTCGAAGGGCTGGTCGGCATCTCGCTGTTCATGGGCGGCGAATCGACGACCAGCCGCGCGGTGGTTCAAAGTGCTGGCAGCGGGCTGCGCCTGAGCTCGCAGCAGATGATGCTGGAGTTCAACCGCGCCGGGCCGGTGCTGCACCTTTTGCTGCGATACACCCAGGCGCTGATCAGTCAGATGACGCAGACCGCGGTGTGCAACCGCCATCACTCGCTCGATCAGCAGCTGTGCCGGTGGTTGCTGCTGAGTCTGGACCGGTTGCAAGGCAATGAGCTCGTGATGACGCAGGAGCTGATCGCCAACATGCTCGGCGTGCGTCGCGAAGGGGTGACCGAGGCAGCCGGGAACTTGCAGCAACAAGGCCTGATCCAGTATCGGCGCGGCAAGATCACTGTGCTCGATCGCGCGGGGCTGGAACTGCGGACCTGCGAGTGTTATGCCGTGGTCAAGCAGGAATACGACCGGTTGTTGCCGGCAACCAAGGCGACCTGATTCAGCAAAGCACGCACCCGCCACTGGGCTGTGTGCGCCCTCAGCGCACTGTCGGATGGGGTCGATCTGGCTTCGGTGCATGGGGGTTGTGCTGCGATGGAGTGGATGAACTCGTTGGCTTCCGGGCAGCACTGGCCAGCGCTGCGGTGAAAGCCGCCTTGCGACGCGACAGGCTACCCCTCGCCGTGCTTCGCGTCGGTGCGCTGCCGCACCGAGGCAGCGCACCGAGTATTCACTCAGTGTGCGCTGGCACACAGACCCGCTCAGCCGCAACGCGCAAACTGTCGCAGGAAGTCGAAGGCCGACTGCCTCGACACGTTGTTGTGCACGGCTTAGACCTTTGCGACGGCCTGCAAGCGCAGCGGCGCGAACTAGAACCTACCAGGAGAAACAAATTGGAAAGCAATGCCAACGACACCACCGGCTCGGTGGAGCACGCCTCGAGTGGCGCGCACAAGGCAATCGACAAGGTGAGTGGGGCGCTGCGGCCCGGCGTGGAGCATCTCGCTGAGGACGCGCACCATGCGGTGGACCGCGTCGCCGATACGGCCACCCAGTTGAAGAGCAGGCTCCTGGTCGGTGGCGGCCAGCTGATGGACGCTCAAGCGCGATTCAGCGCCGAGCGCAGACTGCAGATCCGCGAGAATCCGATCACTTCGGTCGCCTTGGCCGTCGGTATCGGGATCGCTCTGGGCTGGCTGCTGCGTTCGCGCTGACACCTCGTCCTCCCTTCGGTGGCTCGACAGGCTTATGCAACTTCCTCAGCCGCCCCGCAGCACAGGCCGAGGGACGGGCGAAGGCGATGCCGCTGTGCGGACGAGGCGCGGTCGCCCCGTCCGATGCCCGCTCACGCAGGCGCCATGTGGCAAAGGCGAAATGGAGGCCCGAAGCTCCCCGGATTCGTTGGCACTACCACAGCCACCAAGTAAGCCGCGCGAGCTTCAACATGCCAGGGCCACGCGCGGGTACCGGCCCATTCCAGGGGAACGGAAACGGCTGCCGTGCGGCACCGAGCGCCAAGGGGACAGCCACACAAGGACTGCAACCCGCGCCACCCCGACAAGGCGCAGCGGGACCATGAGTGAGGCTGAACCGCGCTTGGCGGGCACGGCGAACCGCAACCCTTCAAGGGCTGCAGGACTTCTCCCCATGTTCGCCAGCGCACATACGCCCAGCCCGGTTCTTGGCATTCTGTGCCGATGAGAACCGAACCTGGATCGAGCGTGCCAGCGCACACGCCCGCCAGGGCCAGTGCCCTCGGCGGCAGCGCAGGCCAGCATGACTGGCGCTCTGCGCTGAGTGGACTTTGGACTCGCTGGGCACAGCCGCACTTCCTGAAGCCTCGCGAATTGCACCCTACACGCCAGACCCCATTGCCGCGTCGGGTCGATGATCGCGCCGCACCGCCGGCCGACACAAGCCCTTCGCCGCCGGGTGTGGCCCGCTTCCATGCGGGCATCTTCGACGGTGCTTCGCGGCGGCGCTACAAGCTCTTCGAACCGGCCTCTCGCAGCGTCAACCACGCACCGATGTTGGTGCTGTTGCACGGCTGCAGGCAAGGCGCCGACGATTTCGCCACCGCTACCCGCATGAACGAGGCCGCCGAGGCCGCGGGTGTGGTTGTCCTGTACCCGGAACAATCGGTGAGCGCCAATCCGCTGCGCTGCTGGAACTGGTACGCCGTACAGGATCCGGGCATCCCGACCGGTGACGCCGCGCTGATCGCCGCGATGACGGTCGCCTTGGCAAATGCGCACCACATCGATCCGCACCGGATCTATGTCGCCGGTATGTCGGCGGGTGGGGCGATGTCGGCCGTTTTGGCGCGCGACTACCCCCAGCTGTTCGCCGCCTTCGGCGTGCACTCGGGCTTGCCAGCCGGCCTGGCGCACGACCTGGGATCGGCCATTCGGCTGATGCACAAGGGGCCGATCGCTCCGATCTCAGACGATGAGTTCGGGCGCCAAGACGGCTTGCGCCGCGCAACAGCGCGCATCGTATTCCACGGCGACGACGATGAGATGGTGCACCCGTCGAACGGCGTCGCCATCCATGCCGCCGCCGGTGGGTCGATGGATGCCATGCAACTGACCAAGACGCCGGCTAGCCAGGGCCAGCACGGCTATACGCGCCACGTGGAAACCCGAACGGGCGGCGTGACGCAGCATGAACTCTGGATGGTGCACGGCGCAGGTCACACCTGGTCGGGCGGCACCAACACCCCTTTGCGGTCGGCTGCTGACGGCCCCGATGCTTCAAGCGAGATGCTGCGCTTCTTCCTCCAACATCGACGGAGAGCCGAACACGCTGAAGGTGCGCTGCGATGAGGTCGCAAGCGCTACAGGACCGGGCGGACGGATGAGGGATGACCGCGAAACTCCGCGCCAAGCAACGAAGATGGACCCAACCGGTGACGACCACGTTGAACGGACGCACGAACAGGCGCACGAACCACGCTTCCGTCAGGGTGCCGAGGGGCCCGCCGGGGAGGGCTTGCGCGCGCGAGCCGATCTCCTGAAAGCCCTCGATGTGCAGTTCGATGGCCTGGTTTACCGATGCTGTGGTCGTTTGTTCGAGCGTTTCAGCGACGCCGTGGCGCACGCACGACACTCTACCGGCCAGGACAGGCCGCGCGATAGAAGCGTTGCGCACCAGCGGTGGCGCGACTCACACCTGGCTGGTCAGTTGCCCTGATCGGCCCGTCTCATGCCAGTGTGCGCTGCCGTACCGACGGCGCCAGGCGCCGACACTAGATTCGAAAGCGTCGATATTCAGTCGACAAAGAACCCAGCCATCAACGAGGTAACAGCATGAACAAGGATCAGGTCAAGGGCACGATCAAGGTGTCGATAGGCAAAGCGCAAGAGAAGCTCGGCAAAGTCACCGGCAACACCAAGCAGGAGGTCAAGGGCCTGAACAAGGAAATCGAAGGCACGGTGCAGCGCAGCTATGGTGATGCCAAGGAAGCCGTCAAGGACGCGGTGAACAAGGCCTGAGCCTTCACCCCAGGACAAGTTGGCAGTGCACTGAACTGGACGCTGGCACCGACGTCTTTGTGCGGCGCGTGCACCATCGAAACGTCTTGAGCGGCGAGTCGCCCGGCGTCGCAGGTGCTGCGTGCTGCCGCAACGAACTGGTCATGCCGGCCCGGGCTCTCGCAGAGCATTGCCATGCTGTACTACGCAGTCATATTCTTCCTCGTTGCGCTGGTCACAGCGCTGTTCGGCTTCGGCGGCGCAGCTGTCGGCGTGGTGGGCATCGCCAAGATCCTCTTCGCCGTGTTCGTGCTGCTGGCTTTCGCCAGCCTCATCACCGGTTTGCTCAGGCGCTCCTGAGGCACGCAGGAAGCGTCTGCTGCAAACTCGATCTGCGAAGGAAACCCATTGCTTCATGCCACCGCCGTCGAACCCGCCTATCGCGGCGATCTGCGTCAGCATCTGCAGCACTGCGCCTTCGCCCGCGGCCGCCTGCATCGCCTGCGCTGTGCGATCGAGGCCCTCGATGACTTTCTCGCGCCGCGCTTCGTCAGCACGCTCGGCGCAATGACCCTCCTGGTGCTCGCGGGCCTGGCCTGGCTGTCTTGAGCGCCCGCTGGTGAAGCGCGTCCGGCCGATGTGGGGAATTGCCGTGGCCGGCGCCGAGACCGTCGCACTGCTGAACCCGGCACGGGGCGCCCTGCAGCCGCCGATCCGTGCCGAGATCTTCGGCAGCACGCGCTTCCGCCAGCACGGGCGCAGCCTGGGTCAGGCCCATGCCGCCAGGACGCAGACACGTCGCGCCGATGCCTTCTTCCCGCGCATCCGGGAGAACATCCGTGTGCTGCACGAGGCGCAGCACTACATCGGTCTGCAGGCCCGCAGTGGCCACCATGTCAGCCCGGCAGGCGAATGGCTGCTCGACAACTTCTATGTCGTGCTCGCCCAGCTGAAGGAAATCCACGACGGGCTGCCACGGCGCTACTACCGCGACCTGCCGGTGCTGCTGGATGCGCACCTGTCCGGCCTGCCGCGAATCTATGGCGTAGCCTGGGCGCTGGTTGCGCACACCGATAGCGCGTTCGACGAAGCCCTGCTGGTGGACTTTCTATTGGCCTATCAGGACACGCGCGAACTGACGCTAGGCGAACTGTGGGCCTTGCCGACCACGCTGCGCGTGGTGTTGATCGAGAACCTGCGCCGCCTGTCTGAGCGGGTCGCGGCCACCAAGGCGGCGCGCGAGGCCGCCAACCTGTGGTGCGACACGCTGGACGAATCCGGGATCGTCGATGCGCAGCGGGTGTTCGACGCGATGAGCCAACGCGGCGTGGCACCTGCATTCGCGCTGCAGGTCATGCACCGGCTGCACGCCGACCCCCGGGCCCGTTCGCCTCAGGGCGAGCGCAACCGCGAGCTCGTACGCGCCGCGCTGTCGCTGACATTGCCGGATCCGGCCACCACCCAGCTGACGTCGCAGGCCGAGGAGGCAGCAGACAACTTGAGCGTCGGCAATGCGATCACCTCGCTGCGGCTGCTCGGCGATACCGAGTGGCGCGAGCTGATTGCGCGCACCAGCGCGTTGATGCAACGCATGCTGGCCTCACCGACCTTCGCCGCCGAGCGCGACGACACGCAGGACGGCACGCTACACGCCATCGAGCGGCTGGCGCGCCGCAGCGGCCGCAGCGAGCTGGCCGTGGCCGACGCGCTGCTCGCGCTGATGCGCGCTGCACCGGATCCGCGGATGCTTGATGCCGTGGCACAAAGCGAATCGCCGAGCTACTGGCTGCGCGGTGCTGGCAACCCTGCGCTGCGGCACGCAATGGGGCTGCGAGCGGCCGCTCTGCCCGGCTGGAGCCGCCTGCGCCGGCGGCTGAAGCTGTCGGCCTATCTGACGTTGCTGTCGCTCGGTAGCCTCGGCCTGACGCTGGCGCTGGTGCTGCCGGCGGCGACACCGGGCGTGGCGACGGCGTGGCTACTGGCCACCGCATTGCTCGTGTTGTGGCCAGCCAGCGAGGCGGTGATCGCCGGTGTGAACCGGCTGATCAGCGAATGGGTGCCACCGCGCCGGCTGCCGCGCCTCGCCTTCGTCAACGGCATTCCGGCCGACCACCGCGTGCTGGTGGTTATGCCGGTGATGTTGATCGACATCACCGGCGTGCGCCGGCTTGCCGCGCAGCTCGAACGGCACAGTCTGGCGAACCGCGAACCCCACGCGCAATTTGCACTGCTGACGGACCTCATCGACGCCGACACGGCGCACACCGACACCGACGCCACCCTGGTGGCAGAAGCCGTGGACGCAATCGACGAGATCGAGGCGCGCCACCATGCCGGCGCCGAGGGGCCGCGACGCTTCCTGCTGCTGCACCGCGAACGGCGCTGGTGCGAGACGGAGCAGCGCTGGATCGGCTGGGAGCGCAAACGTGGCAAGCTCGAGCAATTGCTAAGCCTGCTGGCGCATCCCGTTTCGACACCTGCGGCCTTCGTCGACCTTGGTGGCCGTTCGCAGCCCGCGGCGCAGACCCGCTATGTGGTCACGCTCGATAGCGACACGCAGTTGCCGCCGAACGCGCTGCGCGAACTGGTCGCAGTAGCGGCGCACCCGCTGAATCGGCCGCGCGTCGATGAGCGCTTGCGGCGCGTTGTGGCCGGCTACGGCATCCTGCAGCCGCGCATCGTCACGCCGCTGCCTTCGGCGCAGGAGTTCACGCCGTTCCACTGGTTGTTCGCCGGGCAGTGCGGCATCGATCCGTACAGCGCCGCGAGCTCGGAGCTGTACCAGGACCTGTTCGGCGAAGGCAGCTTCAGCGGCAAGGGCCTGCTGCACGTGCAGGCCATGCATCAGGTGCTCGGCGGGCGGCTGCCGCAGGGGCGCATCCTCAGCCACGACCTCGCCGAAGGCGCCATCGCCCGCTGTGGCGGGGTCAGCGACATCGCGCTGATCGAGTCGGCACCGGTGCATGCCGATGCGGCCGCGGCGCGCGTGAAGCGCTGGGTGCGTGGCGACTGGCAGTTGCTGCCGCTAATGCTCCAGCCAAGACGCTTCGAGCTGCTTGCGGTCGATCGTTGGAAGATGCTCGACAACCTGCGCCGTTCGATCGTGGCCCCAGCCTCGCTGCTGCTGCTGCTGCTGAGCCTTGCGGGCGGACCGCTGCCGCCGTGGCAGGCGTTGCTGCTGGTCACAGCCGCCTTCGGCAGTGGATCGCTGCTCGGCGCCATCGCCGGTCTGGCGCCCAGTCGTGACCAGGTCGCACTGGGCTTCTTCTACCGCAGCGCGGTGGCGGATCTCGGCCGTGCCGTCGGCGCGACGATATGGCAGCTCGCGCTGCTGCTGCGTCAGGCGCTGTCGATGACCGACGCCGTGGTGCGCACGCTGTGGCGCGTGGCGGTCAGCCGGCGCCATCTGCTGCAATGGACCACGGCCGCCACCAGCGAAGCGGCGGTGGCGAACGATGTGGCGGGGCTCGTGCGCCAGCATCGCGGCGTGGTCGGCCTGGCCATCGTGCTTTTGCTGGCGCTGCTGGCGCTGCGCACGCCCGAGCCATGGCTGGCCATAGCCTGCTGCGCAATTTGGGCGGGCACCCCATGCTGGATCGCATGGGTCAGTCGTGCGCGCCCGCCGCCAAGCAACCAGGCGCTCGACGCGACCGACCGCGACTACCTGCTCGACGTGGCGCGCGACACCTGGCGCTGGTTCGATCTGCACGTCGGGCCGGACAGCCACGCGCTGCCGCCCGACAACGTGCAGACCTCCCCAGTAACGATGGTGGCCCAGCGCACCTCGCCGACCAACATCGGCCTGTACCTGCTGGCCGTGGCCTGTGCACGCCGTCTCGGTTGGATCGACACCGCGCAGCTGCTGACGCGCTGCGAGCACACGCTGGACACGATGGGTCGGCTCGAGCGGCACCGCGGCCACTTCCTGAACTGGTACGACACGCTCAAGCTCTTGCCGCTGAGCCCGACCTACGTGTCGACCGTCGATAGCGGCAACCTGTGCGGCCACCTGCTGACGCTGGCCGCGGCCTGCGCCGAACCGTTGGACGGCCTCGACGTGGCGACGACCGTGCGTCTAGCGGAGCTGGCATCGCGCTGCCGCGGGCTCGCCGAAGAGGCCGAGTTCGGCTTTCTTTACGACGCACGCCGGCGTCTGTTCCATATCGGCTATCGCCCCGTCGAGCAACAGCTCGACAGCAGCTACTATGACCTGCTAGCTTCGGAAGCGCGCTTGGCCAGCCTGTGGGCCATCGCCAAGGGTGACGTGCCTGCCAGTCACTGGGCCGCCCTTGGCCGGCCGTACTTCGCCGTCGGAGGGCAGGCCGGCCTGCGCTCCTGGTCGGGTTCCATGTTCGAGTACCTGATGCCCTCGCTGACGCTCGACGAACCGACTGGCAGCGTGCTGGCGAGCGCAGCGCACGCGGCCTTGCACGAGCAGCGCGCTTACGCGCGCACACGCGACGTGCCCTGGGGCATGTCCGAATCGGCCTACGCCGTGAGCGACCACACGCTGGCCTACCAGTACGCACCGCAAGGTGTGCCGCGACTGGCGCTGCGCCGCACGCCGCCCGACGATCTGGTCGTCGCCCCTTATGCGACTGCGCTCGCCGCGATGCTGACGCCACACCTCGCAGCGGACAACCTGCGCCGGCTCGAGGCCCTACAAGCGCGTGGTGACTGGGGCTTCATCGAGGCACTGGACTACAGCGCCGATCGCCAGTCGGACTCGAGTCGCTTCACCCCTGTGCTGACCTTCATGGCCCACCACCAGGGCATGAGCCTGGTTGCGCTGACCAACGTGCTGGAGGGCGGCGTGGTGCGGCGCTGGGGCATGGCCGATCCGCGCCTGGCGGCCGTGGCGTCGCTGTTGCAGGAACGTTTGCCGCGCGAAGTCTCGCGCCTGCTCGAACTGCCACCTGCACCGAGCCGGAGCGAGTCGACAGAGACCGCGCCGGCAGCCGCGCGCGACGTCGTGCCAGGCGAGACCGCCCTGCAGCCCACCCACCTATTGTCCAACGGCCGCTACAGCGTGACGCTGCGCGCCAACGGCGCGGGCTGGAGCCGCTTCGGCGGCGCCGATATCTCGCGCTGGCGCGACGATGCGCTGCGTGACGCCTACGGAACCTTCTTTTACCTGCGGCGCGAGCGCGACAGCTTGCCGCTCTCGATCACGCAGCATCCGGCCCCCGACCCGGCTGCGCATTACCAGGCCAGCTTCCAGGGTGACCATGTCGTTTTCGATACCGTCTGGCCCGATCTGCGCAGCCGCTGTACGGTCTGGGTCAGCCCCGAAGACGACATCGAGCTGCGTCGCATCGAACTGTGGAATACGTCGTCGATCGCTGTCACGTTCGAACTGCTGTCGATGTTCGAGCTGGTTCTGGCCGAGGCCCGCGCTGACGAATCGCACCCTGCCTTTTCCAACCTGTTCGTCAGCGCCGACTGGCGCTCCGACGAACGCGCGCTGTATTTCGCACGGCGCCCGCGGCTGTCTACCGAAAAAGGGCAGCACGCCGTGCACTTCATCGCGCAGGCCGACCACCAGTTGCTGTCGGTCAAGCCACAGGCCGACCGGGCACGCTGGATAGGACGCGGGCGCGACGCCGCGGCGCCGCTGGCACGCTACGAACGCGGCGTCACGCCGTCGGGAGCGCTCACGACCGGACTGGACCCGGTCGCCTCGCTGTCGATGCGACTCGCGCTGCCCGCGCACGGCGTGGCGCACCTTGTCGTCTGCACCGCCGCCGCGACATCACGCGAGACTCTCGAAACGCTGGTCGATCGCTACCGCCAGGGTGCCGTTGTCGAGCGCTCGGCGCTGATGTCGGCCACGCTGGCCGGTGTGCGAGCGCGCGAGATGCGCATCACGGCAGAGGACCGGCCGGCGCTGCTTCTGCTCACCACCGCACTGGCCCTGCTGCTGGCCCGACCCGCTGCGGGCGTGTCCGAACCGGCATGCGACCGACGGTTGCTGTGGCGCTTTGGTATCTCGGGCGACCGGCCCATCATCGTCGCGACGGTCGGTGCGGTGCACGGCTTGCGGCTGGTGCGTTCGCTGGTACAGGCGCTGTCGTGGTGGTCCTGGGGCACGATGGCCTGCGACTTGGTGATCGTGAACGCCGAGCCGCGCTCCTACCTGATGCCGCTGCAAGCTGAGCTGCTGGCACTGGCGCAATTGCACGGCGAGCCCAGGTTGCAGCACTGCGGTTTGCATCTGCTCTTTGCCGACGAGGTCAGCAGCGCCGAGATGGCCGCTTTCAACAGTCTCGCGCGTGCACATCTTCGCGCCGACGGCCGCCCGCTGAGCCACCATGTGCAGGAGCTGGTGGCCTGGCACGACGCCGCGCTCGAGTCGCGTCTCGAAGTCGGCGTCACGCCGCTGGCGACGCCGCCATGGGCCTCGGCGCAGGCCGCGGTGCCCGGCCAATTCGACAAGATCAGCGGCGCGTTCCGCTTCGGCGTTGACGCCGCCCATCGGCCGGCACGGCCCTGGATCAACGTACTGGCCAATCCCGACTTCGGCAGCCAGGTCTCGGAGGCCGGCGCAGGCTACAGCTGGGCCGGTAACAGCCGGCTGCACGCACTTACACCCTGGTCGAACGACGCTGTGACCGACCCCGCCGGCGAATGGTTCCTGCTGCAGGACCAGCGCGGCCGCGAGGTCTGGAGCGTGGGCGCTGGCGGCGCCGGTGCCGCTCAGAACTACACGGTCGAGCACGGGCCAGGCTGGACCACGATCACGCACCATCGCGGCGAGCTCGAGGTGGTCGCTACCTGGTGTGTCGACGATGCGCGCTCGATCAAGCAGGTGCGCATCGCAATGCGGCAGCACGGGTCGCGCACCTTGCGACTTCGAGTGATCGGCGTGTGCGAGTGGCAACTCGGTGAACGACGCGGGGACCGGCAGTCGGTGCGCACGGCCTTCGAGACACTCGACGCAGTGGATGCATCCTCCGCACCGGTAGGCGTGTTGTTGGCGACGCAACGCGATGCGCACGCCGGCTTCGGCGGCAACACCGCCTTCTTCGGCCTGCAGTGTTCCGCGTCGCCTGAGGCCGATATGGACGACTGGACCTGCGACCGGCGCGAGCTGTTCGACGCGCGCGGACAGCGCGTCGTGCCCGACCATTTCGGCCAACGCGCCGGCGTGGGCCTCGACCCCTGCGCCGCCACCTCGGCCACGCTGAGCCTCGCCCCCGGCGAGCGCGCCGAATGTGTGTTCACGCTCGGCCACGGCGCGACGCCGGCGGAGGCGCGGGCGTTGGCGCGCACGGCGCTGTCGCAAGACGCCGCGCAGCGCGAAGCCGGCGTGCGCGAGTGCTGGCAAGAGCGGCTCGGCGGCGTGACGGTGCACACGCCGGACCCCTTGTTCGACGTGCTTGTCAACCGGTGGTTGCTGTACCAGACGCTCGCCTGCCGTCTTTGGGCGCGAGCCGGCTTCTATCAGGCTGGCGGCGCCTTCGGGTTTCGTGATCAGCTGCAGGACACGATGGCGCTGGCCGTCAGCGTGCCACAGCTGCTGCGCGCGCAATTGCTGCTGTCGGCGTCGCGTCAGTTCGTCGAAGGCGACGTGCAGCACTGGTGGCACGCGCCCACTGGTGCCGGTGTGCGCACCCGCATATCGGATGATCTGCTCTGGTTGCCCGAAGCCGCTGCGCGCTACGTCGAAGTCAGCGGCGATACCGCCGTGCTCGACGAAATGGTGCCGTTTCTGGAAGGCGAGCCGATCGCCACGGACGCGGAGGATCGTTACGACGTGCCACGCATCAGCACACGCAGCGCGAGCTTATACGAGCATTGCGCGATGACGATCGACCGCAGCCTGGCCGTCGGCGCCCACGGCCTGCCGTTGATCGGCACCGGAGACTGGAACGACGGCATGAACCGCGTCGGCCACGAGGGTCGCGGCGAATCGGTCTGGCTCGGCTGGTTCCTGTGCCACGTGGTCAAGCAATTCGCGCCGATGGCCAGCGCGCGGGGCGACAGCTCGCGCGTGCTGGCTTGGGAGGCGGCGGCGCGCGGTTGGCGCGACGCACTGCACGGCGCAGCATGGGATGGAGCCTGGTTCTTGCGCGCCTTCTTCGACGACGGCACGCCGCTGGGCTCGCACACGACCGCCGAGTGCCGTATCGATCTGATCGCGCAGGCCTGGAGTGTGCTCTCGGCAGAAGCACCGCTGGCCCGGCAGCGGATCGCCATGGCATTCGCGGACCGGTTGCTGGTCGACGAGGATCAGGGTGTGGTACGTCTACTCGACCCACCGCTGGCTAACAACCAGCCCGAGGCGGGCTACATACAGGCCTACCCGGCCGGTGTGCGCGAAAACGGTGGGCAGTATTCACACGCGGGCGTGTGGGCTCTGATGGCACGGGCTGCACTCGGCGATGCTGACGGTGCCTGGCGTCTGTTCAAGCTGTTGAGCCCTGCGCACCGGGCGGTGGATCCGCGGCATTCGGCGGCTTATGAGATTGAGCCATACGTGATGGCCGGCGACGTGTACACGCAGCCGCCGTATGTCGGGCGTGGCGGATGGAGCTGGTACACCGGCTCGGCCGCGTGGATGCACCGTGCGGCCGTGGAATCGATCTGCGGGCTGCGTGTGGAGAAAGGGCGGGCCAGCGTGCGGCCCTGCCTGCCGAGCCACTGGCCCGAAGTGCGTCTGCGTTTACGGCACGGCGGGTCCGAACACCTCTTTATTGTCTGCGCCGCAATGGCCGACTCGGCCATTGCGGCGGCCCTCGCGGCCGGCGCATTGCCCTTGGCAGTCGGCGAGTGGCTGACGCTGGCGGACGGCGCCAGCGCAGCTGGGCGCCTCGTCATCCAGGCAGCAGTCGCCCCGGGTGCCGCGGCAGTGCCGGAGATCGACGCCACGGTCGTTTAGCAGGCATGCCACGGCGGGCGCGACACACGCGTTGTGTCTGGCAGCGAACAGACCGGTGCGCGAGATGTGCCTAGCATCGACTGAGAACTGCATAGGAACCCTCATGAACGGTGTAAGGATGGCCGGCTTCGTGCTGATCGTGGCCGGCGTACTGGCGTTGGCCTACGGTGGCTTCAGCTACACGCGTGAGACACAAGAAGCCACGATCGGTCCTCTCCATCTGTCGGTCCAGGCGCGGCAGACGATCAACTTTCCCCTTTGGGCCGGCATTGGCACGCTGGTGATCGGCGGTGCACTTGTGTTCTTCGGCACCCGAAAGAACTGAAGTCTCACCATGCCGTTGCGCATCGCGCCTCGGGCCACGCCGATGCGGCGAGCTCTAATGATCGTGGCGGCGCTCGCTGGGGTGGCGCTGCTGTCCGGCTACGTGCGGGTGCTCGACGGCGCAGTGCGTTCGGGCGAGTTGCGCCGCGTCGCGACAGCCGACAACGCGAGGTCGGTGTCGAGCTGCAACACGCTGCCGCTGAAGGCCGCGCGAACGAACTGCCTGTTGCAACTGAGCGCCACGTTGCGCGAAGCCCCGTAGGCATGGCGTGAAACGCCACGGCCCGGCTCACCGGCGTAGCTTCGGGCGACGCACCACGGTGCTTGCGTCTTGGCAGCGGCCCGGCACTGCTCCTGCCTGCACCGCGAGGCCGTAGCCATGACGCTTGCTGCCTGGTCGGTGCTGCTGGGTGCGCTGATGGTGACAATGGCGTTGGTGGGCACGCTGCTCAAGCGCATGCCGTTGACCGCCGCGATGCTCTACCTCGTCGTCGGCGTGCTGCTCGGGCCGCAGATCGGCAACGTGCTGCAACCCGACCCATTCACCGAGACCGGCGCACTCGAGACCTTGGCCGAGGTCGCGCTTGTCGTGTCGCTTTTCGCGGTGGGGTTGCGCCTGGGCGTGCCGCTGCGCGACCAACGCTGGTGGGTGCCGCTGCGGCTGGCCTCGCTGTCGATGTGTGCAATGGTGGCGATGGTGGCGGCAGTCGGCGTATGGTGGCTGCAACTCCCATTGGGCGTTGCCGTCGTGCTGGGTGCGATCCTCGCGCCCACCGATCCGGTACTGGCCTCCGGGCTGCCCTCGGAGCCCGGCGAACACCCCGACCGCCTCGGCTTCAGCCTGGCCGCCGAAGGCGGGCTGAACGACGGCACGGCCTTCCCGTTCGTGATGCTCGGGCTGGGACTGCTCGATCTGCACGAACTGGGCACCGGCGGCTGGCGCTGGTGGGCGGTGGATTTGCTGTGGTCGACGCTGGCGGGTCTGGCCATCGGCGCCGCACTGGGCGCGCTCACCGGGCGGCTGGTGGTGTACCTGCGTAGCCGCCACGCTGAGGCCTTGGGGATGGACGAGTTCCTGAGTCTGGGCCTCGTCGGTCTGTCCTTCGGCCTTGCGCAGTTCGTCCTGGCCTCCGGGTTTCTGTCGGTCTTCGCCGCCGGGTTGGCGCTGCGCCGCGTTCGCGAGCAGCCCCGTGTCGATACACCGCCTCTGGCTCCCGCGAGCAGTGCCGCGGGCCATTCCTACGACACGCTGGCCCGCCACCCAGCATATGCGAGCGCGACGCTGCACGGATCCGTGCGGACCTTCAACGAGCAAATCGAGAAGGTGGCGGAACTCACGCTCGTGCTGGTCGTCGGAGCGATGCTGTGGTACAGCGCACCGTTGCCGGCGATCGCGTGGTTCGTGCCCTTGGTCCTGCTGGTCCTGCGCCCGCTCTCGGCTGCGCTTGCGATCCCCGGAGGCAGGCTGCAACCCGCGCAGGCGCTGATGATCGGCTGGTTCGGTATTCGTGGCATCGGGTCGGTCTTCTATCTCTTGCTTGCGCTGCGCCACGGCGTCGGCGGCGCGAGCGCACAGATGCTCGTCTCACTGACGCTGTGGACCGTCACCGCGTCCATCGTCGTGCACGGCCTCAGCGGCCAGCCGCTGATGCGGCTCTATGCGCGCCGCCGCGATGCAGCGCATGACCAGCCTTGATCCGGGGTGCTCCGCCACGTCGCTCGTGACAGGCCCCGCGCGCGGCCAATGGCCCCGCAGCGAGGGCGGCTAGATCACTCGCCGAGCCGCCGTGCGCCTCAGGCCCATGGCGGGTTTGGACGCAGCGGGCTGCCCGGCCTCAGATCTGCGACTTGAAGTAGCGGAACGAATGGACGAACGCGTCGCGCAGCTTTTCCATCTCCGCCATCAACTTGTCCCAGCCCTCTTCCCCGGCTACCGAAATCTCTTCGAGCTTGGTTCGGGCCAGTGTCGATTGGTGGCGCAGCTTGCTCATCTCGCTGTTGTACTTTTGTCGAGCCTCAGCCTTGGCTTGGCCGGCCTTGGCCTGGAGCGCATCCATCCTGGCATTCAGCGTGTCGAGTTCTTGCTTCATCTTTGCGGTGTATTCACTGCGCTTGGTTGGCATGGTGGTCGTTGACATTGGGGTTTTCCTTCTTCGGTGACTGAAACGGGTGAGGGTTGCCGGCACTTGTCCGCACGGCCTCAGCTCTTGCCGAACTTCGACTTGGCCGCGGCGACGCACTGGCTCTTGGCTTCGCCGGCGGTCGCATCGCACTTCTCGAGCTCGACCTTGTAGTCGGCGTCGCGCTTTTCATCGGCAGCGTCGGTGCGCGCCTCGTTTATCTGCTTGCCCATCTTGGCGTCGGCCAGCGCCGAGGTGTGAGCGGCTTCGGCCTGCTTGACGCACACGTCCTTCACATTGCCAGCGACATCGTCGCAGCGTTCCTTCGCCACCCCAAACGCCGCGTCGGCCTGCGCCACCAGCACCTTGTTGCGGTTGTCGGCGGATGCCGAATGCCCGTATTCCAGCTCGGCCATCGCAACCTTCTGCTTGCCCTTGGCCTGCTCGACGCAGATGTCCTTGGCATTGCCAGCCAACGACTCGCAGGCGGAATGGTCGAGCTTGTAGTCTGCGGCGATACGCGTCTTGCCGGCGGCGTAGTCGGCCTTGTTCATTTCGGCCGCCTGGGCCAGCGGCAGGAACAGCATGCCGGCGAGCAGCAGAGAGGCCTTGAAACGGAAAGGATGGTTCATGTCGATCCTGTGGAGGGTTGGAAGCGTGAGGCCGGCCTTCGCACCGCATGGCGCGCGTGGCCGGCCGATCGGACTATCGGGACTGTTCGGGCTACTTCAGCTTCATGTCGTTGGTCACCGAGTTCACGCCCTCGACGGCGCGCGCCACCTTGACGGCCTGGTTGATGTCGGCCTGCGAGTTGACGAAGCCGCTCAACTGCACACGCCCCTTGAAGGTCTCGACGTTTATCTCGGCCGACTTCAGCATCGGGTCGTTGAGAACTGCGGTCTTGACCTTGGTCGTAATGACGGTGTCGTCGACGTATTCACCGGTGCCCTCGGTGCGCGCCGTCGAGGCGCAGGCCGTCAGCGCGAGCATGCCGACCAGAAAGGCGGAAGTGGCGGCGCGGCGAACAAGAGAGTTTTTCATGATGGATTTCCTTCGGGTTGCGGCTGCGGTTGGGGCAGACCCGAAGGGGTCGGCCGGCCCGTTCGACCGGCGCGCCAGGCTCGTTTGAAGCTGGTGAACGCCAACGCAGCTTGAGGCCGCGAAGCGGCGTGGTCGGTGCGCTGGAGCACATTGGCCGCGGTCACCGCCGGACCACGTTGCGGTGGCCGTGGTCACTCGTGACGAACGTGTTGCAGCGCACAGACGGTCGCAAACTGAGGCCTCAACCTGTGTCTGGTCGCCGCGCTTCGCGGTGCCTGCCACAAAGGAGTTCGACATGAGATCCATCCACCGCTGCAGCCACGCCGTGCTGGTCGTGGTCGCCGTCTTCGCGCTGGGCGCTTGCTCGGGCATGTCCAAGCGGGACCAGAACACCGCGGTCGGTGCCGGGATGGGCGCCGTCGGCGGTGCCGTGCTCACCGGCGGTAGCGCCATAGGAACCGTCGGTGGCGCCGCGGTCGGTGGCGTCATCGGCAACCAGATCGGCAAGTAGGTTTGAAGCGCTTCATTGTCCTGGCTACCGGTTTGGGCCGGATCGACTTCGCAGCGCGGACTGACCCCGTGTTCACCATCCATGCAGGCTCATCTGCGCAAACCTTAGGAATCGGCGGCGAAAGCCGTCTGACCATCAATATGCTCTATACCCTCGCTGTCGTACTCGTCATTCTTTGGCTGCTCGGGTTGGTCAGTTCTGTCACCATGGGCGGCTTCATTCATGTGCTGCTCGTGATCGCACTCGTCGCCGTGTTGCTGCAGGTCATCAGTGGGCGTCGCATCGGCTGACGAGCGGCAGCGCCGACTCCTGCAGTCGATCAACTCGGCGGTGCGGCGTTGGCGGGGTCGGTCAGCGTCAACAGGATGTCGGCGTACCAGGCGCAGTTCAGACCCAGCGATTCGTCGAGCACGAGATCTCGGTTAGCGATGTCCATGCGCGACGAATGCACGCCCAGCAGCTTCCATGGCAGATCGGCCGTCTCGGCGCTCGGTGCAGCGTCGCGCACCACCACGGGCGCACCGCTGGTGCCGCGATGCGTGCGCGCGTCGGTGAGGAAGTAGCCCTGTCCCTGGAAGCGGATGCCGTAGGGTGAGGCGAAGACCGCGTGCCGCAGCACCGGCAGGTGGTGCCGTGTATCGTGGAAGCCCAGCGGGAAACCCACCACGCGAAGTGGCTCGATGGTCGATACCTCGGTGAAACTGCGCACCAGATGTGCGGGCGTGAAGGCGCGATACACGACACCAGCCGGCAGGCGGGCACGGTCCAGCTCGATCACGGCCACGTCGATGGCGCCACCCGAGTCGCGCCCTTGCCGCCAAACGGCCCGCCCAAGCGCATAGAGCAGCATCGAGAAGCCGGTGGAACGGGTCAGGTTGCGAGCGTCCATGTGCAGCTCGATTTCCAGACGGTCGGGCCGGTGCCCCGAGGGCACGTCGATGAGCACATGCCGGCTGGTGGCCACGTAAAGGCGTTCGCCACGCTGGAAGAACAGGCCGCTGGCGTTGGTGAGCCCCACGTCGCCAAGAAATGTCGACACCCGCGGCGCAGTCAGGAACAATGGGTCGATCGAGGCTGCGGGCTCGGCTGGCTGGTGCAGCACATTGGTCTGCGCAGCGGCGTCCATCGGGATGGTCACGTCCTCAGCAGAGCACGCGCGTTCGGTCGGTCGATCATGCATGTCGAAGCCTCCTCGGGTCGTGGTTCGCAAGTTCAGCCTTCAGCATCGGCAGACGATTCAGTCGGGTCCACCACGAGGTGCCGCTCAAACCCGTCACCACCGCGGTGCTTGATACGGTACATGGCTGCGTCGGCATGCCGGATGAGCGAGGTCACATCGTCACCGTCATCCGGGTACAGCGCAATGCCGATGCTGGCAGCCATTTGCAATGCATGCGTTTGAATGACACAGGGTGCGGCCACTGCCGCCAGCATCTTCTCGGCAATCAAACGTGCATCGGCTACTTGTAGCACCTCGGCCAGCACCACCAGGAACTCGTCACCGCCATAACGGCATACGGTGTCCGACTCGCGCACCACCGACTCCAGCCGGCGTGCGGTCAGCTGCAGCAGCGCGTCGCCGACTCCATGGCCGAGCGTGTCATTGACAGGCTTGAAGGCGTCCAGATCGATAAAGAGCACCGCGGTGCGCGTGCCGTGCCGGCGCGCCAGGGCCATCGCCTGTTCGAGCCGGTCGAGCATCAACGCGCGGTTGGGTGTGCGGGTCAGGCCGT
>Ga0316188_10000236_pt1 | contig 21459 bp, 18 predicted proteins | sample Phiworburrow1_MG_FD_204933 | JGI IMG/M metagenome (GOLD analysis project Ga0316188, IMG submission 204933) | Coastal sediment microbial communities from Maine, United States - Phippsburg worm burrow 1 | ecosystem: Environmental > Aquatic > Marine > Coastal > Sediment | place: USA: Maine... | reverse complement strand
TAATTTCATCTAAAACCTATCCCATTTTAAACGGGAAAGTTCAACTAAACATTGAAGACAAATCAGCAGGTATTTATATTGCAAAAGTATATTTAGAAAAACCTGTGGCACTAAAAATTGTGAAGCATTAAATTTTTTGTGTTTTTTTCTTATTTTGAAAATAATATGTTTTTAACATTAAAATCAGCGATTAAAAGCAAATTTATAAAAACAGTTGTTTATTTGGGCAGATTATTATTCACATTATTATTTTTTTGTTCAAATTAGTAATAAGTTTGTAGTCCTTAAATTTTAACAAGTGAAAAAAACAATACAATACCTATTATTATTTTTAGTAATCGCTCCCTTTTATGCGCAAACAATACCATCCTATTATAATGGTTTAGATCTTACTAAAACAGGAAACGACTTATTTTTAGAATTATCAGGTAGATTGGTGAGTACCCATTCTGCAATTCCTTATACATCTTCTTCAACAGATGTATGGGACGCCTGTAGATTGGCAGATGAGGACCCGGATATTGCTGCAAATGTGTTATTAATTTATGGGTTTGATGATAATGATGGAATAGCTAACACGGATAAAACTAGAGAAAAAGATTTACAAGATACAGGGGGAACAACAGGCACTTGGAATAGGGAGCATGTTTTTGCTAAATCACTAGCGATACCTTCTTTGAGTGATGGCGAACCTGGACCAGGAACGGATGTTCATAATATAAGACCTGCAGATACCCAACGTAATTCAGAGAGAAGTAATCGAAAATTTACAGATGGTACAGGTGATTCTAAAGTTATTTCTACTGATGGGGGCTGGTATCCAGGAGATGAATGGAAAGGTGATGTAGCGCGTATTGTAATGTATATGTATACGCGTTATCACGGAAATGGGACACAAGTTTCTGAAACAAAATGTTTACCTATAAATGTTGGTGTTGGGCCCACTTTAACGGTAGACCCAAATATGATTGAGTTATTTTTAAACTGGAGTGTTGAAGATCCTGTTTCCGAGTTTGAAGCCAATAGAAATGAAGTGCTTGCTGGCATTCAAATGAATAGAAATCCATTTATTGACAATCCATATTTGGCAACATTAATTTGGGGTGGATTGGATGCAGAAGATTTATGGTGGTCTACAGGTTCTTCTGATATAATAGCACCAAGTATACCACAAAATTTAATAGCTTCAAATGTTGATATTAAATCATTTGATGTTAGTTGGGATGCTTCAACGGACGACGATACAGGAGTATATGATTATTTGGTATATGTAGATGGAATTTATAAGCAATCAACAACTGCAACCACTACCACAATAGCAAATTTAAGTCCAGATACAAGTTATAATATTACTGTGAAAGCTAGAGATGCGGCCTCAAATTATTCAGAATTTAGCACAATGCTTCCTGTTACGACTCTTGTAGGCCCAAAAATTTTATTTGAAGAGTACTTTGAAGTTTGTGCAAGTTTAAAGTTTACAACTTATAGTGAGATTTCAAGTTTAGATTGGACTTGTTCGGTACTGAATGGTGAAAATAATTCAGGCTCAATAGCAATGAACGGCTATGAAAATGGTGCTGTTCCAAGTAAAGATTGGTTAATTACAAAAACCCCAATAAATTTTGTTGATGAAACAGGTGCAAAATTAAGGTTTTATGCAGATGCAACATATGGAATCGACCCATTAGAATTGTTATATTCTTCCGATTATGATGGTTCAAGTAATCCAAGTGAATTCAATTGGGAGGAAGTGCCTAATGTACCTTCTTTAATACACGATAATACTTCAACAGAAAAAGTATACAGTATTGCAGATGCAGATATTAGTGCTATTACAGGAACCGTTTATTTTGCGTTTAAATACTATTCTAATAGCTCACCAACACGCTGGACTGTTGATAGTTTTGAGATTTCTGCAGACAATGACAATCCTGATCTAGATGGAGATGGTGTGCTAAATGAAGATGATTTATGCTCAAATACACCTTCGGGTGAAACAGTTGACCTAAATGGATGTTCAAACGGACAATTGGATGATGATAATGATGGGGTACAAAACAGTGATGATTTATGTGCCAGTACACCAAGCGGCGAACAAGTAAATGCAACAGGTTGTTCAGAAAGTCAGATAGATGATGACGGCGATGGCGTTATGAATAATGTTGACATTTGTTCAAATACACCTTCGGGTGAAACGGTTGATCTAAATGGATGTTCAAACGGACAATTGGATGATGATAACGATGGGGTACAAAACAGTGATGATTTATGTGCCAGTACACCAAGTGGCGAACAAGTAAATGCAACAGGTTGTTCAGAAAGTCAGATAGATGATGACGGTGATGGCGTTATGAATAATGTTGATATATGTTCAAATACACCTTCGGGTGAAACAGTTGATCTAAATGGATGTTCAAACGGACAATTGGATGATGATAATGATGGGGTACAAAACAGTGATGATTTATGTGCCAGTACACCAAGTGGCGAACAAGTAAATGCAACAGGTTGTTCAGAAAGTCAGATAGATGATGACGGTGATGGCGTTATGAATAATGTTGATATTTGTTCAAATACACCTTCTGGTGAAACAGTTGATCTAAATGGATGTTCAAACGGACAATTGGATGATGATAATGATGGGGTACAAAACAGTGATGATTTATGTGCTAGTACACCAAGTGGCGAACAAGTAAATGCAACAGGTTGTTCAGAAAGTCAGATAGATGATGATGGCGATGGCGTTATGAATAATGTTGACACTTGTTCAGATACACCTATCGGAGAAATTGTTGATGATAAAGGTTGTTCGGCAAGTCAGTTAGATGATGACAATGATGGCGTAATGAATGACAAAGACCAATGTGAAAACACGCCTATTGGAACAAATGTTGACGCTGCAGGTTGTTTTGTACTGGCTTCAAACAATTTCAAAATAGAAACTGTTGGCGAAACCTGTCCTGAAAAAGCAAATGGAAAACTGGTAATTACTGCTTTAGAAACAAACAGCTATAAAGCAACAATTAATGGAACTTTATATACCTTCACCGATATTTTAACGGTTGAAAACTTAGCGCCAAAAACCTATGATTTCTGTATTCTGGTAGAAGGACAAACCTATCAACAATGTTACGCTACTACTATTGAAGCCGGTAAAACGGTTGGAGGGAAAGCAAGTGTCACTTCAAACAAACTAGTTATTGATATTACTGAAGGAACAGCTCCTTTTAATGTTTTGGTAAATGGTACAGCAATTTTCCAAACTATGAATTCCTCTTTTTCAATAGATGTTGTTTATGGAGATTTAATTCAAGTAAAAACCAATGTCGAATGTGAAGGTGTTTTTGCTAAAGAAATTGATTTATTCGAAAGCATTACAGCCTATCCAAATCCAACAAAAGGAATTTTTGAAATTGGTTTACCTTTTGCGAAAAAGGAAGTAATTATAGAATTGTACAATATGCAATCTCAATTAATTTCTTCAAAAACATATGCCGTTAATTATGGAAAGGCACAATTAAATATTGAAGAATTACCAACTGGATTGTATCTTGTAAAAGTTCTATTAAATAAACCTGTAACTTTTAAAATAGTAAAACAGTAAACTTGGAGTTTAAAAATAAAAACACACACAAATGAAATCAATAAAAAATATTTTATACATAACTATAATCAGCGGCTTAATCTTGTCTTGTGGTGGTGGTGGAGATGATCCAGATCCTACACCTGAAAATAAAGCACCAACGACGCCTACACAGATTTACCCAGCGAATAATGACTTGTGTATTGACAATGCTGTTAATTTTCGATGGAATGCTTCTACAGACCTAGATGGCGATGCTATTTCTTATATTGTAGAGGTTGCTAAAACCAGTTCGTTTGCTGCAATTATAGCGACTAAAACAGTAACTGCAACTTCTGCAAGTATTTCATTAGAAAAAGGGGTTGCTTTTTATTGGAGAATAACAGCAAAAGATAGCAAAGGTTTAAGCAGTCCTGTTTCTGCTGCCAATGGATTTTATACAGAAGGCATAGGTGTTTCAAATTATGTGCCTTTTTCACCAGTACTGGTAGCTCCTGGCTTAGGCACTACAGTTCAATCTGCAACAGCCAGTTTACAATGGAACGCTAACGATGTTGACAATGATGCCTTAACGTATGACGTGTATTTCGGAAAAACAAATCCACCAGCTATTATTTCATCAAATCAATCAGCAGACAGCTTTGCAACAGCAACGCTTGATGCATCTTCAACCTATTACTGGAAAATTGTTGTGAAAGATGGGAAAGGCGGACAAACGATTGGGCAAGTTTGGAATTTTAAAACAGATTAATTTTGAATTAAAAACTGTTATTGATGGAAATTGAAAAGTTAGATGGTAAACAGCTAAAAAACGTTCAAACTGGAAAATATGTTGAGGTTGTTCAAAAACAGCATCAGCGCTCAGGGGAATTAACAGAAGGCATAGTTAAACGGGTTTTAACAAAATCGCCCAACCATCCTCACGGGATAAAAGTACAACTCGAAACAGGTGAAGTTGGTAGAGTAAGGTGGGTGCATCAATAGTGTTAAACCTTATTTAAAATTACCTTTCCAATTGCTTAAAAAGAAATAATTATTGAATTGTAAATGATACAATCACAATTATTTTGAACAAAACTACATCTTGTTTTTTTAGGTAGATCTAAATAATTTGAGATCCAAATCACAAGCATTTATATAGCAAAACAGTAGGAAGCCACCTTTTACAAATTTGGAAAGGGGGCTTTTTTTTGAACTTATAATGAGGAAAATGGGTTGTTCTTTATTTGGTTGTAATAAATAACATTGCATTGGTTAAAGAGGTGAATTTAACATAGAAGATATTCATCCTTTTTAAGGCATAACAAAATTTATTTTACACAAAAAAAGAGCTACCGGTTAAGATAGCTCTTTAAAAAAATATTTAATAGACTTATTCTTGAAGTACGTAAGCTGAACCTTTTAAAATAACTTTCGTATTCCAAACCTCATTAGCTCCTGAATAAACATTGTAAAATACATTGTATTTTTGTCCTTCAGCAGATCCAGGGAAATTCTTTAGAAGTATGGTGTTAATTTTTTCCAATCTAACTTCTATTGTTTCTTCAGCTTTACCAGCTCTAACGTCAAAATTGTTATAGTATCCGTTACCAACTAATTCATAATCAGCACTAGTTAAAACATATTTTATGGTGTTGTCTGGAACCCATTTTGTACCGTCGTGACCAAATTGTAATGATGGGCTGCTTCCTTGCCACATACCATCAAGAACGCTATATGCATTTCCTTTTACTGAAGTTGATCCTCCTGCATAATATTTATACATTACAATTAATAAATCACTTTCTTGTGCAAAAGGATATTTTAATGTTAAGAAAGCAGGTATATAATTGTTTGGGAGAATACTATTATCGAAATTATTATATCTACCTGGCTGACCTGAAGCTGTTCCCATAGAGTCATAGTCCTCAGTACTTAAGTAATATACACCGATTGATGGATTCCAATAAGTACCGTTATACATATAATAAAGCTCTGTATATTCTTTTTCTCCTTGTACATCTGTTACAATGTCATCAACCATAATGTCATTCCAAGTTGTAGCTACACGTATACCGTCTAATGTTCCTGTAGGGCCATCACTAAAATCTTGACGTATCGCAACTCTTTCTATAGTTGTTCCTGAACTTCCAGTGTTTGTTGCCTCTGGAGTTCCAGGTTCAGTTGCAGGAGCTGTTGTTAACACATATAAATTAGATGTACCATTGTCAATATTATAAGACGCAACAACAAGATAGGTTGTGCCAAAATCAAAAGCTGTAGTACCATAAGTTAAAGAACTTGAGCTAGCACCAATTCCAAATAACATTTTTCCATTACCATCACTCTTCACACCAACTCGTCCTCTAAAATTAGTTCCGTCATCCATAAAGTGTAAAAAATAATCTCCAGTAGCTACTGCACTGAAATTCACCAAAGTACTCGCATATGCTATTCCTGAAGTTATAGGAGTAAATCCTCTATTTATATCTTCACCTCCTGGGTTACCTATTGTTACTGAACCTCCAATGTCAGAAGAAGGGTAATCTGCCATTGATAAACTTGTAGTAGGATCATACCCAACGTAAGGACTAGCTCCAGAATGTCCAGTCCATTCAGTTGTAATAGTTGTTAAATCACCAGCTACAGCACCATAATCAAAATCATCTGCTAAAGAAAAATTAGTAGTCGTAGTTATAATAGGATCTTCAGTGTATTGCGCGTATTTTACCAATACAATATCACCTTCTTGCCCTTCAAGATTATCAGCAAGGATATCATCTAAAAAATCACTTGGTTTTGCGTCTGGATAAAAGCCCATTACATCACTTCCGCTTGCAATGTAATCGTCCATGGTTAAGGAGTACTTTCCTGCATTTGCATAAGCATTAATTTCTTCAAGGTTACTAGCACCGTCAGCCATTTTATATTCAACTAAAACTGAAGAATCTTTTCCCCATACCGGGTATAAACTAGCTAAAAAATTAGGTAATAGAGATTTTGCTTCATCGGCAGAAGTGAATCCATTTGGAATTTTTAAATCAGCATAATCATCATCAGTAAGTGTATAAACAGCATCACCTGAAATTACAGCTTCCTCAGAACCTAATTCGTCATAAATTTCGTCCATTGGGTTACAAGCCGTAGTAAATACTAAGCCTAAAACCATCAATAAATAAATTATTTTTTTCATTGTTTTATGTTTTTATTAATTAAAATCTAACTTTTGCACTGATGTTGAAAGTTCTTCCGTATCCGTACCATACCAGTGCATCACTAGCGCTATGACTATTACCATCAACTGCATCAGCAACATATTTGGTATTAAGTAGGTTATTCATTCTGGCAATTAAAGTTGTTTCTAAACCACCAATTTCGAAACCATGTCTTATACTCGCATCAAAAGTTCCAAAATCTGGAGCTTTCCAAGCTTGAATAACAGGAGCGTCAGGATCAATTTCAGTTACTTTTCTGTTGTTTGGATCAAAATCTGCATATAAATTTGCAAAATAGTTATAGTCTACAGTGAAGTGTGTTTTTGCTATAAATTCATAATCCAATCCTAAAGCTGCAGTAGTTTGTGCAGCATCCGCCACTTTTAAACCTGCAATTTGTAAATTAATTGGCTTACCAACTGGGTTGTTTGCCTCATCATAAATCTGTACATTTTCGATATTGTTAGTCCATTCCCAATCACCTAATGAAAGCATACCTGTTAAGGTTAAAACATCAAATGGGCGATAGTTAAAATCAATTTCAATACCTTGGTGTCTTGCATTTACACCTATAAGGTTTATGAAATAGTTGATACCGTCTTCAACAAAATTACTACTATTGGTTCTATCTTTCCAATCTGTGTAGTAAAGGTTTGCGTTGGCTGAGAATTTTGTTGATCTAAAACCATATCCAATTTCTGCGCTAAATATTTTTTGATTTTCAGCATTGGTATTGATATGCTCGTTGTCAAAATTTTGGAAAACAGCGTCAAAATTTGCAGCTTTTTCGAAATAACCAATGTTGGCAAACACGTTGTGTTGTAAATCAATGTTGTAGTTAGCACCACCTTTAAAGCTAAATCCTGCAAAACTATATTTATCAGTTTCTTGCAATGAATCACTATCTAAATATTGAAAATAGTCAATTCTTTTGTATGAAGTGTTTGAAACTGCTGCAGATACAAATAAAGCCAAATCATCTTTATCCCATTCTAATTGTGTAAATGCACCTTGCCATCCAACTTCACCGTCATTGTAATAATCGCGTTTGTCACCTACTTTTAAGGCTCTGTTTGGGTTGTTTACATCATTATTATCAAGAGCATAATCAGCACCCAATAAGTTTGTTACTTCTGAGAAGTGAACACCTGTATAAGTTCTTAAATCAATACCAGCAATAAATGAAAGCGCATCACCGAAGTCGGTTTTGTAAGTTGAAAGTAAACCATACCATTGGTGGTCGTTTCTTGAAGCTCTTAAATAAGCAACAGCACCTAAGTCACCACTTTCCTTGTTTAGATTTTGGATATAATCTAAATCCATTGGTTGGTCAGTTCCACCCAATCTATTGTCGTTGAATAATGATGAATTACCAGCAGTTCCACCACCACCACCACGACCCCAAGAGCCATAAAGTGCAGTTGAAATGTCTGATTTTTCATTAATTGTCCAATACCAGTTTAATGAGGTTTGATTTTTGTGATAAAAATTATCTTCAACACTTACCACAGAACCATTTAAGATACCCCAATCAGGGTTAAATTTAGTACCGCTTTCAGCAGTTTGATAACGTTCAATAGTACTTCTGTTTTGTCTTTGACCGTGTCTTTGAGGAGCACCAAAAGTAGTTAAAGCCAATTTGTGGTTTTCATTAATTTTTTTAGAAATATTGAAGAAATAATTGTAGCCTTCAAACTCTGTTCCATCTACATAACCATCTCCTAGTGTTTTAGCAGCAGAGACAGAAGCAGCAAAACCATTTTCTAACAATCCAGTTGATAATGTAACACCATATTTTTGATAACGATCGTTACCAACACCTAAATTAATGTTCCCACCTTTTTCAACATCTGTGGTTTTAGATAAAATATTTACGGTACCACCAATTGAAGGTACTGCTAATTTAGAAGCCCCTAAACCTCTTTGAACTTGCATTGCACTCGTTACATCAGAAAGTCCAGCCCAGTTACTCCAGTAAACTCTACCGTTTTCCATATCATTAACGGGAACACCGTTAATCATAACAGCAACGTTTTCAGAGTTAAAACCTCTTAAGTTTAATCTACCATCACCAAAACCACCACCTGATTTAGTAGCATAAACACCTGGTGTAGATTTTAAAATTTCTGGAAATTCTTGACTTCCTAATTTGTTTTCAATCACATCAGCCTTAATTGTAGACACTGCCACTGGCGTTTTTCTGTCAATTGCAAAAGATGTTGCTGTAATAACAATTTCATCAAGTGTTTCAGCTGATGGTTTTAAAGATACAGTTCCAAAGTTGGTTTTGCCGTTAAAAGCAACTAATTTTGATTCGTATCCAATAAACGAAACTTCAAGTGTTCCACTATTCACAGAAGAATCGAAACTGAAGTTTCCATCAAAATCTGTGGTAGCTCCAATTTTTGAACTTTTAATAGTAACCGATGCTCCTGGCAATGGTTGATTCGTTTCATCTACAACTTTACCTGAAAGCGTAGTTTGAGAAAAAACAGTAACAGATGTGATTAACATAATTACCGTTAGCCAATTTTTTAATTTTTTCATTTGTTAATTTGAGTTTGAATTAAATGTTTTACAAAAATGGTAACTTCTACCAACGCAGTCATTAACCAAATGTTAATTTTTAACAGAATGATGGTTCAAATTGTTAATTTTTAACAAAAAATTAAGACTATCAAAAATAGTAAAAATTACCTGCTAACCGTTCCATATTTATTTAAAATACAAACAGTTTATTAACAGATGTTAATAAATTCAATTGGTTGCTTTTATAAAATGAAATAATTAGTTATTTTGAAAGATGCTTTTGAGCCAATTCTTTCCCTAACTCAACACCAAATTGGTCAAAACTAAAAATATTCCAAATAATTCCTTGAATAAATATTTTATGCTCGTAAAAAGCAATTAAACTACCCAAAGTTTTAGGCGTTAATTTTTTAATTAAAATAGCGGTACTTGGTTTATTTCCTTCAAAAACCTTATAAGGTAATAAGGTTTCAATTTCGTCCATTTTACCTTGAGTTTTTAAATCTAAATGTACTTCTTCCTTTGTTTTTCCTTCAGCGAGCGCTTGCGTTTGTCCAAAAAAGTTTGCCATTAATTTTTCATGATGGTCTTTATCACCGTATAACGATTCTTTAAATCCAATAAAATCAGCAGGAATTAACTTGGTTCCTTGGTGCAACAATTGCATAAAAGCATGTTGAGAATTTGAGCCTGGTGCTCCCCAAATAATATTTCCGGTTTGGTAATTTACACGATTTCCGTTTCTGTCAACACTTTTTCCATTACTTTCCATAATGGCTTGTTGTAAATAGGGTGCTAACTTACTTAAATATTGAGCGTATGGCAAAATCACTTCACTTTCAGCATTAAAAAAGTTGGTATACCAAATGCCAATTAAGCTTAAAATTACAGGTGCATTTTTTTCAAAAGGCGTGTTTTTAAAATGTTCATCCATTTCAAAAGCACCAATTAATAAATCGTTGAAATTTTTAAAGCCAACGGCCAAACTAATTGAAAGTCCAACGGCGCTCCATAATGAAAAACGACCACCAACCCAATCCCACATTGGAAAAATATTTTCTGAAGCAATGCCAAACTCACTTACGGTTTTTAAGTTTGTTGAAACAGCTACAAAATGTTTCGCTACATCACTTTCAGAAGCAGATTTTAAAAACCATTTTTTAATTGTTATTGCATTTGTAAGTGTTTCTTGGGTTGTAAAAGTTTTGGAAACAATTACAAATAATGTTGTTTCAGGATTTAAATTTTTGATGACTTCCTGAACGTGATCTCCATCAATATTTGAAACAAAATGTACGTTTAAATGATTTTTATAATATTTTAAAGATTCAACAACCATATCTGGTCCTAAATCTGAACCTCCAATACCAATGTTTACCACATCGGTAATAGATTTGTTGGTGTATCCTTTCCAGCTACCTGAAACTACTTTGTTGGTAAAAACTTCAATTTTGCTCAACGCCTCTTTAACACTTGGCATAATATTCTCACCATCAACAAAAACTTCATTGTTTAATTGACTTCTTAATGCAGTATGTAATACAGCTCTTTTTTCGGTCTGATTGATTTTTTCTCCAGAAAAATAGGAATCCATGGCGCTTTTTAAATCTACCTCATTTGCCAATTCCAATAATAAATCGATCGTTTCTTTATTGATTCTGTTTTTAGAGAAATCAAATTCAAAATCGTTAAATTTTAATGTGAAATCATTTTTACGATTGTTATTTTCGTTGAACAACGATTTTAAATGGGTGTTTTTTATGCTCTTATAATGGTTGGTAAGTTTTTGCCAAGCTTTGGTTTCGGTTGGATTTATATTTTTCATTTGTATCATAATCTATGTTATAAATTCTTTTTATGTAAAATAAATATTTCTAATTATTCTGTATATTCTATTGTTTCGAATTTGATTTTTAGTGGTTCAATGAAATTTAAATAAACGGGTTTCACTTTTGAATTCAATGGTTCAGACGCAGGTAATTTTTCTCTTAAAGGATCAACTTGTACGCCGTTTTTCCAAAAACGATAACAAACATGTGGTCCTGAAGTATTTCCGGTCATTCCAATATATCCAATAACATCTCCTTGTTTTACAACCTGACCAACTCTAACCGCTCTTTTGCTCATGTGTAAGTACTGTGTGGTATAAGTACCATTGTGACGCACCTTCACATAATTACCATTACCGCCTTTATATTGAGACTCAATGACGGTACCATTTGCAGTTGACATAATTGGAGTTCCAACAGCTGCCGCATAATCGGTTCCTTTGTGTGGCCTAATTTTATTCCCATAAAAAGCAATCCTTCTACTTAGATTATAACGGGAAGAAATTCTACTAAACTGAACGGGCATTTTTAAAAATTGACGGCGTAAGGTATTACCAAGATCATCGTAGTAATCGTGTTTACCGTTAGTTGAATCGGCCAAAAATTTAAAACCGTAAAAATCTTTACCGCCATGTTCAAAATAAGCTGCTTTTATTTCTCCGATACCAACAGGAATTGTATCATTTATATACAATTGTTCGTAAATTATTTTGAATTTATCCTTTTTTTGAAGTTTAGAAAAATCAATTGCCCAAGCGAAAATATTATCGGCCATTGTATAGGTTAAATACGGACTTAAACCTTGTTTTTCCACCGCTTCAGAAAGGCTGCTTTTAATAACTCCAGAGGCTGTTTTAACAATTGTTTTAACAGGGATTTTGGCATTATACGCAAAAATGGAATCTTTAAAATCAATTACAGAGTAATTAACCAATGAGTGTTTGTATATAAAAATTTGGGCTTGTTCAGTTGAATCTTTTTTTGCTAAAATGGTATAGGGAATGCCACCTTTTATTTTTCGAACATTAAAAGTGTCTCTAATTTTATTTACAATTTCCAATACTTTAGCGTAATCAACGTGATGTCTTCCCAATATTTCGCTGAAGTTTTCGTTTTTCCTTATCGTATCATGAATTACGATATAATCGTTCAATTTATAGCCGTACTTATAAATAATTTCAGGTTCAACAAAATCTGTTTCTTCATTGTTTTTTTTTTCGTTGTTACATGATGCAAATAAAACAATGATAAAGAGGAATATTATTTTTTTCAACAGGTTAAGGGTTTACAAGTTAATTGGCTAAAAATTTAAAATGCGAAAATACAATTTAATTGTTAAAAATAATGTTAAAAGGGTGTGCTAATCCTTTAAATTCATCTAAATCTGCTCGAAGGGATCCAACAGCTAATGAAGCTTTAATGCGAAGTGGAATTTTATTTTTATCGGCACTTACCCAAATGGTAACGCTTTCCTTTTCTTTAAATACGCGACCAGATTGCACCATGGGTTTAAATATCAATGAATTAACATCTCCAAATTTGGTTTTTAAAACTTCATTGCCTAAGTATAAGAGTTTAAAAACATAGGTTTCTTCATCAAAAAAAAGTTTTAGTTCAATTTCATCGTTGGGTGATAAATGGCTAAAATCCTGATTTCTTAAATAGTATAAAGCCGAAAGCATATCTTGGATATCATTACCAATTGTATATGATTTTTCTGTATTTTTTTTGAAATCTTTTACAGTTGCCAAATTGGCTTGGTGGTTAAATAAAATTTCTTTGTCTTTGGTATAGCCACCTTCATTAATTTTTCTAATAAAACGATAGGGTTGCAGCGTTTCTTTATTGATATAAGTTTGGTAATCATCTTCAACTTTAAAAAACCAGCTTATAACACCAGTAGTTTTTCCAACGCCTTTGATATGATACGCTTCCATGCCGTTCTTTTTTGACTCTTTAACTTCAATAGATGCATAACCAGCGCCGAAAAAATTACTATAACTGATTCTGAATTTTAGAGATTCGCCTTTTTGAAATGGCAATTTTGAAGGGGTATTATTATTCTTAACCGATTGCCCAAAGGAGGTAATAGCGCTAAGAAGCAGCAATATCAATATTTTTTTAAACATATTTTATAAATCAGTTTTCTTTTAAGAATTGCAATTATTAAGCCAAAAATAACAAAAGCTTAACGAATGAAGTTAAGCTTTGTTGTAATTATTTTTATTTGTATTGAATTTATAAAGTTCCTCTTCGTTCCTGTTCAGCTTCAATAGATTCAAACAATGCTTTAAAATTTCCTTTTCCGAAAGATTGCGCTCCTTTGCGTTGAATTATTTCAAAAAACAATGTTGGCCTGTCTGAAACAGGTTTGGTAAAAATTTGCAATAAATAACCTTCTTCATCTCTATCAACCAAAATTCCTAAATCTTTTAACTCAACTAAATTTTCATCAATTTCACCAACTCTATCTAAAACAGTGTCGTAATAAGATCCGGGAACATATAAAAATTCAACGCCTCGTTTGGTCATTTCTTTTACGGTTTCTAAAATATTATTGGTTGCTACTGCAATATGTTGTATACCAGGACCATTGTAAAAATCTAAATATTCTTCTATTTGAGATTTTTTCAATCCTTCGGCAGGCTCATTTATTGGGAATTTTACGCGTCCGTTTCCATTGGTCATTACCTTACTCATTAAAGCGGTAAATTGGGTAGAAATATCCTTGTCATCAAATGTAATTAAGTTTGCAAACCCCATTGTTTTGTTGTAAAATTCAGCCCAAACATTCATTTCATTCCAACCAACATTTCCAACCATATGGTCTATATAACGCAAACCAACATCAGTAGGATTGTTATTTGAAACCCATTTCTCAAACTTTGGCAAAAATACACCATTGTAATTTTTACGTTCAACAAAAACATGAACAGTATCTCCATAGGTATGAATTCCAGAACGAATCACCTCACCATTTTCATCACTTTCCTTAGTGGGTTTTAAATAGGATTTCGCACCTCTTTTGGTTGTTTCTTCCCAAGCTTTAGTCGCATCTTCAACCCATAGCGCAACTATTTTTACGCCATCCCCATGTTTTTCAATATGTTCAAAAATTTCTTTATTTTTTGATGAAGGCATTGGCGTAGTTAAAACCAATCTAATTTTGTCCTGAACCAATACATAACTTGTTCTGTCTTTCAATCCAGTTTCTAAACCAGCATAAGCCAACGATTGAAATCCGAAAGCTGTTTTGTAATAATGTGCAGCCTGTTTTGCGTTTCCAACATATAATTCTATGTAGTCTGTGCCTAATAATGGTAAAAAATCTCCTGCTTCAGGAAATATTTTATCCAATCCGTAATTAAAATTTTCTTTGTTTTTTAAACTCATAACTTCGTTATTTAATGAGCTAATTAGCAAATTAGAGCATAAGCCAATTTTAGCCATTTGTTATTATTTATGATTTCAACATTTTTGATGAAGAAATAATTTTATTTAATATTTTTCTAATTGTTGTTAGTTTTTCAATCAAGTAATCTGCATTTTCATAAGTTTCTACTTCATTACAAATAAATAGCCAATACTCTAATTCATCGGCTTCTTTTAGCGCAATTTTAAATTTATGAATAAAATCTCTGTTGCTTTCTGAGTTTTGAGCTTCTTTTACATTTGCTCCAATTGAAGTACCGGAACGCAAAATTTGTTTTGCGATAACATATTTTTGATTTTCATCCAGCTTTTCAGAATACCGCACAATATCAATGGCAAACTCAAATGTGAGTTTTAAAATAATATTGTCTTTATATTTTGGACTATCAGTAAACTTCATAAATTATTATTTTATTTGCTAATTCTCTAATTCTCTAATTCTCTAATTCTCTAATTCTCTAATTGGCTAATTATCTAATTCTCTAATTGGCTAATTATCTAATTCTCTAATTGGCTAATTCTCTAATTGGCTAATTATCTAATTGGCTAATCAATCAACCACGATTTATAATAATCATCTACTTGTAATTTCATAGCCGCTTCGGTAATCATTAAGGGTTTAAAAGGGTCAATCATTACCGCTAATTCTTCGGTTGCTTTTTTACCGACACTTCTTTCAATGGCACCTGGATGTGGACCGTGCGGAATTCCGCCAGGATGCAAGGTGATTTGTCCTTTTTCTATATTGTTTCTACTCATAAAATCCCCATCAACATAATACAACAACTCTTCAGAATCTATATTGCTGTGATGGTATGGTGCTGGAATAGATTTTGGGTGATAATCGTACATTCTTGGTACAAATGAACATACCACAAAACCTGCGGCTTCCCAGGTTTGATGTATTGGTGGAGGCATATGAATACGCCCAGTGATTGGTTCAAAATCGTGAATTGAAAAGGCGTATGGATAATTAAATCCGTCCCAACCAACCACATCAAAAGGATGATTGTTATACATATATTCCCATAAAACACCTTGTTTTTTTATTAGAATTTTAAAGTTTCCTTTCTCATCATGAGTTTCTAAATTTGCGGGTAACCTAAAATCACGTTCACAAAAAGGTGCATGTTCTAATAACTGTCCGAAATTATTTCTATAGCGTTTTGGGGTTACAATTGGACTGAAAGATTCTACATAAAGCAACCTATTTTCTTCATTGTCAAAATCTATCTGATAAACCGTTCCGCGAGGAATTATCAAATAATCACCATATTCAAAATCTATATTTCCATACATGGTTTTTAATGTTCCCGAACCAATATGAACAAAAAGCATTTCATCAGCGTCGGCATTTTTATAGAAATAATCTTTTGAAAATGCTTTTGGAGCCGCCAATCCAATATGTAAATCGTTGTTTACAAACAAGGTTTTTCGGCTTTCTAAATAATCGGTTTCTGGTTTTAATGAAAAGCCTTTAAAACTTAAGGCTTTCATGTTTTTCTCAACTGCGATTTTAGGAGTAACATTTTTCAGTTGTTTAATTTCTGAAACCACTGTTGGCGGATACAAATGATAAATTAAGGACGACATTCCTACAAAACCGGCTGTTCCAAAAAGCTCTTCCTGGTACAAACCTCCTTTGGGTTTTTCGAATGTTGTGTGTCGTTTAGGTGGAATTTCCCCTAATGTATAATATCTAGGCATTTATTGAAATTTTTAGTTATAAAATTCCCTAAAAGGGTGAAAATTAGTTTTAAAAGTATCCCAGCTTGGAGTAAAAATAGGTTTAGCCGGACTTATCGAATTAAAGATACACAATTAATAAATACAAAACGTATCTTTAAAATGAACAAACTCATTCAGGATTTCGCTTCATTAAGAATTTAAGAAGTAATAATAAACCTTTCCAACTTTGTGTCATAATTACAAATATAGCCTTTTTTTTGAAAGTTTAACTAAATAAAAAAGAGCAACTTAAGTCGCTCTTTTTTTAAATATTTTAATAAAAATCAGAATGAAATTCCGTTAACTTCAATGACGCGTTTAATTTGTGGCGCATGTCTTTTTATAGTTGCTTCAACACCATTTTTTAAAGTCATTTGATTTACAGAACAGCCCAAACAAGCACCTTCAAGTTGAACGCTTACAGTTTCATCGGTTATTTCTACCAATGAAATATTACCTCCGTCGGCTTCTAAATAAGGTCTAATTTCTTGTAATGCATTTTCAACATTAAGTCTCAATTCTTGTTCACTCATAATTTTTTATTTTGTGCTACAGCCACTCATTGTTGTAATTTTAACAATTTCAGTTGGAGGTAAATCGGTGTTTCTCTTTACCAATTGTGCTAATGCATTTTTTGTAATTTCAGAGAATGCAATTTCCAAAGGTGTATTGTCTTGTAATGCCACTGGATGCCCTACATCGCCCGCTTCTCTAATGCTTTGTACCAAAGGCACTTCACCTAGAAACGAAGCCCCAATATCTTCTGCTAAATTTTTCGCACCATCTTTTCCGAAAATATAATATTTATTGTTGGGAAGTTCGGCAGGTGTAAAGTAACTCATATTTTCAATAATACCTAAAACAGGTACATTTATGTTTTCTTGTTGAAACATGGCGACTCCTTTTTTTGCGTCAGCCAAAGCAATATTTTGTGGAGTACTTACAATTACGGCACCAGTTACTGGAACTGACTGAACAATGGATAAGTGAATATCACCTGTTCCCGGAGGTAAATCAATTAATAAAAAATCTAATTCTCCCCAATGTGAATCAAAAATCATTTGATTTAAAGCTTTTGAAGCCATTGCACCTCTCCATATTACCGCCTGATTTGCATCTGTAAAAAAGCCTAGCGACAATATTTTAACACCATAACTTTCAATTGGCTGCATTTTAGAATGTCCATCAATTTCTATTGATAAAGGTTTTGCATTGGCTACATCAAACATTAAATGTATTGAAGGTCCGTAAATATCAGCATCTAAAATACCAACTTTAAAGCCCATTTTTTGTAAACAAACAGCCATATTTGCAGTAATGGTAGATTTTCCTACACCACCTTTTCCAGAAGCAACAGCAATAATATTTTGAATACCTGGTACTTTTGGCTTTTCTGGCTTGAAAGGTTCATTTTTCGCATCTGAAGTCACATTTACTTTTACGTCAGCTTTTACATCAATTTTTTGATGAATCACTTTCATGATTTCAACTTCAATTTTCTTTTTTGCTTGTAGCGTAGGGTTTGAAATGGTTACATCAACTATTATTTCTTTATCAAAAGTCACAATATTTTTAATGGCTCCGCTTTCGATTAAATTTTTACCTTCTCCAGGAGCAGTAATGGTTTCAAGGGCTTTTGTAATGTCTTTTTTACTGTATGTCATATTCTTTATATAAAATCATTCTAAACAACAAATATACAGACTTAGTATGAATATTAAAACATTAGTAATAAAAAGAAATGCAGCGGTTGTTACAATTAAAAAAATCACAAGAGCGCTATCTCTTTTGAAGGATCCCAAAAAACAGTTTCAAAATGTTGAATTTGATTGTTCTTGACAAGAATGCCTTCACTTTCCAATAGTTGTTGCATTAGGTTAGTGCCGTCAAAATGAAATTTACCTGTTAACAAGCCTTTTCTGTTTACCACTCTATGGGCAGGAATTTCTTCGTTATTGTGTGATGCATTCATCGCCCAGCCAACCATACGCGCTGAACGCGCTGCGCCTAAATATTTCGCGATAGCACCATAACTTGTAACCCTTCCATAAGGAATAAGTTTGGCTATCTCATATACTTTTTGAAAGAAATTTTCAGATTTTGGCATTTGCTAAAAATAGTGAAAAAGTTTGGAAGTGTGAAGATGAGAGACCGAAGACCGAAGTTTTTTTGAGATTTGAAACGTGAAACGCAAATTCCCTCCTTGAGGAGGGTTAGAGAGGTGTTTTTTAGTTGGAAATTTTTTAAGTAATTCTGCAAAAAAGTTTATTCCTTAATCTTAAATTTAATGTAAGTAATAGGTTTACCTTGTTCTAAATACTGACTTTCATAAAAAGTTTGTGTGGAAGTAACTTCCTTTGGAGATTCGAAATTTTTATAAATATCGTGATGTGCATACAACACTTCATGACCTGCGCCATGTAACAACCCTAAGGTATAGCCGTGCATAAACTCGCTATCAGTTTTTAAATTTACAACACCATCAGGTTTTAAAATGGTATGGTATTTTTTTAAAAATTCAGCATTTGTAAGTCGGTGCTTTGTGCGGGTGTATTTAATTTGAGGGTCAGGAAATGTAATCCAAATTTCATCAACTTCATTTTTTGAAAATAACAAATCAATCAATTCAATTTGGGTTCTTAAAAAAGCGACATTGGTCAATTTTTCTTCTAAAGCAGTTTTTGCGCCGCGCCAAAAACGAGCCCCTTTTAAATCGATTCCTATATAATTTACGTTGGCATTTTTACGCGCCAATGCAATGGTGTATTCTCCCTTTCCACATCCTAATTCTAAAACTATTGGATTGTTGTTGTTGAAATGCGCATTCCAATTTCCTTTTAATGAAGAACCATTTAACACTTCTTCTCGTGTAGGCTGAATGACATTTGAAAATGTATCGTTTTCACGAAATCTTTTGAGTTTGTTTTTACTTCCCACAGTTAGTAGTGTATTTTAAAAAGAAAATTAAGTATGAAAAAAAAAGAAAATTATTCGTTTCCAGACTTCTTGTATTTTTTTAATTCACCTAACCAATAAAATAGAGCAATAAAAGTAATTACAATAAATATCCAGCTTGCTGTGTTTTGCAACCACCAATTATCCATAGATCTAATTTCATGGTAAGGAGCAAATAAAACATTTGTAAAAAAATCACCTATAGTCTTAAAAATATTGTTTGCAATCATATCTTAATTATATTTACAGGCAAAAGTATAAAATATAGTAATGATAGCCAATTTTTTTAATAAAACTAAACCCATCGTTCATTTCATTATTACCATAAGCTTACTTGTATACTTTGTTTCGGCGAATCTTTTATTTAATTTCAACGGGTTTTCAACATTGTTTTTAGCGGAAAGGGGCGGGATATTTCTAGGCTTTATTGTTATGTTGTTGATTTTAAATTTTATCATTCAAAAAAACAATCTAACACAAAATAACTCCTATGCATTGTTGATTGTTACATTGCTTTTAGGTACATTTTACGAAACAATGTTTAGCAATGTATTGCTATTTACCAACATTGCCTTGTTGTTGGGTTTTAGAAAAATATACAGTTTAAGGTCGGGAACAAATACAAAACAAAAAATTTTTGACGCAGGGTTTTGGGTAGGAATCTCTGCCTTGATAGACCCCTGGAGTATTTTTTATGTAGCGCTCATCTATTTTGCAATTTTAATTTATCAAAAAATGGATGTTAGGAATATATTTATTCCGCTTATTGGTGTTGCTACTCCTGTATTTATCTTTTTCACCTATTGTTTTTACTTTGATAATTTGGAATTGTTTTATGCCAGTTGGATGTTTGATCCAAATTTAGATTTTGGAAATTACAATCAGTTTAAATATTTAATGCCCATTGCTTTTTTATCAACACTTTTAATTTGGTCGATAGTAGCGTTATCCCCAAAAATAGGAACTGAAGGAATTAATGTAAAGCGCTCATGGCGGTTGGTTTTGAATCACCTTTTAATTTCGGTATTTATCATCATCTCATCACCAGTTAAAAATGGTTCAGAAATCTTTTTTATAGTATTTCCATTGAGTATAATAGTTGCCAATTTTTTAAAAAAAAGCGCTTCCAAAAATTTTAAGAATTTAATTTTATACTTAATTTTAGCAATTTCTATAGTTGTTTATTTTTTATAATTTTTCCCCAAAGCATAAGTCACCAGCATCACCCAAGCCTGGAACGATATAGCCTTTATTATTTAGGTTTTCATCAATGGTAGCAATCCACAATGTGGTATTTTTCGGAAAGTGTTTTTTAACGTATTCAATGCCTTCTTTAGCGCCAATAACACAGGCTAAATGAATTTCTTTTGGCGTTCCGTGCTTTTTTAAACCTTCAAAAACACTTACTAAGCTTTGTCCGGTTGCCAACATTGGGTCAGCTAAAATTAAAGTTTTACCATCTAAATTTGGTGAAGCAAAATATTCAACATTAATTTCAAATTCGGTTTCTGAGGTGTGTTTTCTATATGCTGAAATAAAACCATTTTCTGCATCATCAAAATAATTTAACAATCCGTTATGCAATGTTAAGCCAGCTCTTAAAATTGAACATAAAACAACATCTTTTTTAGGTAATTGAATAATTTTACTGCCTAAAGGAGTGTTTACTACTTCACTGTTATATATTAAAGATTGACTTAATTCATAAGCAATTATTTCCCCAATACGTTCAATGTTTCGTCTAAAACGCAAGGAATCCTTTTGAAGGACTTCATCTCTAATTTCAGCAATAAATTTATTTAATATAGAATTTTTTGAATCAAGGATATTGACGTGCATAAGCGTTAAATTTATGCAAAAATAGCCAATATAATTGAAAAGAAGGAGTGTATAAAAGTTATTTTTTGTAACTTATGGTTTATAGATTAATTTAAAAATAAAAAAGTTATGGGACTATTTTCATTTATTAAAAATGCAGGAGCTAAAGTTTTTGGAATTGGAAAAACGACAGAAGAAGAAGAAGCTGAATCAGCTGAAAAAAAAGTTGAGATTGCTCGTGAAAAAGCAAAAAAGCTGATAAACGCTATTACAAAATTGGGTTTTGAAGTAAAAGATTTAAAAGTTGGTGTTAAAGGAGATGCGGCTACCATCTGGGGAGAAGCCAATTCACAGGCAACACGCGAAAAAGTGATTTTAGTGGTTGGAAACA
>Ga0316188_10000235_pt1 | contig 21470 bp, 20 predicted proteins | sample Phiworburrow1_MG_FD_204933 | JGI IMG/M metagenome (GOLD analysis project Ga0316188, IMG submission 204933) | Coastal sediment microbial communities from Maine, United States - Phippsburg worm burrow 1 | ecosystem: Environmental > Aquatic > Marine > Coastal > Sediment | place: USA: Maine... | reverse complement strand
AGCGGCTGGGCGTCTGAGCCGGCGCCGGCACGCGGAAGACAACGAAAGGATCGACGATGGGCAGGCTCGCACTCGCGGCAAAGGTCACGCACGTTCCCTCGCTGTACCTGTCGGAGCTGCCGGGACCTCACCACGGTTGCCGGCAGCCGGCGATCGACGGGCACATCGAGATCGGCCGCCGCTGCAGGGCGCTCGGCGTCGACACCGTGGTGGTCTTCGACGTTCACTGGCTGGTGAACGCGGGGTACCACGTCAACTGCGCGCCGAGCTTCAAGGGCGTGTACACCAGCAACGAGCTGCCGCACTTCATACGGAACATGCCCTACGACTACCAGGGCAACCCGGAACTCGGCCGTCTGATCGCCGAGACGGCGACCGAGGACGGGGTGTTCACGCGCGCGCACGACGCGACCACGCTCGACATCGAGTACGGGACGCTGGTGCCGATGCGCTACCTGCACATGGACCCGGCGAACCGCTTCAAGGTGGTGTCGATCGCGGCCTGGTGCAACTGGCACAGGCTCGAGACGAGCCGGCGCTTCGGCGCGGCGGTGCGCCGCGCGATCGAGCAGAAGTACGACGGCACGGTCGCCGTGCTCGCCAGCGGCTCCTTGTCGCATCGCTTCAACGACGACGGCAGCCCGGAGGAGTCGATGCACCAGATCAGCGACGAGTTCTTCCGCCAGGTCGACCTGCGCGTGGTGGACCTGTGGGAGCGGGGCGACTGGAAGACCTTCGTCAGGATGCTGCCCGAGTACGCGGTGCGCTGCGTCGGCGAGGGTCACATGCACGACACCGCGATGCTGCTCGGCATGCTGGGCTGGGACGCGTACGACCGGCCGGCGGAGGTGATCACCCCGTACTTCGCCAGTTCCGGCACCGGCCAGATCAACGCGATCTTTCCGGTCCGATGAAGAAGAGAGAGTCTCGATGAACACGACCCACACCGCGCCGTCGACGGCGAACATCGACCCGGCCGAGCGGGCGCTGCGGGTCGAACTGGCCGCCTGCTACCGGATCTTCGCGATGCTGGGCTGGACCGAACTGATCTACAACCACATCACCGTTCGCATCCCCGGTCCCGGGCGGCATTTCCTGATCAACCCCTTCGGGCTGCACTACAGCGAGGTCACCGCGTCGAACCTGGTGCGCATCGATCTGCAGGGAAGGGTCGTGGGTCATTCCGACTGGCCGGTGAATCCGGCGGGTTTCACCGTGCACGCTGCGATCCACGCCGGCATCGAAGGTGCCCACTGCGTGATGCATACCCACACCACCGCGGGCATGGCGGTGGCCTGCAGCCGCGCCGGCCTGTCGATGAGCAACTTCTACAGTGCGCAGCTCCACGGCAAGCTCGCGTACCACGACTTCGAAGGCATCACCCTGCACGCCGACGAGGGGCCGCGCCTCCTGGGCCACATCGGCGACAGGCCGGCGGTGATCCTGCGCAACCACGGGCTGCTGGCCTGGGGCGACAGCATCCACCGAAGCTTCGCGATCCTCTGGCTGCTGAACCGCGCCTGCGAAATCCAGCTCGCCTCGACCTCGATGGGGCCGGTGATCGAGATCCCCGAGGACGTCCAGCGCAAGTGCACGGCGGATTCGCTGCAGTTCGACCCGCGATTCGGTGCGGGGCGCGACATGTTCGACGCGCTGGTGAGGCTGGTCGACCGGATCGACCCGTCGTACCGGCACTGAGATGGAGCAACGAACCATGAAGATCTGCATCGTCGGCCTGGGCGCCGTCGGCGGCCTCGTCGCCGCGCGCCTGGCGCTCGCCGGGCATCCGGTCAGCGCGCTCGCGCGCGGCGCGACCCTCGAGGCCGTGCGCCGCGACGGGCTCGTGCTGATCGATCGCGACGGTGAACGCGAGCGTCGCCGCGTCGCGACGATCCAGGCGAGCGATTCCCCGCAGGCGCTGGGGCCCCAGGACCTGCTGATCGTCGCGGTCAAGACCACCGCGCTGGCGTCGATCGCGACGACGATCGGGCCGCTGATCGGTCCGTCGACGACGATCCTCTGCGCGATGAACGGCGTGCCGTGGTGGTTCTTCCACGGTCTCGGCGAGCGCTGGCGCGACACGCGGCTCGCCGCGTGCGACGCGGACGGTGCGCTCACGCGCGCCATGCCCGCCCGGCAGGTGCTCGGCTGCGTGGTCCACCTGTCGTCGGCGATGCCCGAGCCGGGCGTGGTCGCGCACAAGGCCGGCGCCCGCCTGATCGTCGGGGAGCCGGGCGGCGGGGACAGCGCGCGCCTGTCCGCAGTCGCGGCGCTGTTGCGCTCCGGCGGCTTCGACGTCGAAGCGTCGCAGCACATCGAGCTGGATGTCTGGCTGAAGCTTTGGGGCAACATGACGGTGAACCCGATCTCCGCGCTCACCGGCGCGACCGGCGACCGGATCCTCGATGACGAACTGGTGCGCGAGTTCATGTCGGCGGCGATGCGCGAGGCGGCCGCGATCGGCGAGGCGCTCGGGCTGCCGATCGCAATGAGCCCGGACGAGCGGCACGCGGTGACGCGCAAGCTGGGCGCGTTCCGCACGTCGATGCAGAACGATGTCGAAGCGCACAGGCCGATCGAACTCGACGCGCTCGTCGGCGCGGTTCGCGAGATGGGCAGTCTGGTCGGCGTCCCGACGCCGACGATCGACGCGCTGTTCGGCCTGACGAGGCTATTCGGCAGGGTGCACGGACTGTACCCGCAGGGATGAGCGAGGCCTCATCGTGACGACACTGCGTGCCGGGCAGCGCGCCGATCCGCCCTTTGCGTGATCGTCGGACCGATGGCCGCGAAGAAGCCGCACGTATCGGAGACGCCCGCAACGCAGTTCCTGCGCCGCCGGGGTGTCGCCTTCGAGTTGCACGTCTACGACTACGTGGAGCACGGCGGCACCGCCGAATCGGCGCGCCAGCTCGGCGTCGACGAGCACGCGGTGGTCAAGACGCTGGTGATGCAGGACGAGTCTGCGCGTCCCATGATCGTCCTGATGCACGGCGACCGAAGCGTGTCGACGAAGAACCTGGCGCGCCAGACCGCGCGCAAGGCGATCGAGCCCTGCACTCCGGAGGTCGCGCAGCGCCACTCCGGCTACCAGGTCGGCGGCACGTCGCCCTTCGGCATCCGCAAGCTGATGCCGGTCTACGTCGAGGCGTCGGTGCTGGAGATGCCGCGCATCTACATCAATGCGGGGCGTCGCGGCTGCCTGATGTCGATCGCGCCGCGCGTGCTGCTGGAGTGCCTGGACGCCCAAACGGTAAACTGCGCGCTCGAGGATTGAGAGGCGCTGCAGCGCCCGGGAGGATTCGATGGACGCCCTCATCAGCGTGGCCGCGGTGGCGCTTGCCTATCTGCTCGGTTCGGTGTCGTTCGCGGTGCTGGTGAGCCGCCTGATGGGGCTTGCCGACCCGCGCAGCTACGGCTCGCACAATCCGGGGGCCACCAACGTGCTGCGAACCGGCAACAGGCCGGCGGCGCTGCTGACGCTGATCGGTGACGCCGGCAAGGGCTGGCTCGCAGTGGTGCTGGTGAAGTGGCTGGCGGCGCGATACGGCCTGGGCGAGGCGACCATCGCACTGACGGCGATCGCGGTATTCGCCGGCCATCTCTTCCCGGTGTTCCACGGCTTCGCCGGCGGCAAGGGCGTGGCGACGGCCGCGGGCGTGCTGCTCGCGCTCAACCCCTGGCTCGGGCTCGCCACGCTGGGGACCTGGCTGATCATCGCGTTCTTCTTCCGCTACTCGTCGCTCGCGGCGATCGTCGCGGCGGTGTTCGCGCCGCTCTACTACGGCTTCCTCTTCGGGCCGGACGTGATCGGGTTCGCGGTGCTGGTGATGGGCGGGATGCTCGTCTGGCGCCATCGCGCCAATATCGCCAATCTCCTGGCCGGCAAGGAGACCCGCATCGGTGCAAAGAAGCGCGGCTGAGCGCAGCGCGCCCGCATCGGCGGCCGGGCCGGCACCGGTGAGAATCGGCGTCGACCTCGGCGGCACCAAGACCGAAGTGGTCTGTCTCGACGCGGGTGGCGCGCAGCGCTTGCGCCGGCGCCGTCCCACACCGCGTGGCGACTACGACGCCACCGTTGCGCTGATCGTCGAGATGGTGCGCGACGCGACGCGCGCCTGCGGCGCCGGCGGCGTCGGCGGCAGCGTCGGCATCGGCATCCCCGGCACGATCTCGGCACTGACCGGCCTGGTCAAGAACGCGAACTCCACCTGGCTCAACGGCAGGCCGCTGGCCCGCGACCTGGAATCGGCGCTGCGGCAGCCGGTGCGCGTCGCCAACGACGCCAACTGCTTCGCCGTCTCCGAGGCGGCCGACGGTGCCGGCGCAGGTGCGCGGACGGTGTTCGGCGTGATCCTCGGCACCGGGGTCGGCGGGGGGCTCGTCGTCGACGGACGCGTGCTGACGGGCGCCAACGGCATTGCCGGCGAGTGGGGCCACAATCCGTTGCCCTGGCCGCAGCCCGACGAGACGCCCGGCCGCGAGTGCTATTGCGGCCGGCGCGGCTGCATCGAGACCTGGCTCAGCGGTCCGGCCTACGCGCGCGACGCCGGGCTCGACGACGCGCTCGAGCGCTACGTGGATCGCCTCGCCCGCGGCCTGGCCACCGTGATCAACCTGTTCGATCCCGAGGTGATCGTGCTCGGCGGCGGGCTCAGCAACATCGACGCGCTCTATCAGCGTGTGCCCTCGCGCTGGGGCCGCTACGTGTTCTCGGACTCGGTGCGCACCGAACTGCGGCGCAACCGCCACGGCGATTCGTCCGGCGTGCTTGGGGCCGCCCGCTTGTGGGACGACGCGCCGGCTTGATCGGCCTGCCCCGCGCTAGGCGCGCGGCGGCACCGGCAGTTCGGAAAGTTGCCAGCGCGGGCGAACGGTGAATCCGCTCGGCACGACCGCGGCCTGGCCGGCGGCCAGGCGCAGCGCACCGGCGAAGGCGATCATCGCGCCATTGTCGGTGCACAGCGCCGGCGCCGGGAAGTGCGCGTCGAACCCGCGCTCGGCCTGCGCGAGCGCGACGAGGTCGCGAAGCCTGCGGTTCGCGCTGACCCCGCCGGCGATCACCAGCGTGCCCAGTCCGCTCGCCTCGAGCGCCGCGAGCGACTTCGCGACCAGCACGTCGACGATCGCTGCCTGCACCGCGAACGCCAGATCGGCACGGGCCTGCTCGTCGGGCAGGCCGCGCCGCACCGCGGTGAGCACCGCGGTCTTCAGGCCGCTGAAACTGAAATCGAGATCGCCCGAATGCAGCATCGGGCGCGGCAGCGCCACCGCACCGTCGCGCCCGGTCTGCGCGAGTCGCGCGATCGCCGGCCCGCCCGGGTAGCCCAGCCCGAGCAGTTTCGCGCTCTTGTCGAAGGCTTCGCCGGCCGCGTCGTCGAGGGTCTCTCCGAGCAGCGCGTAGCGCCCGACCCCGTCGACCCGCATCAGTTGCGTGTGGCCGCCCGAGACGAGCAACGCGACGAACGGGAAGTCGGGCGGACGCTCGGAGAGCATCGGCGAGAGCAGGTGTCCCTCGAGATGGTGAATGCCGATCGCAGGCTTGCGCAGCGCGAACGCGATCGACGAGGCGACGCCGGCGCCGACCAGCAGCGCGCCTGCCAGCCCCGGGCCTTCGGTGAACGCGATCGCGTCGACGTCGGCCAGCGCGACGCCGGCCTGCTCGAGGACCTGCCCGGTGAGCGGCAGCAGGCGGCGCACGTGGTCGCGCGAGGCGAGTTCGGGGACCACCCCGCCGTAGCGCTCGTGCATCGCGATCTGCGAATGCAGGGCCTGCGCCAGCAGGCCGCGGCGAGTGCAGTACAGCGCGACGCCGGTGTCGTCGCAGGAGGTCTCGATGCCAAGAACCAGCATGTCGGTGCCGCAGTCCGGGGCCCGCCGTGCGCTGCAGCGCTTGCACGGGCCCGTCAGTGTGAACAAGTGCCTTGCGAAGATTTCCCTTGAAATGGGAAATAGACACACTTATATTGGATCAGTCAGGGGAACATTCTAGTGGGTGACGACAAAAGCAAGGCCGTGGGAGACAGCTCGGCCGCGCCATCGCGCGCGCAACTCGTGCTCTCGGCGGCCACTCGGGTCATGCGCCCGCTGGTCGAGCTTCTGCTCGCCAACGGCGTCAAGCACGCCGCGATCGACGAGGTCTTGCGCGAGTTGCTGGTGCAGGCCGCTCGCGCGCAGGTGCCGGGTGCCGCCGAGTCCCGGGCGGTCAGCAGGATCAGCGTCGCCACCGGCATCCATCGCAAGGACGTCAAGCGCCTGTTGACCACGCCCGGGCGGGTCGCCGAGCTGGGCCAGCGCTCCGCCAGTGCCGAGGTGTTCACGCGCTGGCTGACCGACGAGCGATTTGTCGACCGCAAGGGCCGGCCTGCTACGCTTCCCAGGCAGGCGGCGGACGGCGGGAAGCCGTCCTTCGACCTGCTGGCACGGGAGACGAGCCGGGACGTGCATCCTCGGACGATTCTCGAAGAACTGGTGCGACTGAAGCTCGCGCGGGTCGACGAGGCCGATCGGGTGAGCCTGCTGACCGATGCGTTCGTGCCGGCGGCCGGTGCGCGCGAGATGCTCCACTATCTCGCGGAAAATGTCGGCGACCACCTGTCGGCGGCGGTCGCCAACGTCGAGGGGCTCGAGGACCGATTCCTCGAGCAGGCTGTCTTCGCGGACGAACTCTCGGCAGAGTCCGTCCAGGAGATCGAGAAGCTCGCGCGCGAGCACTGGCGCAGGCTGGTGCGCGACATGGCGCCCAGGCTGCAGGCACTGGTCGACCGGGACCGCGAGCGCGGTCTTGCCGCTCGACGGCGTGCGCGCGTCGGCATGTTTTCTTTCGCGACCAACATGGACGAGGGCTCGGCGGAATGAGGATGATGGTTCTTCGGATGCGATTGCTGCTGGCGGGACTCTGCGTGGCACTGGCCGCCGCGTGCGGCGGGGCCGGCGACAGTTTCCTGGCCGGCGTGGGCAGCGGCGGCACCGGCGGCGGGACGCCGACCTCGGCGCTCGGCCGGATCACCGGGTTCGGCTCGGTGATCGTCAACGGCGTGCGCTTCGACGACAGCGCCGCCCGTGTGGTCGACGACGACGGCAGGGACCTCGGCGACGCCAGCCTGCGACTGGGCATGGTGGTGCTGGTCGACGGCACGTCGGACGCGTCCGGGCTCACCGGCGTGGCGAGCAACATCGAGGTGATCAGCGAGTTGCGCGGGCCGGTGCAGACGGTCTCCGCCGATTCCTTCAGGGCCCTGGGCGTCACGGTCGGCGTTTCGCCTGCGACGGTGCTCGACGGCTTCGCCGGACTGTCGGAACTCTCGCCAGGCGCGCAGGTCGAGGTCAACGGTTTCCTCGACGCGGGCGTCGGGCAGATCGTCGCGACCCGGGTCGCACTGCTGCCTGGCGCGCCATCGAGCTTCAAGGCGCGCGGGTTGGTCGGTGCGGTGGCTGGCCAGGCGCAGACCATGCAGTTCGGCAGCCTGATCGTCGACTATTCCGCGGCGACCCTGGTCGGTCTTCCGGACGGGCCGAAATCCGGCGCGGTGGTCAAGCTGACCTCCAGCCGAGCGCCCGGCATCGACAACGTCTGGCGGGTCGATGCGGTGGAACTGATCGAGGCGCCGGCGCTGCAGGAGTCGTCGAGGGTTTCGCTGGAAGGCAGCATCAGCGAGTTCGCGTCGGTCGGCGCGTTCACCGTCCAGGGCGTGCGCGTCAACGCGACGTCGGCACGGTTCGATGGCGGCACGGCGGCCTCGCTCGGCGACGGTGTGCGTGTCGAAGTCGACGGCATCGTGACCGGTGGCGTGCTCGAGGCGGTCGAGGTCGAGATCGAGGACGCAAGGGCGAGCGGGGGCGACGGCGGCACCTCGGAGCTGCAGCAGTTCGAGATCGAGGGCGCGATCACTTCGGTGAGCGGTCCGTTGCGCTTCGTCGTGCGCGGCACTGCCGTCGACGCGAATCAGGCGCAGCTGGAAGGCGGCAGTGCGGCCAGCGTGGTCGTCGGCCGGCAGGTGCACGTCAAGGGCCGCTCAGTGGTGGACGGCGTCCTGAAGGCCGACCTGGTGCACTTCGAGGACTGAGCCGCCGTCCTGCCGCCGTGCGCTAGAAGCCGATCCGCTGCCTGCGCATCGAGCGCTCGGTGGAGAGGTCGGCGACCTGGATCTCGGCCCGTCCCGCGAGCTTCGCGTTGCCGAAGGCGCCGATCAGCGCCCGGCGCATCTCGCGCGGCGCGATCGACGCGAGCCGCTCGAGGATCGCGTCGTCGAGCCTGTCCGGAAACCGCGCGCCCCACGCGTGCGAGTCGCGGATCTCCCGATACAGCCTCTGCGCGATCCGGCGCGCCCCCTGAGTGTCCGGGGCCGGAATCTCGTAGACGTTCATCCGGTTCAGGATCGGATCCGGGATGCGCGAGGCGTCGTTGGCCGTCGCCACCCAGACGATCTCGGAGCAGTCGAGCGGCACCTCGGCGAATTCGTCGACGAATTCGCGGGCGGTGTCTTGCTCGAGCAGGCCGTAGAGCGCCCCCAGCGGATCGTACTGGCCGTCGCCGCTGGCCTTGTCGATTTCGTCGACGACCAGCACCGGGTTGGCGTAGTCGCCGTTGACCAGCGTGTCGAAGACCTTGCCGGAGCGCGCGTTCTTCCACTGCGACGACGCGCCCGACAGGATCCAGCCGGCGGTCAGCGAACTCATCGACACGAACCCGTATCCGGTGCCGAGCAATTGCGACAGGCGCCTGGCGAAGTGGGTCTTGCCGATCCCGGGTTCGCCCAGCAGCAGCATCGGCGTGAGCTCCAGCGGGTCCTCGGTCTCCATGCACAGCACGATCTGCTTGCGCAGATCGTCCAGCACGTCGCCGAAATTGGGCACTTCCTGCTCCAGCGCGTCGAAGTCCGGCAGCATGCCGGGCTTGACGCAGAAGCGTTCGCCTCCGGCCCGCAGCATCTTCTCGTAGGTCGACCGAAGCGCTTCGTTCGCATTGGCCGGGAGCTCGTCGAGCGCGGTCTCGACGCGGCCGGTGGAGTAGACCTGCTTGAAGCCCGCGATCGCGATCTGTGCGGCGAGAGCGGGCTTCGGGCCATCTTCGCCCTGAGTTGGTGCATTCGGCATCGGGCAATCCTCCGTCAGCGTGAATCCGCGCAGTGGCTTGGACGCAGTAGCTAGTTCTAGCGCCTAGTGCCGATACACACAAGAACCGTACCAGCGGACGGCAGGCTTATCGGCACCGAACCAACGGACCGGGGCTCGCGGCGGAGGACGGTCCAGGATGCCTGCCCGATGGGGCTTCTCATGCCGGGCGAAGCCCTGATATAATCGCGGGCTTGGCCAAGGCCGGCGTCACCTTTGTGTCGCCCTCCGCTGGCACGGGCCGGAATGCTTCCGGGTCCGTCACCCAGGTGAGCACCAGTCTTCGAGCCACGCACCGGAAGGGGGTGATTTTTTTATGCCGACCATCAGGGTCAAGGAAAACGAGCCGTTCGACGTCGCGCTGCGCCGTTTCAAGCGCACGATCGAAAAGACGGGTCTGATCACCGAACTGCGTGCGCGCGAGTTCTATGAGAAGCCGACCTCCGAGCGCAAGCGCAAGAAGGCGGCTGCGGTCAAGCGTCACTACAAGCGTCTTCGCAGCCAGATGCTGCCCAAGAAGATGTACTGAGTGTCGTCCGGCGGCCCTTCGGGGCCGTCGATGGCCCCCGGAGCCCGCTGGCCTTGCGCCGCGGGCTTTTTCGTCTGCGTCGCGTCGGCGGCGCAAGAGGTATTGCGATGAGCCTGAAAGAACGCATCAACGACGACATGAAGGCCGCGATGCGCGCCAAGGACAGCGCGCGCTTGTCGGCGATAAGGCTGCTGCTGGCCGCGGTCAAGCAGAAAGAGGTCGACGAGCGGATCGACGCCGACGACGCCCAGGTCCTGGCGATCGTCGACAAGCAGATCAAGCAGCGCCGCGACTCGATCGAGCAGTTCGCGAAGGCGGGCCGCGACGACCTGGCCGACCGCGAGAAGTTCGAGCTGGGGGTGCTGTCCGCGTACCTGCCCGAGCAGGCCGGTGATGCGGAAATCGACGCGCAGATCGATGCCGCGATCGCGCAGGCCGGGGCCGCGGGACCCCAGGCGATGGGCAAGGTCATGGGCGTGCTCAAGGGCAAGCTTGCCGGCCGAGCCGACATGGCGGTGGTCTCCGCGCGGGTGAGGGCGCGCCTTGCCTGATCTGGCGTGAAAGCGCGGCGGCGCTGGACTAGACTTCGGGAGTGATTCCGCAGGCGTTCATCCAGGAACTCCTCGCCCGCGTCGACGTCGTCGACGTGGTCGGTCGCCACGTCCAGCTCAAGAAGGCGGGCGCGAACTTCCTCGGGCTGTGCCCGTTCCACGCCGAGAAGTCCCCATCGTTCACCGTCAGCCCGAGCAAGCAGTTCTATCACTGCTTCGGCTGCGGAGCGCACGGCTCGGCGATCGGCTTCCTGATGGAGCACTCCGGGCTGAGCTACGTCGAGGCGATCCGCGATCTCGCGCAGGCGGTCGGCATCCCGGTTCCCGAAGAGGCCCCGGGCGGGGCCGGCGAGTCGCGGCATGACCCCGGCCTGCTGGAGCTGCTCGCGAAGGCCGCGCAGTTCTACAAGGACCGGCTCAAGGACACGCCTCGCGCGGTCGACTACCTGAAGGGGCGCGGGCTGAGCGGGCGCACCGCCGCCCGGTTCGCGATCGGCTATGCGCCGGAGGGTTGGCGCTCGCTTCAGGCCGCGGTGCCGGACTACGCGTCGCCCACGATGGTCGAGGCCGGCCTGGTGATCGACGCCGAGGGCGAAGGCGGGACCCGCAAGCGCTACGACCGCTTCAGGGACCGCATCATGTTTCCGATCCGCAATCCGCGCGGGCAGGTGATCGGTTTCGGCGGCCGGGTGATCGGCGCCGGGGAACCCAAATACATGAACTCGCCCGAGACCCCGCTCTTCTCCAAGGGCCGGGAGTTGTATGGCCTGTTCGAGGCGCGCGACGCACTCAGGAGTGCAAACTGCGCGGTCGTGGTCGAGGGCTACATGGACGTCGTGATGCTCGCCCAGCACGGAGTGGGCAACGCGGTGGCCACGCTGGGGACGTCGACGACGCCGGATCACGTACGCAAGCTGCTGAGAATCGTGGATCGGATCGTCTTCTCGTTCGACGGTGACGCGGCCGGGCGCAAGGCCGCCTGGCGCGCGCTCGAGGCCTGCCTGCCCGAGGCCGCGGACACCAAGCGCATGGAGTTCCTGTTTCTTCCGCCCCAGCACGATCCCGACAGCTTTGTGCGCGAGCAGGGCGTCGCCGGATTCGAGGCGCTGCTTGCCGAAGCGCTGCCGCTCTCGGAGTTCCTGATCCAGGGCCTGTCCTCGCAGGTCGACCTGGACGAGCCCGAGGGGCGGGCGCGCTTTCTGGCGCTCGCCAAGCCGCTGCTGCAGGCGCTGCCGATGGCGGCGCTGCGGCTGCAGATCCTGCACCGGGTCGCGGAGGTCGGGGCGGTGGGCACCGTCGAGCTCGAACGATTCGTCGGCGGTCCGGCGCCCGCCCGGGGCCAGGGCCCGCGGGACGGACCCGATCGGCAGCGCACGTCGTCGCAGGGCCAGGGCCCCGCGGGGCCGGGCAGCGGCCCGGGCGCGGGCCGGGCAGGGCTTCGGCCGCGTGCCGGGCTGCCCGATCTGGCGCGGCGGGTCAGGCTGCTGTCGGCGCTGCATCCGGCGCTCGCGTTCGAGGCGCCGGACCCGGCCCTGCTCCCGCCCGACATCGTCGGATGGCTCGAGCTGCTGCGTGCGCAGCCGGAGGGGAGTTCCCTGGCGGTGATCTGCGAGTCGCTGAAGGCCACCCATCCCGAGGTGGTGGCTGCGCTCGAGCGCGATGCGGCCGCCGATCGTTCGATGATTGCCGAGATGACGTTCGACGAGGCGCGGGCGGAATTCGACGGCGCGCTCGCGCAGCTGCGAGATCGCAGCATTCGGGAGCAGCTCGACGCGCTGGTCGCGCAGGGAATCCGGAGCGATCTGGAACGTGTGCGCTACCAAGAATTGTTGTTATTACGTCATAAGTCCTGATATAGTGATGGGTTCTTCTTTGCGCGAGGCGAGCCGCCTTGCGCGGATGCCCAAATGGTCTGCCGAGCCTCGATTCGTCGAAGCCCGGTTTCCCCAAGTTTGCCGAAAGGGTTGAGCGTGAGCATCAGAAAATCAACCGTCATGACATCAGTCGAGCGCCCCGTTTCCGCAGGCAAGTCCGTCGCTGGCGCTGCCAAGCGCAAGGCGGCGACAGGCAAGGCGGGCGCCGGAGCTTCTGCCCGGGCGAAGGTGCCTGCCGCAAAGGCGGCCGCGCCCAAGCCGGGGAAATCGATGGCTCGCGTCGCCACGAAGAAGGTCCCCGCGTCCAAGCCGGCCGGCACGCCCAAGAAAGCGGCCGTCAAGGCCACCGCGAAGGCCGCGGGCGCGAAGGGCAGCTCCAGCGCGAGCGTGAAGACCGCCAAGGCCAAGTCGGCGCCCAAGGTCGCGGCCACGAAGGCCGTTCGCGCCAAGGCCGCACCGAAGGCGGGCGCGAAGGCCGCGAAGGCCGCGAAGTCGCCCGCGCAGGCCCCGGGCAACGCAAAAGCCGCGGTCAAGTCGAAGGCGCCGGTCGCCAAGGGGGCGTCCGGGACCACCTCGCATGCCGAGAAGACCGGGGGATCCAGGTCCGTCGCGTCGACCAGGGCGACGGGCAAGGCTGCCGCGAAGGCGTCCGGCAAGCCCGCAGGCAAGGCCGCGACCGAGACCGCCATCAAGCAATCGGTGAAGCAGTCCGCGAAGACCGTGGCGAAGGAAGCGACGAAGGAATCCACGAAGGAAGCGACGAAGCGCTCGACGAAGGCAGCGGCGAAAGAAGTTGCGCAGGCGGCGCCTGCCGACAAGGCACTCGCCACGCAGGAAACGGCGAAGCCGGGCCGCGGGGCGAAGACGAAAGGTGCCGGGCGGCGCGGGCCGAAGGCCGCGGCGGGCAAGGCGGCCAAGCGTGCGGAACTCGAGGACGACGACCTCGGTCAGGACGATCAGGTCGAGTCCTTCGACGACGGCGAGACCGAGGCCGAGGTCGAGATTCCCGAGGTGCCGGTCGTCGTGCCGGTGAAGGCCAAGCGCGGTGCGCGGGCCAAGGAAAAGCAGCTCCTCAAGGAGTTCGGCGGCAAGCAGGGGATGTCCGAGGCCGACCGCGAGAACACTCGCAACAAGCTCAAGCTGCTGATCAGGCTGGGCAAGGAGCGCGGCTTCCTCACCTACGTCGAGATCAACGATCACCTGCCCGACGACGTGATCGACGCCGAGGCGATCGAGTCGATCATCAGCACCTTCAACGACATGGGCATCGCGGTCTACGACCAGGCGCCCGATGCCGAGACGCTGCTGATCAGCGATCAGGCGCCGGTGGTCACCACCGACGATGACGCCGAGGAGGAGGCCGAAGCCGCGCTGTCCACCGTCGACTCCGAGTTCGGCCGCACCACCGACCCGGTCCGCATGTACATGCGCGAGATGGGCTCGGTGGAGCTGCTCACCCGTGAGGGCGAGATCGAAATCGCCAAGCGCATCGAGAACGGACTGAAGCACATGGTGGGGGCGATCTCCGCCTGTCCGACGACCATCCACGAGGTGCTCACGCACGCCGAGAAGATCCAGGCGGGCACGATGCGCATCGACGAGGTGGTCGACGGTCTGATCGATCCCGACGCCGATGAAGACGATTTCCGTGCGGCCCCGCCCCAGGCGCCGACGGCAAGCGACGACTTCGACGAGGACGGCGACGACGAGGGTGCCTCGGCGCGCGCGCAGACCGCCAAGCTCGAGTTGCTCAAGGCGACCGCGCTGGAGAAGTTCGATCACATCTCGCGCTGGTTCGAGAAGATGAAAGTCTCCTACGAGAAGGAGGGCTACAAGTCCAAGTCCTACGTGAAGGCGCAGCACGAGATCCAGAGCGAGCTGCTGTCGATCCGCTTCACCGCGAAGATGGTGGAGAAGCTGTGCGACACGCTGCGCACGCAGGTCGAGGAGGTCCGCTCGCTGGAGCGCTCGATCGCCGACGTCTCGGTCAACAAGGTCGGGGTCCCGCGCGACCAGTTTCTCGCCACCTTCCCGGGCAACGAGACGAACCTGCGCTGGTCCGAGAAGCTGGCGGCGTCCAATCCTCCGTACATCGACATCCTGCGCCGCAACATCCCGGCCATCCAGGACCTGCAGCAAAAGCTGATCGACCTGCAGGCGCGGGTCGTGCTGCCGCTGTCGGACCTCAAGGAGATCAACAAGCGGATGGCCACCGGCGAGGCCAAGGCCCGCAAGGCCAAGCGCGAGATGACCGAGGCCAACCTTCGTCTGGTGATCTCGATCGCCAAGAAGTACACCAATCGGGGCCTGCAGTTCCTGGATCTGATCCAGGAAGGCAACATCGGTCTGATGAAGGCGGTCGACAAGTTCGAGTACCGTCGCGGCTACAAGTTCTCGACCTATGCGACCTGGTGGATCCGCCAGGCGATCACGCGCTCGATCGCCGACCAGGCGCGCACCATCCGCATCCCGGTGCACATGATCGAAACGATCAACAAGATGAACCGGATCAGCCGCCAGATCCTGCAGGAGACCGGGCAGGAGCCCGACCCGGCGACGCTGGCCTCGCGCATGGAGATGCCCGAGGACAAGATCCGCAAGATCCTGAAGATCGCCAAGGAACCGATCTCGATGGAGACGCCGATCGGCGACGACGACGACTCGCACCTGGGCGACTTCATCGAGGACACCGCGACGCTGGCCCCGGCCGACGCCGCGCTGCACGGCTCGATGCGCGACGTGGTCAAGGAAGTGCTGGACTCGCTCACCCCGCGCGAGGCCAAGGTGCTGCGCATGCGCTTCGGCGTGGAGATGAGCACCGACCACACGCTGGAAGAGGTCGGCAAGCAGTTCGACGTCACCCGCGAGCGCATCCGTCAGATCGAGGCGAAGGCGCTGCGCAAGCTGCGCCACCCGTCCCGCGCGGACAAGCTGAAGAGCTTTCTCGAGGGGCAGTGAGTTCGCCCGGACGCGGTAGCGTGAGCGCTGCAGCGGTCCAGAGATGGCGCGGCCGCAGCGCCTGATGCGGCGGCCGATCGCCGGGGTTCGTCGATGAACGCCTTCTGGGCGATCGGCATCGGCGTGAACCTGGTCGCGTTCGCCGCCCTCGTCGTCTGGGCGGTCAGGAACTGGCGAGGCGGCGACTCCCACCGCCCGCCGGGCGAGCACGACGACCGGCGCTGAATCGCCGTCGGCAGCGCGCCGCGCGCGCCGTTCCGCGCCGGGTGCCGGAGGACATTCGCCACAGCGAGGGAGGCGCGAAGCAATGGAAATTCGACGCGTCGGGCTCGACGCCTGTCCCGGGCTCACCGGCACCGTGGTCGTCGTCGACGTCCTGCGATCGTTCACCACGGCCGCGTACGGGTTCGCCGCCGGCGCGGGCGCGGTCTACGCGGCCGATGGGGCGCTGCACGCGCGCCAGCTGATCGACGCGATTCCCGGCGCGTTGACGGTCGGCTCCTTGCCAGGCGGCGCGCAGATCCCGGGCTTCGATCTGCCGAACTCGCCGGCTCGCCTCGCGGGGAGGGCGCTCGCCGGCCGACCGATCGTCATGTCGACCGCGGGCGGGGTGCGCAGCCTGCTGGCCAGCGTCAACGCCGACCTGCTGCTCGCCACCAGTCTGGTGTGCGCGGGCGCGACCGCCCGGCTGCTCCGGCGACGCGCGCCGGACTGCGTGACCTTCGTGATCACCGGCATCTGGACCGACCGCGACGGGGACGAGGACTACGCGTGCGTGGACCTGATCGAAGCGCTGCTCGAGCACGAGGTGGTGGACCCTGCGCCGTTCGAGGCAAGGGTGCGCGGCTCGGACTTCGGGCGCCGCTTCACCGGCGGTGCCGACGCGCCGTTGTCGGCCGCTGACCTCGAGTGCTGTGCGAGCGCCGACCGGTTCGACTTCGGATTGCGCGCGCAGCGCGACGGAGCGGGCGTGATCCTGGTTCCGGAGCGCTGATCAGCGCCGTCGCGACCTAGACGCCTTCCGCCTGATCCGTGTCGTCTTCCTGGGCGCCCGCATCCGGCTCGGGTGGCTGGCTGGCCGGTCGGGCAGCGGCGGACCCGGAGCCGGGCTGCCGTACGAGCTCCGCCTTGGGCAATCCGTAGAGCCCCTGCGCATTGCACTCGGATTCGAGGAGTTCGGTGGGCTCCGGGATCGGGTTCATCGCGTGTGTCGGTCGGGTTGTTGGCGGTCGTTTCGCGTCGGCGTTCAGGTTCAACGCGCGCGGCGCGCATTCGATGACACTAACCGCATCGCCGCGGCGCGCATGCCAAATGCGTCACAGCTTCCGTCGTCAGGTCGACGGTTCGGCCGCGCGCTCGATCAGGATCGACGCCGCACGCAGGCGTTCGATCTCCTCGTCGGCGAAGCCGAAGTCGCGCAGCACCGCCGACCCCTCGGTGCCGATCCCTGGCCAGTGAGACCGCGGATCGGACGGCGCCGGCGGCTCGATTCCCGGGATCTGCGGGACCGCGATGCTCCCCACCCCGGGCAACTCGACGGAGGGCGCGGCGCCGGTGGCCTGCACGTGCGGGTCGGCCAGCCATTGCCGCAGCGTGTTCACCGGATTGGCGAGCCCTCCCGCCGCTTCGATCCGCGCGAGCCAGTCGGCGGTGTCGCCGCGCAGCAATTCGGTCCCGACCGCCTCGACCAGTTCGCCGAGATGGGCGGCCCGCGTCTCGAAGCTCGCGTAGCGCGGGTCGGCCCGCAGGTCGGGTCTGCCGATCGCGCGGCACAGGGCGCTGAAGTGCTCTTCCTTGCTCAGCGTCACCGTGATCGATCCGTCACGGGTCCGATAGACGCCTGCCGGGGCGTTCAGCGCCGCCGGCTGCTCGCCCTCCAGCGCGGCCTGGATGATCTTCAGTCCCAGGAACGCGGCGCTGGACTGCATCAGCGAAATGTCCAGCCGCCGGCCCCCGTCGCCGGCCAGGCGCGCGTACAGCGCGGACGACACCGCCTGGAACGCATAGAGCCCCGTCAGCGTGTCGACCACCAGGAACCCGATGCGTCCCGGCCGCCCCTCGATGTCGCGGTTCACCGACATCATTCCCGAGAACGCCTGGATCACCATGTCCGTTCCCGCGCGCTGCGCGTAGGGGCCGTCCTGCCCGTAGCCGCTCACCGACGCGTAGATCAGACCGGGGTTCGTCGCGCGCAGCGCGTCGTAGCCCAGGCCCAGCCGCTGCGCCACGCCCGGCCGGAAGCTCTCGATCACGACGTCGCACTGGTCGGCAATGCGTCGCACCACGTCCTGGGCGCCAGGGCGCTTGATGTCGATTGCCAGGCTGCGCTTTCCGCGGTTGCCGGCCAGCGCCAGCGCGCTCTGGTCGCCGTAGCGCCTGCCGATGCCGCGGCTCCAGTCGCCCTCGGGCGGCTCGAGCTTGGTCACCTGGGCGCCGTGCTGCGCGAGCAGCATCGCGCAGTGCGGGCCGGCGAAGCCCTGGCTCGCGTCGAGCACCCGCAGTCCGCGGTAGGGCAACGGGCTCGCGGAATCACTCGTGCCGGAGGCCGCTTCGTCGTCTCGCCGATCTGTCACGTCGCCTCGCTGGTCCATCGGTCGTCCGTATGCCTCAACCCTGCACCGAGTAGCCGCCGTCGACCGGGATCGCGGTGCCGGTGAGGAAGTCCGACGCCGGGCTCGCGAGGAACACCGCGATCCCGGCGAAGTCCCCCGGTTCGCCCCAGCGCCCCGCCGGCGTGCGCGCGAGCACGCGGTCGTGCAGCCCGGCGACGTTCTGCCGCGCCCTGACGGTCAGTTCGGTGTCGATCCACCCCGGCAGCACGCAGTTCACCTGGATGTTGTCCTTCGCCCAGGCAACCGCCATCGCGCGCGCCATCTGCACGATGCCGCCCTTGGTGGCACCGTACGGTCCGGTGAACGAGGCGCCGAAGATCGACATCATCGAACCGATGTCGATGATCTTGCCGCCGCCCTGCGCCTTCATGTGCGGGTAGACCGCGTTCGACAGCACGAAGGCGCTGGTCAGGTTGGTGTCGATCATCTCGCGCCACTCGTCCAGCGAGTACTCCTGCGGCTGCTTGCGAATGTTGATGCCGGCGTTGTTCACCAGGATGTCGATCCGGCCGAACCGTCTCTTCGTCTCTTCGATCAGCCGCTTGCAGGCGCCCTCGTCGCGCACGTCGACTGCGATCGCCGCTGCCTTCGCGCCCAATGCCTCGAGCTCGCCGGCGGCCTGCGCGCTCTTTTCGGCGTTCCTGCCGGCCACCACGACGCTGGCCCCCGCCTGCGCGAGGCCGAGCGCCATGCCCAGGCCGATGCCGCCGTTGCCACCGGTGACGATGGCCACCCGGCCCGTCAGGTCGAACATCTTCATTGCTCCATCTCCCGGGATGCTGCAGGACACGACCACGGGTCGTCCGCGATCGGCGGTCGCTGCAGCCCCGTAGTCTCGCAGCATCCCCGCGTTCGTTCCACCGCGGAAGGTCCGATTCGTCGGCCACGGTCAGCCGGGGCGTGAAGCGTGGGCGCAATCCCGCGTCTTGCGATCCGCGCGCGCACAGGGAGCGCACGCTGGCGTCGCGCCTCGAGCGGGGTAACATCGCCCGAGGCAGCCGCCCGAAGAAGAGGGAAGAAATGGCGATGAAGTACGTGAAACTGGGCCGCACCGGGCTCGACGTGTCCCGACTGTGCCTGGGCTGCATGAGCTACGGCGTGCCCGAGCGCGGCAACCATCCCTGGTCGCTCGGCGAGGCGCAGAGCCGGCCGTTCATCAAGCGCGCCCTCGATCTGGGCATCAACTTTTTCGACACCGCGAACACTTACTCCGACGGCACCAGCGAGGAGATCGTGGGCCGGGCGCTGACCGACTACGCGCGTCGCGACGAACTGGTGCTCGCGACCAAGGTCTGCATCCGGACGCGAGAGGGCCCCAACGGCGCCGGCCTGTCGCGCAAGGCGATCATGACCGAGATCGACGCGAGCCTGCGTCGGCTCGGCAGCGACTACGTCGATCTCTACCAGATCCACCGATGGGACTACCGCACGCCGATCGAGGAAACGCTCGAGGCGCTGCACGACGTGGTCAAGGCGGGCAAGGCGCGCTACATCGGCGCGTCGTCGATGTACGCATGGCAGTTTGCCAAGGCGCTGCACGTCTCCGAGCGCCACGGCTGGACGCGCTTCGTCACCATGCAGAACTACCTGAATCTGCTCTATCGCGAAGAGGAGCGCGAGATGCTGCCGCTGTGCCGGGACGAGGGCATCGGCGTGATCCCGTGGAGCCCGATGGCGCGCGGGCGGCTCACCCGCGACTGGGACCAGAAGAGCGCGCGCACCGAGACCGACGAGTTCGGGCGCACGCTGTACCTCGCGAGCACCGCCGAGGGCGACCGCAAGGTGGTCGACGCGGTCACCGCGGTGGCCGCTGGACGCGGCGTGCCGCGCGCGCAGGTGGCGCTCGCCTGGGTGCTGCAAAAGCGCGAGGTCACCGCGCCAATCGTCGGCGCCACGAAGCTCGAACAGCTCGACGACGCGGTCGCCGCGCTATCGCTCGCGCTGACCGCCGAAGAGATCGCCGCGCTCGAGGGACCCTACCTGCCGCACCCGGTGGTCGGGCACGCCTGAGCCCGGGGCTCGTGCGGCACGCCCGCGCGGCGCCCGAAAGACGCCGAATCCCCTGAGTTCACCGGGCCGCACCCGCCGGCGACGGTTGGCGCCTTCGCTTTCGCATCGAGCGCCGACCGGGAACGGCGTCAGTTGCTGGCCTTCTGGGCGCCGCCGGTGACCGTCTCCATCACCCTCTCGAGGTTGAAGCTGCCCGGCTTCTGCCGCGGCGGAAACTCCCTGAAGCTCTGCAGCCACTGGCTGACGTAGGCGGCGGCCGGAGCGATCATGAACATGTGCTCGACGTACCAGCGCTGGTAGTCCATGCCGATGTCCTGCGCGAGTTCGAAGGGGTCCATGCGAAGGTTCGTCAGAATCGGCGCGCGCAGCACGGTGAAGGGCTCGAGCCAGACGTGCAGCCCGTGCGCGTCCTGGCGCAGGAAGGTGGCCTTCCAGTTGCCGTAACGCAGGGCCGCGACGTTGCCGTCGTCGGTCCAGTAGATGAAGGACTTGCGCGGCCACTCGCCCTGGCCCTTGAGTGCGGGCAGCAGGTTGTAGCCGTCGATGTGGACCTTGTAGGTCGTGTCGCCGATCTTCTTGCCCTTGAGCAGTTCGTCGCTGACGTTGGCGTCTCCCACGGCCGCCATCAGCGTCGGCAGCATGTCCTCGTGCGCGCCGATGTCGTTGACGATCGTGCCGGGCTTGATGACGCCCGGCCAGCGGATCAGCGTCGGAACCCGATAACCGCCCTCCCACTGCGTGTTCTTCTCGCCGCGGAACATCGTCGTTCCTCCGTCCGGCCAGGAGAAGGACTCCGAGCCGTTGTCGGTGGAATACATGACGATGGTGTTGTCTTCGATGCCCAGTTCCTTGAGCTTGGCCAGCAGCAGGCCGACGTCGCGGTCGTGCTCGACCATGCCGTCGGCGTAGATGCCCAGGCCGGTCTTGCCGGTGGACTCGGACTTGAGGTGCGTGAAGATATGCATCTTGGTGGAGTTCCACCAGACGAAGAACGGCTTGTTCTGCTTCTTCGCGCGTTCGATGAAGTCCAGCGCCTTCGCGGTGACTTCTTCGTCGATCGTCTCCATGCGCTTCTTCGTCAGTGGGCCGGTGTCCTCGATCCGGCCGTCGGCGAAGCTGTGGATGACGCCGCGCGGGCCGAACTTCTTCTTGAACTCCGGGTTCTTCGGGTAGTCGGGATGCTCCGGCTCCTCCTCGGCGTTCAGGTGGTAGAGGTTGCCGAAGAACTCGTCGAAGCCGTGGTTGGTCGGCAGCATCTCGTCACGGTCGCCGAGGTGGTTCTTGCCGAACTGCCCGGTCATGTAGCCCTGCGCCTTGAGCAGCGTGGCGATGGTCGGGTCTTCCTTCTGCATGCCCTCGGGAGCGCCCGGCAGGCCGACCTTGGTCAGTCCGGTGCGCATGGGCGACTGCCCGGTGACGAAGGCCGCGCGACCCGCGGTGCAGCTCTGCTGCCCGTACCAGTCGGTGAACATCGCGCCTTCCCTGGCGATGCTGTCGATGTTCGGGGTCTTGTAGCCCATCATGCCCAGGTTGTAGGCGCTGACGTTGAACTGGCCGATGTCGTCGCCCCAGATGATCAGGATGTTGGGCTTTTGCTGCGCGAAGGCCGGCCAGGCAGCGACAAGGGACATGGCCGCCGCTGCGAGCCAGCTCGCCGCACGATGTCGTTTCGGTCGGGGCATGCGTCGTCCTCGTTGAATCCGGTTCACCGATGGCGGCAGCGCGCGACAGGATCGCTGTCGCGGCGTTGTCGTCGCGAACGCTGACTCTACCGCCACCGTGTATCCCCTGAGAAGATCAGGGGTTTGAGGACAGCGCGCGC